>ENA-OPVL01000295-OPVL01000295.1-human-gut-metagenome-genome-assembly--contig:-NODE-295-length-34820-cov-2.011218_pt1 | contig 34820 bp, 27 predicted proteins | sample MGYA00241496_ERZ501984 | MGnify/ENA primary metagenome ERZ501984 (study PRJEB25962, sample SAMEA2042986) | human gut metagenome | biome: human gut; feature: human-associated habitat; material: faeces... | reverse complement strand
CACGACGGCACACTCTTTGGCAAAGCCTTCCACGTGTTCCGCTTCGCGACTGAGGAATGATTTCGGAATAAGTAAGGGGAAATAAGCGTTTACGTGTCCTGTTTCCTTGAACATATCGTCCAACTGACGCTGCATTTTCTCCCAAATGGCGTATCCGTAAGGCTTGATAACCATACATCCACGCACAGGTGATTGTTCAGCCAAATCGGCCTTCACCACCAAGTCATTATACCACTGAGAATAATTCTCGCTTCTTTTGGTAAGTTCTTTCAATTCTACTGCCATTGCTATATCGTTATTTTTGTTTTTCCTTTTTAAGAGTTTGCAAAATTAGTAAAAAAGCATGGGAAAGTACCAATGATTTAGCAAAAATATAGGATCAAAAAGTATAAAAATAACTTATTGATAACGATAATACCACCAATAGGTATCACCATATTCCCGCCGCATATGGTTTTTCTCTTCCACCGGTGATGAAAATTCCTTCTGACGGTTAAGAAACTCATCCAAACGCCGCACCATCAGCGTGTCTTTGACTTCTCTTCCATATCCAGGATGAGTCCGTTTGTAAAGCACCAATGCCTCACGATAATAACGCGGCAATGTATCTTGCTCGAAACAATACATATCAACCGCCGATACAAATTTGTCCAATTTCTTATCCAGCAGCAATGCACTCATATAATAATTCAAAGCGGTATGTCTACCTATTTCATCACGACAGATACGAGCCAAAAAGTCTACTGTCTTTTCTGCAACATGTGGTCTTGCACCAAGATAAGCATACAAGCTATCGGCATTCAAGCGCAAAGTTTCCTGAGAATGAGGCGCAAACAAAAGCCCTTCCGCACCATAATATTGAGGGTATTCAAACAAATGCTCCCCCATGGTACCTTCCAAAGACATAGCATAGGCTCTAAGCACTGCCAATGTACGGGTTGTTTCCAAAGACTTTGCTCCTACCATCCGTGCAGTTTCATAATGATGATTACGGATAGCCTGCTCCACAGCCAGTTCATGATGAAAATTCACATTCGTATTTCCTATACCTACCGTCATCAGGCATAAAAGTGTCAAAATAGCTAAGTTAGAGTTTATTAAGCCCAATATGGACCCCTCTTGATTCAGCCAGGAACGAAACACACGCCGTAAAGTATAGACCACACCTATATATATAAGCAAAAGCAACGGCAGCAGCCAAAACCATTTATCTCCTATGTTTCCTCCGTGGAAAATAGTCCGGTCCACATCCGTCAGCACTCCCAGCAACAGACAAGACGGGAAATAAGAAAGTGTCCGTACAGGCCCCTTTAATCCCATCAATCCATTGATTCCCCAACGGAATACCAATAAAACCACTGTAATGATAATAGCTCCCACCAACGGAGAATAATGTGTCTTTCCTTGTGACAATGAATAATGCAATGCACCTACTACATCTTTCTGAAGCACAAAAAGATAGACAATACTAAAAATAGAGAAAAGAAGACCGCACGCAACCGTGAGGATGCGGGCGGCTCTTTTATAGGATAAGCTGTTGTTGCTGCTCATAAATTACTCTTTCACTTTTTTCAATACCACAGCCGAACGGGCAGGCAGATACAGTTTCAGCCATTCCTTTTTATCCTTCTTATAAAGAGGGTCGAAATTAGTGAAATGACGTATACTGTCATCAGCCAGACCATTGCCTCCGAAAGCTGTCGCATCCGTATTCAGTACCACATCATACGCCCCGACAGGCACTAGGAAACCATAGTCTGTAAATGACTTGGTAGGATTGAAATTAAATACAAAAATCAAATTCTTACGCCGGTAAGCCAACACTTGGTCACCGTCGTTATGCCATACTTCAATCACTGGAGTTTCCTGAATATTTTTCACACTCTCAATGAGGTGGACCATAGCTGAATCAAAATCGCCCAAGTAATGGTAACACAGGTTCTTATTATCAAAAAGCCCCCACTGACGACGGGCATATTTATGCGACCATCCGTTACCTTCACGCGGGAAATCAATCCATTCGGGATGCCCGAATTCATTACCCATAAAGTTCAAATATCCTCCATTGATGGTAGAGGCAGTAAGCAAACGAATCATCTTATGCAATGCGATGCCGCGATGCACTGTATAATTTTCATCCCCTTTCTGGAAATGCCAATACATGTCAGCATCTATCAGACGGAAAATTATAGTCTTATCGCCCACCAATGCCTGGTCATGGCTTTCGGCATACGAAATAGTCTTCTCGTCCTTGCGTCTGTTGGTCACTTCCCAGAACATGCTGCTCGGTTTCCAGTCTTCATCAATCTTCTCCTTGATTGTTTTAATCCAATAATCCGGAATATTCATGGCCATACGGTAATCAAACCCATATCCACCATCTTGAATCGGTGCTGCCAACCCGGGCATACCCGAAACTTCTTCCGCAATGGTAATCGCTTTGGAATTTACCTGATGAATCAACTTGTTGGCCAATGTCAAATAACAAATCGCATTATCATCCTGATTCCCGTTAAAGTAATCCCCATAATTACAGAACGCCTCTCCCAAGCCGTGGCTATAATACAACATCGATGTCACACCGTCAAAACGAAAACCGTCAAAACGGAACTCATCCATCCAATACTTACAATTGGACAGCAAGAAATGAATCACCTCATTCTTACCATAATCAAAGCATAAGGAATCCCATGCCGGATGTTCACGCCGCCCGCCCGGATAGAAGTATTGATTAGGATCACCGGCAAAATTGCCAAGTCCCTCCACTTCATTCTTCACGGCATGAGAGTGAACAATATCCATAATGACGGCAATTCCCATTCTATGTGCCGTATCAATCAATTCCTTCAATTCATCCGGTGTACCGAAGCGGGATGACGGAGCAAAGAAACTGGAAACATGATACCCGAAACTCCCATAATAAGGATGCTCCTGAATAGCCATAATCTGAATACAGTTATATCCGGCTTCCGCTATACGCGGCAATATTTTCTCACGGAACTCATTATAAGTCCCTACCCTTTCTTCTTCCTGAGCCATACCGATATGACATTCATAAATCATCAAAGGATCAGTCTTTGCACGGAACACCTTCTTTCTGAACCGGTAAGGATTCTCCGGTTCCCAGACCTGTGCACTGAATATCTTTGTCTGCTCATCCTGTACCACACGGTTGGCCCATGCCGGTATGCGTTCTCCTTCACCGCCATTCCAACGGACTTTCAGTTTATACAAATCACCATGCTTTATAGCACCGCTTTGTAATTCCACCTCCCATACACCAGGAGAGTTCTTTACATGGTACATCCTATAATCGCCATGTTCTTTCCAGTCGTTGAAATCTCCGATAAGATAAATTTCCTTCGCATTCGGAGCCCATTCACGGAACACCCACCCTCTTCTGGTACGATGCAAGCCGAAATATAAATATCCGGTGGCAAAGTCCGATAAAGTTCCTTTGCCTCCGGTCAGTTCCAATTCTTTGTCTAGTGCATGCTGATGGCGTCCTTCAATCGCTGCCGAATACGGTTCCAGCCAAGGATCACTTTCTATTATGCCTAATTTAGGAGTGGTATTTTCCATAATATGATTACTTGTTAGTTATTCTCTTTCAAACCAAAACTTTAACGATCACTTTTTTCACACCGTCAGGAGACACTCCCGGAGCGTGAGCATCCTGTGGAAAAAAGATGGCAAACATTCCCGGCTTTACAGGAATATAGCTTTCGGCAAGTCCCGGATAGAACGAGATATCCTTATCTGCATCATAGTCTGCTTCGGGAAGATCTTCACGGGCCGTATAACCCATCACTTCCACCCCTGACAGAGGAATCTGTATATCAATAAACTGATTATGAGTTTCTAATTTTGCTTCTTCTTTAGTTTTAGGCTTGGTCTGAGAAAAGTTTACTACCAGATCATCACCCTGTAATTTTACTTTTCCTAATTCCTGAGCGTTCAAGTCTGTAGTCTTCAGATATTCCATTGCTTTAGCGAACAAAGGATTCAATGAAGCGTACTTTTCTAAGTTTTCTAATCTGTCTACTACCATAATTATTTCATTTTAATGGTTAAAATATTGCTTTTATCATTCAAAGTCGTCTATTGTGAAATTTGTAAAATCAGCAAAACGCTTCAGTTGCTTGAAAACATCCTCTACTTTGTCCAACAGGTCAGGGGCAAGGAAAAACGCATCAGGCACCATATAAGCACAGGTATAATCCTTACATTTTAAATAATCAATATATTCAAAATCTTTCGGAAATCCTTTGGGAGCCGTTTTTAAGTGATTTTCTCCGATAACAGGAAAGTATTGCTTGAACGCAGGATCTTCCACAATTTCCCTGTATTCGTCTATGTTGTCATAAACGGACTGGCGGACAGCTTTCAGCACTTTAGGTTCCAGGCACCAGCTTCCACCAGCAAGCATACAGTTATCAGGCTCTATATGAACATAATATCCACAATGTTCCGATTTCTTTCCACGAGCGTTGATATAGCCGCCCAAGTGTATCTTATAAGGAGTCTTATCACTGGAAAAACGCGTGTCGCGATAAATTCGGTATGTACAGTCCTTGGCTTGAATACCGACAATACTTTCGTCAAACAACGAAATGCGGGCGATGATTGCTGTCAGTAATTCCTCAAACTCTTTTTGAGCTTTCAGATATTCATCCTTATGCCCCTGAAACCACTCCCGGTTATTGTTTGCGGCCAGGTCTTTTAAAAATTGAAAGATAACAGATACATCCATGTTACATTATGTTCATGTGTTCACTTGACAAACTTACAAAATATATTTGTAACGAACTAGAAAAAAGCGAAGTATTTATTTTTTTCCCAAGACCTTGAGAAACTCATCATGCAACTTTCCATTAGTAGCCAACACTTCACGACCGGAATAAAAGTCTCCCCCTCCGCTGTAATCTGTCACTTTTCCACCGGCATTCATCAAGATTATCGAACCGGCAGCAATATCCCACGGTCCCAGCAGCCCTTCTATACGGGCTTCAAAGCGACCGGCAGCTACATAGCAAAGTTCTGCCGCAGCGGCTCCTTGCAGGCGCATGCCTCCCACATTTCCATATAACTCGTGCACGATATGCTCCGCCAAAGGCTTATACTTTTGCGAATCGTATGGAAAGCCTAACGCCACAAACGCTTCGTCCATATCAGAAACATCTGACACATGTATTTCTTTGTTGTTCAGATAAGAAGGCGCTCCTTTATAAGTCCAGTAAAGTTCATCGCGGCATACCTCATACACCACCCCAACCAGCAGTTCTTCTTTATTGCGAAGGGCGATACTCACACAATAAGGAGCATTATTATGGATAAAATTGGTGGTTCCGTCCAGCGGATCTACCAGCCAGCAATAGTTTTCCGTAGTCAGGCTGCCCGAACCTTCTTCGGCAATGAATCCTGCTTCGGGAAGCAATTCCCGAAGTTGGGCCACAATACGGCGTTCCGATTCCTTATCTACATACGACACATAGTCGTGAGCATTTTTCTTCTCTACCTTGCTACGGTCAAAACCGCTACGCTCATTACGAAGAAAAGCACCCGCCCGGAGTGCTATTTCACGTACATTCAACGTTATCTTCTCTAAATCCAACATTATATTCTTATTTTTGTTCCGCATCCAGCGTTCCAAACTTATAAACACCTTTACGGATTACATTTCCATTCTTGTCAGTCTCCACAAAAGCGCCGTGTTTCTTCCCTTGTTTGAAAAATCCGTCATAGCGTACTCCGTTCTTATCTTCAAGCACACCTTTGCCGTCTTCCTTTCCTTTTACGAAATGCCCCTTATATTTGGTTCCGTCAGCCGTGCGCAGAGTGCCTTCACCGTCGGCCATGTTGTTTTTCCATTCACCTTCATAGTCATCGCCGTTCGCCCAGATATAGTGTCCTTTACCGCTGCGCTGGTTATTCACCCACTGCCCTTCATACACAGCACCGTTGGCCCATGTAAAGGTTCCGGTCCCATGCTGCTCGCCGTTCTTGAACTGCCCTACATACTTGTCGCCATTCTTATGTATATAAATACCCTGCCCGGTACGTTCACCGTTCACGTAGTCACCTTCGTAACGGTCACCGCTATGAAAGTAATAAATGCCTTTACCGTGCTGCACGTCATCCTTCCAGTCACCCACATACTTGTCACCGTTGACATAGTAAAACGTCCCCTTTCCGTCACGTGCGTCATCTTTCCACTCGCCTTCATATTTTGACTGGTCGGGCCATACCATAACACCCTGTCCGTTTTTCTTGTCTTCTTTCCATTCGCCCTCATATTTGGCTCCTGCTTTCCAGGTATAAGTACCCTTTCCGCTACGTTTGTCCTGAAACCAGTTACCTATATAAACATCTCCGTTATAATAATACATAGTGCCTTCACCCTGCTGATAGTCGGCAAACCACATACCCTCATACCGGTTGTTATTCATAAAATAATAGGTTCCGCTGCCGTGTTGCTGGTCCTGGAACCATTGCCCCACATACTTTTCTCCATCGTGAAACGTATATGTCCCGTTCCCCTCGCGTTTACCTTTTATATATTCCCCTTCGTAGGTATTTCCGTTCTTGTAGATTGTTTTTCCTTTACCGTTTGGTTTTCTGCCTTTCAGTTCTCCGGTATATTCGCCCCCGTCTTTAAAAGTATAATTCCCGATTTTTATCTGGGCGGTGGCCAATGTACTGACCGATGCCAAAAGCAATAATATATATACGTATTTCTTCATTGGTTCGTTACTTATAATAGATAAGATTTATGCCAAAGATACGATTTTCTATCTTTGGACATGATAGGTTATTACACTTTTTTACCCGCAATGACCTCTATTAAGTTTTCTTTGCAGAAATACTTTTGAGCCAATATGCGTATTTCTTCTCTGGTGATTCCCCGGATGGCATCCAGCGAACGGATAAAGAAGCGTTCGTCCAGCCCTGCCGTTTCTATATAAATCCAGGCATCAGACAAAGAAAAAGGTCCCTCGTACGACCGGCATAAATCGCCCAGCATATAGTTCTTCACCATTTCCAATTCTTCTTGAGGAACGAGATCATTACACAATTTGTCCATCTCCCGATAAACTTCTGTTATGATAGAATCCACATATTCATTGGCCGCCTCGGTACTGACAGTCAGTATTCCCGTTCCCGGATAGGACACAATGCCTGCGCCGATACCGTATGTATATCCCTTGTCTTCACGGATATTGGACATCAGACGGCTCCCGAAATACCCTCCGAACAAAGTGACCATGACACGTGCCTTCAAAAAGTCCGGATGATGACGGTCCATTACGAAACATCCCATTTTCAAGGAACTTTGAAGTGCATCCTCACGTTCTATAAAGATACGCTTTTCTTTGGTGGTAACCGGAGGAACAAGCGTTGTCTTTGCTTTTTCCGTCACTTCCCCCCATTGTCCACTTCCCAAGTTATCTTCTATACAACGGATAATTTCCGATGTGACCTTTCCCGAAATATATACCGAACAATTGCCCGAATGATAATATTTCCGATAAAACGAACGGAGCACCTCCGGGGTAATCCGGTCATAATCCTCCGCTACCGCATAGCGCCCGAAAGGATGCTCCGGACCGAACAAGGCTGTATTCAGCTGCTTTCGGGCGATCATTTCCACCCGGGTGCTGTTCACCAGGAATTGCTGTTTGTTCGTATCGGCCACCACGGAAAGTTCCTTTGCCGGAAACGTAGGAGCCTTTATCATCTCGGATATGACGGCCAGCGTGCGGGCAAAATATTTATTCAGAGAGTAAAGTGTTATGAATCCATAGTTCACGGAAGAAGATAACTCCAGCCAGGCTCCATAATAATCCAATCGCTCCGCAATCTGTGAAGACGTTAAATTCCCAGCTCCCTCACGCAGCATCCTGTTGGCAAACATAGCCTGTAACGGCTGTTCCTGATTCCATTGTCCGCCTCCTATCAGAAGATCGAAACGTACAACATCCTCGGTTCCCGCATGAATGATATTCAAAGGCATCCCGTTCTTCATCGTCCTCCTGTCGGGACGGGTTATACTGAATTCGCTTAGTTGGCGGATTGGCGGTGGGGTGGTTCTGTCCAGCATTTACTCCCCCTCCCTTTGTTTTAAAAATGCTTCGGCACGTGCCAGATCCTGAGGCGTATCAATGCCTATTGTCTCCACTTCACTGATTCCCACCTTAATAGTATAACCATTTTCCAGCCAACGAAGCTGCTCCAACGATTCAGCCAGCTCCAGCGAAGATTGTGGAAGCGAAGTTATTTCTTTCAGTACATCGGCCCGATAAGCATACAGACCGATATGTTTATAGTAAGTATGCCCTTTCAGCCAGCCTTCCTTCTCCACATTACGCTGGAAAGGAATGATGGAACGGCTGAAATACAAAGCATTCATATTCTTACCGACTACTACTTTGGGAGAGTTTACATTTTCCAAGGCTTCAAGCCCGTCATCCGGGATGAAAGGTTTCACCAAAGTCGCAATCTGTGTGGCAGGATCTTCAAAGCAAGCTTTCACGGCTTCAAGCTGTGATTTTTGAATAAAAGGTTCATCACCCTGGATATTTACAACCACATCATATCCTCGTCCTACTTTGGTATACGCTTCATAGCAACGGTCTGTGCCGCTTTTATGGTGAACGGAGGTCATGACCACTTTTCCGCCAAAAGCTTTTACGGCGGATTCAATGCGTTCATCGTCCGTCGCTACATATGCTTCATCCAATATGCCGGACACTTGTTCATAGACTCTCTGAATCACAGGCTTGCCTCCCAAGACGGCCAGAGGTTTGGCAGGAAAACGTGTAGAGGCATATCTTGCAGGAATAATTCCAATAAATTTCATGGTAGCATTTCTTTTATATATTCATGCAAAAGTAACAAAAACATTTCATACATTTGCACCATTAATGCAATAAATGTTATGGACGAACACCATTGTTTGCTTTGTATGGGCTCTAATACCAACCGTTACGCGCAACTCTCGGTTGCACGGGAAGCATTGCGCACCACGTTTCCCGACATTCATTTCGGCGAGATGATGGAAACGGAAGCTGTTGGCAGCGGCTTTCACTCCCCTTTCAGCAATCAACTGGCAAAATTCAGCACTACGCTTTCACCCGATTCCGTTCGTGATTTGTTTAAAGAATTGGAACGACGCAGCGGACGGATTCCCGAAGACAAGGCTCAAGGGGTGGTAAAACTGGATATTGACCTGCTGGTCTTTGACAATAAGATATTGAAACCGGAAGATATGGAAAGAGAATATATCCGCCGTGGAATGTCTGTGCTCTTTTAGAGCTTATACCTTATTATATATTAATCATTATCCCCTTGTGATACCCCGCCTCCATCCCCCCCTATGGCAAACGATAGTGTTACTGAGAGGCCCAACCTGACAGGTGGGAAAACAGCTAAGTATTTTCATTGGCAGACCTAAGGCTTTCTACCAGGAAGGCTAAGGCTTTCCGGCCGTTCTATTTCTATCTCCATAGGCTTTGGAGTTATCTCCATAACCTTTGGAGTTATCTCCGCAGCCTTTGGAGTTAACTCCAAAGCCTATGGAGATAGAACACAACAGAAAGAAAAGCCTTAACCTGCCTCAAAAAAGAGATTAGCTTTCCTTGAAAAAAACATTTCATAAGAACAGAAAGCACATTTTTTATCTCATCTGTTTGTTGTTTCCAATGATTCCTTATACATTTGCGTTTACTAACAATCCTGTTAAACAAAAATGATAATATGAAAGAAGAAACGAGCAATACAGAACAATCCATATTAAAAGCTGCTGAAAAAGAATTCCTTAAGAAAGGATTCTCCGGAAGCAAGACAACAGAAATAGCTAAGGAGGCTGGTGTAACCCATGCCATGCTGCATTATTATTTCCGTACAAAAGAGAATCTGTTCAACAAAGTATTTGAAGAAAAAGCCAGGCAACTGGCCGATACATTTCTTTCTCGTGTAGATGAGTCACTGCCTTTTTTGGAGAAAATAAAATGTTTCATTGAAGCACACTTCGACCTTTTGACTGCTAATCCCGAACTACCTTTATTTATATACAGGGAGATTCTGACCAATGAATGCGGAAAAGAAATTTGCCGTAAAACCTTGTTCCCTAATTTCCGGTTAGCAATCAGTCTGCTCGACCGGTCACTGCAAGAGGAAATAAAGAAGGGCACAATACGCCCCGTCAAGGCGGAAGATTTAATGGTCAGCGCCATTTCACTCAATATCTTTGTCTTTGTGGCAAACCCACTGATACAATTGTTTGTAGAAGAAAAAGGTGAAGAATATCATCAATATATGGAACGCAGAAAACAAGAAAATGTAGAAATCATATTAAGCAGATTAAGAATATGAAAAGGTTATTCATTCTCACAACCTTTCTTCTCGGCATCAGTCCCATTTGTTTGAATGCACAGGAACTCACGCTGGAAAAGTGTCAGCAGCAAGCCCAGGCGCATTATCCGCTGATTAAACGGTACGGACTGATTGAAAAGACGAAAGAATACAACATCTCTAACGCCGGCAAGGGTTATCTGCCACAGGTTTCATTGTCCGCCAAAGCCAGTTATCAATCGGATGTAACGGAAATACCCGTTGACCTGCCCGGAATTGATATTCGCGGCATACGCAAGGATCAATACCAAGCTATGTTGCAACTGGACCAAGTGGTATGGGACGGTGGTAACATCCGGGCACGGAAAGAGGTAACCCGTGCCACATCCGAAGTAGACAAACAGAAACTGGAAGTGGACATGTATGCCATCAACGAACGGGTAAACCAACTTTTTTTTGGCATCCTGTTATTGAAAGAGCAATTGAAGCAAAACCAGCTTATGCAGGAAGAATTACAAAGGAATTATGACAATGTTGCAGCATATGTAAAGAATGGCATTGCCAATCAAGCCGATTTGGATGCTGTAAAAGTGGAACAATTGAACAACATACAGCAACGTCATACTCTGGAAGCCACCTATCGTGCTTACGGCGAGATGTTGAAGATCATGATTAACCACCCTACTCCTTTAACCGAAAACACACTAAAGAAACCAGATGTAAATGCCTTATTATATAAAGGAGAAGCCTATTCTACAGAATTCATCCGACGTCCGGAACTTAACTTGTTCGCGGCACAGAACCAGCAACTGGAGGCGCAACGTAAACAACTTACCGCCAAGAACCTCCCCCGATTAGGCTTCTTCGTGCAAGGCGCATACGGCAACCCGGGACTGAATATGCTGAAAAATGAATTTTCGGCCTATTACGTAGCAGGCGTACGCCTTTCCTGGAACTTCGGCAACCTATATACTCGTAAGAATGAATCTCGCCAATTAATGCTGAATCAACAGGATGTGAACGTACAGAAAGAAACGTTCTTGTTTAACACTCATCTGGAAATCACTCAAAACAACAGTGAAATTAAGAAACTGACGGAACTGATGAAGAACGATGAGGAGATTATCACCCTACGTAACAACATTAAAAAATCAGCCCAAGCAAAAGTTGCCAACGGAACACTGACCGTTACAGAAATGTTACGTGAAGTAACAGCCGAGAACATTGCCATGCAGGATAAAATCCTGCATGAAATTCAGTTATTGTCAGCCATTTACGAATTAAAATATACAACAAACCAATATGAGAACAAATAAATATATCTTACTTGCCGCCACTCTGCTCGGTTTATCCTCTTGCGGAAACAAGAGAGGCGACTATGATGCATCAGGCACATTTGAAGCTACCGAAGTCATTGTATCCTCCGAAGCCAATGGCAAGATCATGCAATTCAACATAGAAGAAGGACAGTTATTAAAGGCCGGGGAAGAAGTGGGGTGCATAGATACCTTACAACTCTATTTGAAAAAGATGCAGTTACTGGCCAGCGGTAAAGCGATAGCCAGCAAAAGCACGGACATCAATAAACAGATAGCTGCCACAAAAGAACAAATCGGCAAAGCCGAATATGAAAGAAAACGCACAGAAAACTTGCTGAAGGAAAATGCCGCCACCCAAAAACAAATAGATGATATTGACTCCCAAATTGCCGTTCTGAAAAAACAGTTGGAAGCACAGATCTCTACGCTTCAACGCGGCAATGCCAGTATCACAGAAGAAAGCTCGGCCTACGAAATACAAGTAGCCCAACTGGATGACCAGCTTCGCAAATGTCACATTACCAGTCCGATTTGCGGAACAGTACTGGCCAAATATGCCGAAGCCGGGGAACTGGCCACGCAAGGAAAACCTTTATTTAAAGTGGCGGATGTACAACATCTTTTTTTACGCGCCTATATCACCGCCGATCAATTATCCCAACTGAAATTAGGAGATAAAGTAAAAGTGTTTTCTGATTTAGGAGAAGATGACCGCCGGGAATACGAAGGGACAATCACCTGGATTTCAGACAAATCGGAATTCACCCCTAAAACAATCCAGACACGTGACGAACGCGCCAATCTGGTATACGCCACAAAGATAGCAGTAAAGAATGACGGATACATCAAGATAGGCATGTACGGAGAAATGAAGAAATAAATAGGACAATGGATTATATCGTTTCTGTCAAAGGAGTTAGCAAAAGCTACGGTGAAGTTCAAGCCCTGAAAGATGTATGCTTTGAGGTGAAACCGGGAGAAATCTTCGGGCTTATCGGACCGGACGGTGCAGGAAAGACTACTCTTTTCCGCATTCTCACCACATTGGTGCTAGCCGATGAAGGAAAAGCGGAAGTCTGCGGGCAGGATGTGGTGAAGAATTACAAAGAGATACGCCGGCAGGCAGGATATATGCCGGGACGTTTTTCCTTATACCAGGATTTGTCCGTAGAAGAGAATCTCACTTTCTTTGCCACGCTTTTCAATACCACTATCCGGGAGAACTACGCATTGGTAAAGGATATCTACCAACAAATAGAACCTTTCAAACACCGGCGTGCCGGAAGACTATCCGGCGGCATGAAACAAAAGCTGGCTCTGAGTTGCGCATTGATTCACAGGCCTTCCATACTGTTCTTGGACGAACCTACCACCGGTGTGGACCCTGTATCCAGAAAGGAGTTCTGGGACATGCTGCTGAAATTGAAACAAGAAGGTCTTACCATCATTGCGGCAACGCCTTACCTGAACGAGATGAAATGCTGTGACCGTATTGCATTTATCCGTGAAGGAAAGATTCAAGGCATTGACACTCCGGACCGTATTCTTCAACAGTTCAGTTCGATCCTTTCTCCTGAAGGGCTGTCTTTTAATGAGCCGCAAGTCACCGGGCGATACGCCATAGAGGTAGAAGGCTTGACCAAACAATTCGGCAATTTCACGGCAGTGGACCATATCTCATTCAAAGTGAGACAGGGAGAGATTTTTGGTTTCCTAGGTGCTAATGGCGCCGGAAAAACAACAGCCATGCGCATGTTATGCGGTTTATCACAACCTACCAAGGGAAAAGGTACAGTAGCGGGCTTTGACATAGCCACGCAATACGAGCAGGTTAAAAAGAAGATCGGATATATGAGCCAGAAGTTCTCACTGTATGAAGATTTAAAAGTATGGGAGAACATCCGGCTATATGCAGGGATTTATGGAATGAACGACAAGGAGATCGCTGAAAAAACAGACAAGGTGCTGGAACAATTAGGGCTCTTGAATGAGAAAAACACATTGGTCCGGTCACTTCCCCTGGGATGGAAACAAAAGCTGGCTTTCTCGGTAGCTATTTTCCATGAGCCGAAGATCGTTTTTCTGGATGAACCGACAGGAGGGGTAGACCCTGCCACACGCCGTCAGTTCTGGGAATTGATTTATCAGGCGGCAGAACGGGGAATCACCGTCTTCGTTACCACCCACTATATGGATGAAGCGGAATACTGTAACCGGATTTCAATGATGGTAGATGGAAAAATCGAAGCACTGGACACCCCACAACGGTTAAAAGAACGGTTTCATGCCCAAGATATGGATGAAGTATTCAGACAGTTGGCACGCAAGGCCGTAAGAAGTTGAAAAAAAGATAAAGAAAAAAGAGAATGAAACAATTTATATCATTCGTGCGAAAAGAATTCTATCACATTTTCCGGGACCTCCGGACGATGCTGATATTATTAGGTATGCCTGTCGTACAAATTATTCTTTTCGGTTTTGCCATCACCACCGAAGTAAAGAATGTAAAAGTAGCTGTGCTGGATTTCTCAAAAGATGTATCCACCCAGCAAATCATCGACAAACTGGATGCCAGTGACTATTTCAATGTCAACAAGATACTGTATGACAACAACGAGATAGAGGAAACACTCCGGAAAAGCAGTTCGGACCTGATCATTGTGTTTGAGGCTGGTTTCGATAACAATCTGCGGCATACCGGTAAAGCCCGAGTACAACTGATAGCCGATGCCACCGATCCCAACAATGCTACCATACTGACCTCTTACGCATCCAATATTATTGCAGATTATCAGCAAAGCCGGATCATGCAACAACAATCACCCATACAGATTATCCCCCAAATAAAGTTATTGTACAATCCGGGTATGCAAAGCGCCTACAATTTTGTGCCGGGAGTAATGGGATTGATTTTAATGTTGATATGCGCCATGATGACTTCCATCTCTATTGTCCGCGAAAAAGAAACCGGTACGATGGAAGTATTGCTGGTATCTCCCGTACGTCCGCTATGGATGATTATAGCCAAAATGGTACCTTACTTTGTGCTGTCATGCGTCAATCTGGTTACAATTCTGTTGCTGTCTGTTTATGTATTACATGTTCCGGTAGCAGGCAGTCTTTTTTCGTTGGCTTTGCTCTCATGGATCTTCATCGTAGTATCTCTGCTGTTGGGATTATTGGTTTCCACTATCGCCCGTACCCAAGTGGAAGCCATGCTGTTTTCGGGAATGGTACTGATGATGCCTACCGTTCTACTTTCCGGCATGATATTCCCCATCGAGAATATGCCTCTTCCTTTACAGCTGATTTCAAATGTCATCCCTGCCAGATGGTATATTGTCGGAATCAAGAAAATCATGATTGAAGGATTGGGTATCAGTTATGCACAGAGAGAAATGGGTATACTTATGCTGATGGCTGTTGTCCTTTTAATCATCAGCCTAAAAAAGTTTAACAAACGATTAGAATAAGTTCCGGAAGATATGATAAAGTATTTATTAGAAAAAGAATTCAAGCAGTTACTGCGCAACCCGATGCTTCCGCGGATGCTGCTCGTATTTCCCTGTATTATCCTGCTGGTGTTGCCTTGGGCCGCAAACTTCGAAATCAAAAATATGAATCTCAGCATAGTGGATAATGACCGCAGCCCCTATTCTACCCGATTAGTACAGAAAGTGGGAGCTTCCGAATATTTTCATCTGATAGATGTATCAAACAACTATCAGGAAGCAATGCAATGCATTGAAAAAGGAGATGCCGACCTCATTTTGGAAATCCCGCCACACTTTGAACGCGATTTGCTGAAAACCGGTGTAGCAAAAGTACTGGTTTCAGCCAACACCGTAAACGGAACGAAAGGAACGTTGGGAAGTTCCTACCTCAGTAATATAGTGAATGCCTATGCCACTGAAATCCGGATTTCCCATTCCGGCTCTATTTCTCCCTCCCCAGTGATAAAAATAGATACCCAAGGACGTTTCAACCCCTATCTGGATTATAAGGTATTTATGGTTCCGGCACTGATGGCGCAATTGTTGATGATGTTATGCGGCTTTCTGCCTGCTCTTAATATTGTGAGTGAAAAAGAATTCGGAACCATCGAACAAATCAATGTGACTCCTGTAAGCAAGTTCACTTTCATTCTGGCCAAGCTGATTCCTTACTGGGTAGCCGGCATGCTGATCCTCACAATCAGTATCATTCTGGCATGGTTAGTCTATGGTCTGGTTCCGGCCGGTCATTTATGGCTGCTTTATTTCTTCGCATTGCTGTTCATTATCGTCATTTCGGGTATGGGACTGGTAGTTTCCAACTATTCCCGAACCATGCAGCAGGCCATGTTTGTCATGTTTTTCTTTGTGATTATCATCATGCTGATGAGCGGATTATTCACCCCCATCAACAGTATGCCTGAGTGGGCTCAAGCCATCACCATAGCCAATCCCTTGAAATATTTTATACAAGTGACACGTATGGTCTATTTGAAAGGAAGCGGATTCGATGACTTGATCATGCAATTTATTGCCTTGCTTTTTATGGCTATCATGTTGAACGGTTGGGCCGTGTTCAGTTATAAAAAGAACTCATAACAGATAAATCGGAACATTTGCTTGTTTATCATTGTTAATATCAGTAGCTTAGCAGCCTATTGCTAACCTGATTTTAATTATCTAAAAGAAAAAGTTATGAAATTCTTTATTGACACAGCTAATCTGGAACAAATTCGCGAAGCAAACGCATTGGGCGTACTGGACGGTGTAACTACTAATCCCTCTTTAATGGCTAAAGAAGGTATTAAGGGAGTTGAGAACCAACATAAGCATTACATCGAGATATGTAATATTGTGGATGGAGATGTCAGCGCCGAAGTCATTGCCACCAATTACGAAGGAATGATCAAAGAGGGTGAAGAACTGGCAGCCCTTAATCCACACATTGTAGTAAAAGTTCCTTGTATTGAGGACGGCATCAAAGCTATCAAATATTTCAGTAATAAAGGAATCCGTACCAATTGTACACTGGTTTTCTCTGCCGGACAGGCATTACTTGCGGCAAAGGCGGGGGCTACCTATGTATCTCCGTTTGTCGGCAGACTGGATGATATTTGCAATGACGGTGTAGGACTGGTTGCACAAATTGTAGAATTGTACCAAACTTATGACTACAAGACACAAGTTCTTGCCGCCTCCATCCGAAACACCTTACATATATTACAATGTGCGGAAGTGGGAGCAGATGTAGTAACCTGCCCGTTATCCGCCATTAAAGGTCTTCTAAACCATCCATTGACAGATATAGGATTAGAAAAGTTCCTGGCCGATTACAAAAAGGTTAACGGATAATAAAAAGCCTTCTCTCGCCATGAGGGAAGGCTTTTTACAACCATAACACAGAACTAATAATTTTCTGAATGTCGCTTATTATTAGCAAATAGTCGAATGGTGTTGTTTCATTCCAATTAAATTTATTCTTTTACTTTAAATAACATCAAGAATGATAAAAGGACATACCGACATAGACATCTGGAATACCGGCTTTTTCATTAACGCAGATTATTTTTCCGATGATTTCATTATTTATAATAATACGGGAAAAGATCTTACCCGCAAGACTCTTGCCCATCCTTTCTTTCACAACAATTCATATAAAACAACCTATACTTCATTTATACTGTGCCTTTCCGGAACTTCTGAAATAGAAATAGACTCCATCAACTATTCTACTAAAGAGAATACATTACTAATGATGGTGCCTAATCAAATAATTAAATATAATGAAATAAGCGAGGATTACAAAGCACATCTCATCATGATATCTAATAAATATTTTGATACCCGAGATAATTTTTATAAAATGATGTCTCTTTTAATTCCTCTAAAAAATCATCCATGTGTCAATTTGAATATCGCGGAAACAGATTTATTGAAAACATATCATGTATTGCTTTACAAAAAAATCAGTGAAGAAAATAATCTGTTTCGTGATTTTACCATACAATATCTGATACAAGCTACTTTCTACGAAGTATGCCAACTCCTACTAAAGCATCTGGAAATAAAAAAGAAAAAACTGCCGCATAAAGAAGACATATTCAAACAGTTTTTAAAACTGGTAGAAACCCATCATTATAAAGAAAGAGACATTTCTTTTTATGCTGAGAAACTTTGTTTAACCCCTAAGTATTTATCTTCCATAATCCGGGATGTTAGCGGAGAACTGGCAGGAAACTGGATTGACAATTATGTAATTATTGAAGCAAAAGCCCTACTGATTTCTTCCAACCTTACCATTCAGGAGATTTGCTATAAACTGAATTTTTCTACTCCGTCCTCATTCACCCGTTTCTTTAAACGAATAACCGGCATGTCACCAAGAAAATTCAGAACACTAAAAGTTTTTCCCAACTTAATAGAATAAAAACATATAATATCTTGCCACCTGCCCTTATCTTCATGAATGAAGACAAGTACTTTTCCCACCTCGCCCGGTTTCTATTTGAACTTCAAATATCCTATGCGAGTATATTTTATTCCTTTGTTCTCATAATGAGAAAGAACTTTAGCCGATTTTAAATACAAACTTTCATGGACATTGATTTTTTTTGTATAACAGCTCAACATATCCGGTGACATACTGGAAGCCGCCGCCTTTATAATAAAAGTATAACGGTTGCCATCAGCATCAGCGGCAAGCACACTCTGGTCCACATAATATCCGGTTGTTTTGTATATGTCCAGTTGTAACCTTATCCCTAAGACTTCTAAACGCAAGTCGGATAGTTTTTCTCCCGGCTGACCGATAAAACGACTGCCAGCCGGCAAATGATGTTTTCTGATAACCGTTTCATAATGCACAGTAGCAAAAGCCTTCGCTAACATTGCCAGTTTCTTATCCCTAGGATTTCGGGCCTCAAATTTGTGTGCCAGCCAAAGTACATAGTTAGGATCAATGTAATAAACCTCCGCTAATCTTTTTCCACGATATTTTCCAAATGCGACTATATCCTCGGATATTCCATAATAAGGTTCAAAAAAAGTATTGTCTTTTACTTTCAGCAGGACGTTACAGTTCTGCAAATACTGAAAAGCACGTTCTGCCGCATCATTAAAAGTGACAGCCAGCGATTGAATAAACAAAGGGGAATAAATATTGTCCGGAAATATACGCCATAATGCATAATATGATCGGTAAGGGGTAGAAACACTGATTGCATAATATCCCGCATCTTCTCTACGGCCTTTATTGAAGTTATCTATTTTTTGGAAAACTCTCTCGGCCATAACATTAGTTATCTGATACAGAGTTACATCTCTATCCATAATTACCTCCTATTTTCATAAGGTAAAGATTTTCTTTTTGTAAATATAGTATTTTCTTACGAAACAGCAAGGGTTTTCACTATTTTTACATAAATTATTTTCCACAACACCAAGTAGAGAAAGCACCTTTTATAAAAGGTATATCAATAAAAAAAGTCTGTTTGCAAGGAAAAGCAAACAGACTTTTTTATTGATAAATCTTTCAATTATTCAAATATATTATCCAAACCTCCGGTTTCTTCTACCGAAGTTTCATCTATTAAGGTATCTTTGCAAGGGTCAAAGTCATCAGGAATATTGAATTTCTCATCCTGAGAATATCCCAAGCTCTTGTCTTTATAGACTTTCTGCATATAAAGTCCCCAAATAGGAAGCGCCATAGCAGCCCCCTGCCCGTCTACCATCGTATCAAAATGAATATCACGTTCTTCACCGCCTACCCATACACCGGACACCAATGAGGGAGTGAATCCCATAAACCAACCGTCAGAGTTACGGTTGGTTGTACCTGTCTTCCCCCCCATATCAGCAGTAATGCCATACAGACGGCGTACACGTCCACCAGTACCCTCATTAACGACCGCACGCAACATAACCAGCATTTTGTAAGCACTGGTTTCACTAATCACCTCATCCATTTGCGGAGTGAAATTCGCTAATACATTACCTTCATTATCCTCAATACGGGTTACAAATACTGGTGCTGTACGGATACCTCGGTTTGCGAATGCTGAATAAGCGCTGACCATCTCCCCTACAGAAATTTCACAAGGTCCCAGACAGAGTGATACTACGGGGTCTATCTGTTTGTTCTGCACACCGAATGAATGAATCAGACGAACCAACTGATAAGGATTAAGTTTCCCCATCAAATAAGCCGTTACCCAATTATCCGAATTAGCCAATCCCCATTTGATAGTTACCATTTCTCCATAACGCTTTTTGCTGGCATTACGTGGTGACCATGGACGCCCGTTCTCATCTATCAATGTCTGCTCTACGTGACGCACCTGATCACAGGGAGAGAAACCGTTCTCCATAGCCAAAGTATACACGTAAGGTTTAATAGTAGAACCTACTTGGCGACGCCCCACCATCGCCATATCATATTGGAAATAATTATAGTTAGGACCACCCACATACGCCTTCACATGACCTGTCAAGGGATCCATAGACATAAATCCCGCCCTAAGGAAGAATTTATAATATTTCAAAGAATCCATCGGAGTCATAATGGTATCCTTCTCTCCCTCATAAGAAAATACAGACATTTCGTATTTAGTATTAAACGCTTTCTTTATTTCCGCTTCCGAGCATCCGGCTTCTTTCATAATACGATAACGATCAGTCTGTTTCATAGCCCTGGTCATGATGGTATTCACCTCCTCCTCTGTCAACTGATTAGTAAACGGAGCTGTTTTCTTTTTCCGTTTTTCCTTGAAGAAACGAGGTTGCAAGTATTGCGCCACATGTTCATAAACAGCCTCTTCCGCATATTTCTGCATACGTGAATCAATAGTGGTATAGATCTTAAGACCGTCTGTATAAATATTGTAGTTGGTACCGTCTTTCTTCTTGTTTTTAGCACACCACCCGAAAAGCGGATTCGTTTTCCATGCCAATGAATCTTCATAATATTTCTGCATCTGCCATCCGCGATAATCACTTTTCTTCGGCTCCTTGGCTGTCATTACTCCACGCAGATATTCACGGAAGTAAGTTGCCAAACCTTCTTTATGATCCACACGACGATATTTTAAGACGAGAGGCAACGCCTTTAATGAATCAGTTTCCGCATCAGTCAGGTATCCCGCCTTCCGCATCTGGCCAAGCACCACATTACGCCGTCCACGTGAACGTTCATTAAAACGTTTCGGATTATAAAGAGACGGATTCTTACACATACCAACCAGCGTAGCCGCTTCTTCAATCTTCAAATCCTTCGGTTCACAGCCGAAATAGGTATTGGCAGCTGTTTTGATACCTACTGCATTATTCAAGAAATCGAACTTATTAAGATACATAGTCAGAATCTCTTCCTTTGTATAATAGCGTTCCAACTGAACAGCTATTACCCATTCAATGGGCTTCTGCAACAGACGTTCCATCACATTATCTGCCGTAGGTGAATAGAATTGTTTTGCCAACTGCTGGGTTATGGTACTACCCCCACCGGCATTCTTCTGCATCATCACTCCCCGTTTCACCAAAGCACGGACAAACGCACGGGCATCAATGCCGGAATGTTCTGCAAAACGTTCATCTTCGGTAGCAATCAGCGCACGAATCAGATTCGATGAAAGCTGGTCATAACCTACAAAAACACGATTCTCCTTACTAAGTGACCAAGTACCCAGCATCTTGCCGTCATCGGATATAATCTCGGTTGCAAACTTTAAATTCGGATTTTCCAATTCCTCAATAGGCGGTACATATCCAATCCATCCTTTCGCTATTGCGGTGAATATAAGCGCTATAACTAACAGTACGCCGACTACAAGAGCCCAAAGCACGTATATAAATTTCTTCCTCATGACATTTTCTAGTAATTAACGGTACAAAAGTAAGGAAAAACTTTGAGATAGAATGTGTTTCTAACAAAGTTCAACGAAATATCTTTTAATTCTTCGCTCATTTATTTTTTTTTCATACCTTTACACTCCGTATAAATTGTAATTATAAATACAAGCCAATATGGAAAATAGAAGTTTAGTTACTATTGCCGAACACTCGAAAGAGAAAATCCTCTACCTCCTGGAGATGGCAAAAGAGTTTGAAAAGAAGCCTAACCGTAAAATCTTGGACGGCAAAGTTGTTGCCACCCTTTTCTTTGAGCCCTCCACCCGTACACGACTCAGTTTTGAAACCGCTGCAAACAGACTGGGAGCCCGCGTTATCGGATTTACCGATCCCAAAGTAACCAGTTCTTCAAAAGGAGAAACATTGAAAGATACCATCATGATGGTAAGCAATTACGCTGACATCATCGTAATGCGCCATTTTCTGGAAGGTGCCGCAAGATATGCCAGCGAAGTCGCCCCGGTGCCCATTGTCAATGCCGGAGACGGAGCCAACCAACATCCGTCACAAACCATGCTAGACCTCTACTCCATATACAAAACACAGGGAACGCTTGAAAATTTAAACATCTATCTAGTAGGCGACTTGAAATACGGACGAACTGTTCATTCTTTGCTGATGGCTATGCGTCATTTCAACCCCACTTTCCATTTCATCGCTCCGGAAGAGTTGAAAATGCCTGAAGAATATAAAATCTACTGCAAGGAGCACCATATTAAATACAAAGAGTACACAGACTTTAACGAAGAAACCATTGCTGACGCCGACATTCTTTACATGACCCGTGTACAACGCGAACGTTTCACCGACCTGATGGAATATGAACGTGTGAAAGATGTATATATATTAAGGAATAAGATGCTGGAGCATACCCGCCCCAATCTGCGTATCCTGCACCCTCTGCCCCGCGTCAACGAAATAGCTTACGATGTGGATGAGAATCCGAAAGCTTACTATTTCCAACAGGCACAAAACGGACTTTATGCGCGCCAGGCCATCCTTTGTGATGTATTGGGCATAACCTTGAATGATGTTATAGAAGATGCAAAAAAGTAAAAACAAAAATGAAGATGAGCGATAATAAACAAGCATTGCAGGTAGCCGCTTTGAAAAACGGCACTGTTATAGACCATATACCTTCCGATAAATTGTTTACTGTAGTCGCCCTATTGGGCTTGCAGGATTCTGACTCTAACATAACCATCGGAAACAACTTCGAGAGCAAAAAATTAGGTAAAAAAGGAAATATAAAAGTGGCCGACCGCTTTTTTACTGATGAGGAAATAAGCCGCCTTTCCGTAGTAGCCCCGAATGTAAAACTGAACATTATCCGTGACTATGAGGTGGTAGAGAAGAAACAAGTCCTGATGCCTGAGGAATTACGTGGCATCGTAAAGTGCGCCAATCCCAAATGTATCACCAACAATGAGCCAATGACCACCCTGTTTCATGTAATTGACAAAGAACATGGAATCTTGAAATGTCATTACTGCGAAAAGGAACAAAGTAAAGAAGGTATCAAACTACTGTAATGAATATGAAACAAGACTGGAAACCGGGAACTATGATTTACCCTCTTCCGGCCCTACTGGTAAGTTGCGGAAGTACGGAAGAAGAATATAACATTATCACAGTGGCATGGGCAGGTACTATTTGTACCAACCCCGCCATGTGTTATATATCCGTGCGTCCGGAACGCCATTCCTACCCCATTCTGAAACGGAATATGGAATTCGTCATCAACCTTACTACCAAAAGCATGGCATTCGCTACCGACTGGTGCGGAGTGCGTTCGGGCAAAGATTATAATAAATTTGAAGAAATGAAGCTGACCCCGGGAAAAGCAAAAATAGTCAGTGCTCCCATCATCGAAGAATCCCCGCTCTGTATAGAATGCAGAGTAAAGGAAATCATCTCACTAGGATCTCATGATATGTTCATAGCCGATGTGGTAAATGTAAAAGCCGACGATAAATACCTGAATGCGGAAACAGGAAAATTCGAATTATCCGAAGCTAACCCGTTAGTCTATGTTCATGGCGGATATTTTGAACTAGGACCGAAAATCGGGAAGTTTGGCTGGTCTGTAGAAAAGAACAGATCACAGACCAAGGAAAAATCCTAAAAATATCTCATGAAGAAACTCCTTTTATTAATCGCTTTATTACTTCCTGCCCTGTTCGTTACAGCACAAGGAATAAAGAATGGTCTGAAAGAGGAACCTAAGATCAATGTGGGAATAAAAGGAGGTTTCAACTCTTCCATGTATTTTACCAGTCGGTTAGAACTAGATGGAGAACGAATGGAAGATGTGCAAAATAATTATAAAGTAGGCTATTTTGCCGCCATGTTTTTTCGGGTGCATATGAAAAGGCATTTCATCCAACCCGAAATTATGTATAATATTTATAAAGGTGAAATAGCTTTCAATAAAAATCAAAATAAAGAAAACACCCTTCCCGAGCTTGCTAAACTGAACAGCACGATTCACTCTTTGGAGCTACCTATATTATATGGTTATAGTTTTGTAAAAAGCAGGCCTTACGGCATGGCACTTTTTATTGGTCCCAAACTGGAATATGTATGGAAACATAAGACTTCCGAAGAGTTTGAAGGATTTGGATATTCTGGTATAAAAGAAGAATTACACCCCATTAATATAAGTTCTGTTATCGGATTAGGAGTAAATATTGCTAATATATTCTTTGATTTCCGGTATGAAATCGGACTCACCAATATCTCCAAATCAATCATTTATGAAAAAGACACAAATGGAATAATATCCCAAGAAAAAGGTATCTTCATTAACCGGCACCGCAATGTGCTAAGCTTCTCGCTAGGAGTTATTTTCTAAAGTAGGAAGCTTCCTCTAAGTAGATATCAAATGCCACATTTATATCCTTTTCTTTCCTCAAAACGCCCTTATCTTCAACTCTTTCAGCAGCTTCAGACCTTACTATACGACAAAAAGAAAGTCATATATCTTTTTTCCGTAACCTCACCAAATATTTTCCTCTAAATAATTTCCTTATATTCTAAAATTACTTAACTTTGTGAACTCAGAATCGAATATCGCACATAAACTTATTATAAAAAGAAATGAAAAGAGACGATTTGATTTTCGACATTATCGAAAAAGAGCATCAACGCCAGCTCAAAGGTATCGAGCTGATCGCATCCGAGAACTGGGTCAGTGATGCAGTTATGGAAGCACAGGGAAGCATCATGACAAATAAATATGCAGAAGGATATCCGGGAAAACGATATTACGGCGGATGTCAGTGTGTAGATGTTGTAGAGAATCTTGCAATCGAGCGTGCAAAAGAGTTATTTGACGCAGAGTATGTCAACGTACAGCCGCACTCCGGTGCACAGGCAAATATGGCAGTACAGTTTGCACTGCTTCAGCCGGGTGACACTGTGATGGGTATGAACCTGGATCACGGCGGACATCTGACACACGGAAGCCCGGTCAACTTTTCCGGTACTTATTTCCACATCGTACCTTATGGGGTCAACGATGAAGGATTCATTGATTATGACAAAGTAGAAGAGATCGCGATGGAGTGCAAACCGAAAATGATCATTGCCGGTGCAAGTTTTTCAGCCTTTACTTAACATATTTACCAACTGATAGGTTTAAATATGCTATGAAGATGAATTGTGATGACCGCGGATCCTTTACAGAACTGGTACATACAGTTGATTGCGGACAGATAAGTATCAATATCAGCAAACCGGGAATTACAAAAGGACAGCATTGGCACAACAGCAAATGGGAGCAGTTTATCGTAGTTCATGGGCATGGATTAATTCAGGAACGTAATATCAATACAGGAGAAACAGTAGAATTTGAAGTTTCTGGTGATAAGATTGAAGCAATCTACATGATTCCGGGGTGGACGCATAATATTATTAACTTATCCGAAACAGATGATTTAGTAACGGTTATGACATGTAATGAAATCTTTGATCCAACACATCCGGATACATTTTTTGATCCGGTATAAAAAATCATGAGGAGAGCATTTGCTCTCCTCATTTCATAAATTTCATTAGTCGCGTTTGAAAATATCACGCGTATATACTTTGTCAAGTACATCATCCAGACAGGAATCATATCTGTTTGCGATGATTGCCTGGCTTTTCTTTTTGAATTTTTTGAGGTCATTTACTACGGTGGAACCAAAGAAAGTTTCGCCGTTTTTTAAGGTTGGTTCATAGATGATTACGGTAGCACCTTTTGCTTTGATACGTTTCATGACACCCTGAATAGAAGACTGTCTGAAGTTATCAGAATTTGATTTCATGGTTAAGCGGTAAACACCGATTACACAACTCTTTTCCTGATCAGGAGTATAATCCCCACGATTGTAATAATCATAGTATCCGGCCATATTTAATACCTGGTCGGCAATAAAGTCTTTTCTTGTTCGATTACTTTCTACAATAGCAGAGATCATATTCTGCGGCACATCGTTGAAGTTTGCCAGAAGCTGTTTGGTATCTTTTGGTAAGCAGTAGCCGCCATATCCAAAACTCGGGTTGTTATAGTGTGTTCCGATACGTGGATCCAGGCAGACACCGTTGATGATTTCCTGTGTATTTAATCCTTTTGTTTCAGCATAAGTATCTAACTCATTGAAGTAGGATACACGCAGTGCCAGGTAAGTGTTTGCAAAGAGTTTTACGGCCTCAGCCTCAGTGAATCCCATAAATAAAGTATCAATGTTTTCTTTGATTGCTCCCTGCTGAAGAAGTTTTGCAAAGAGTTCTGCTTTTTCTTTTGATTCTTCATCACAGGATACGATGATTCTGGATGGGTACAGGTTATCGTAGAGTGCCTTTGATTCACGCAGAAACTCCGGGCTGAAGATGATATTTTTGGTATGATATTTTGCTCTTACAGATGCAGTATATCCAACCGGGATGGTAGATTTGATGATCATGGTTGCATCCGGATTTGCTTTCAATACAAGTTCAATGACAGCCTCTACTGCGGAACAGTCGAAGAAGTTCTTTTTGCTGTCATAGTTGGTCGGAGCTGCAATGACTACGAAATCTGCGTGTTTATATGCTTCTTCGCCATCCAGTGTGGCTGTAAGATCCAGTTCCTTTTCAGCAAGATATTTTTCGATGTAATCATCCTGGATCGGAGATTTTTTGTTATTAATGAGTTCTACTTTCTCTGGAATGATATCAACGGCTGTTACATGGTTATGCTGGGAAAGAAGCGTTGCGATGGACAGACCTACGTAACCGGTACCGGCAACGGCAATGTTGTATTTCTTGTCGAGAACAGGCTTTGTGACCACAGGTTTTTCCTCTTCAAACAAATCAGTTACTTCGAATCCGAGTGCTTCCGCGATTGCCTGAAGCTGATCGATCGATGGAATATAATCCAATGCTTCTAAACGGCTGATCATGGCTCTGTGGATTCCGGTCATTTCTGCCAGTTGAGCCTGTGTCAGTTTTTGTTCTTTTCTTTTGGCGATAACGAGATCTGCCATTTTCTGGTAAGATATTTTCTTCATATGTATTTCTCCAATGTTATTATTAGTGACATTTATGATATAATTTATATCTGTTTCAAAACATTTTTTATATTATCAGAAGAAAATGATAACGTCAATGAAAATAAAAGAGAAAATGAAAAATATTGTGAACTTCCAGAAACAAGTGCAACTCAATAAAAATTGAAAATTGGAAAGTATGAATAATAAATTGATAGATAGCTATTATAATGTGTTCCAATTCGTGGATCAAGGTAGACACCATTGATGATAAAATGTTATTAAACATAACATATACTGTTGAATGCAAAATTTGTTTATAATATAATATAATGTAAAAATGTCAAGAAAAAGGAATAAAAAAGATATTCGAAATATTTTTAATATAAAAATAGAGCATAAATGTTATAAAAAATAACATTTTGAAAAAGCAAGTGAAGAATGAAATAAAATATAAGGGGAGACAAAAGTGGATAAAATACATTGGCTACATTTATCAGATATACATTTGAATAAAAGAGATGTAGATAGTCGGCGTATGCGTAACAGGCTATTAGACTATGTGAAAGAGTTAGGAACACAGATAGATTATATTTTTATTACCGGAGATCTTCGGTATGCTCCGATGGGAGAGTTTGCGGCAGATACTGTTGATTATATTAACAAACTTTTAAATGTAACAAATCTTACCGTGGATCGGTTGTTTATTGTACCGGGGAATCATGATATTGAACGAGATGCGGAGGGCCGTGCGGAGGCTATTTTAGAAAGTATCAAGGATTATTCTCCGAAGGACGGTGCTTTAGCCTCAGATAAAATGGCAGCGGTACATTGTGGACATACAGAATTTCGGAAGATGATGCATACAATTTATCATGAAAATCAAGAACAGGCAGCCAGCTATGACGATGATGAAAAGCCACATTTTGTAACAGAAACAAAGGACTTTAACATAATATGCATAGATACAGCTCTTACTTATACAAAACAGAGAAATAATAATCTGTTTATCGGTACAGAATATATCATGGATCTGCTTGAAGAATTGAATCAAGATAAACCGTCTATTATATTGACACACTATTCTTTTGATTTTTTAGAGAGAAGTGAACAGATGCAAATTGTCCAGTTGTTGAAAGATTTTCATGTTCAACTGTGGCTTGCCGGTCATGAGCATACAGTCTTAATGAGAAAACAATGGGACTACTTTTATGAATTTCAAAGTGGAAATTTGATGCACGAAGGGGAGTATACGAGGAGTACAATTATGATTGGAACGTATGACTCGGCATCATACAATGGCATTGTTGAAGTGCATGAATGGGATTCAGATAATGGCTGGGTTAAAATGCAGAATGTTGGGGTTCATAAGGAAGATTATTATGCCTATGAATTACAAAATACAAAGACAATGATTGACCAGATTGTCAGTGCATCGCACCAGAATGCAGGAAGCCCGGTTCGGATGGAAGCAGAGTTATCTGCAGTACCTGACAAGATGGAAATGGATACATTTTGCGGAGAACTGTCGGCTGCAGCGGATATTCATCAGATGCCAAGTGAGATCAGCAGTGGGTATTTGTATGTGGATAATAGAATTGCACCTACTGCACAAGTAGAGGTTTTGGAATACAATATCTATGGTACAAAATATTATGAAATACGCAACGATGGTTTTGAATTTAAGTTTTTTGAACACAGAATAAGCATTCCCCCGCTTTACACACAGCAGTTTGAAATTGGAAATTTAACTTTTGGTTATGAACTGAGTGTATACTCTAATGTTGCTGATAGGTTAATTTGGTTTAATGTGATTTCTGAAATTGTGAATGCGTCAACAATAACCATTAAGTTTGAAGCAGCGGATGAGGAAAGAATATTAAGATTGTCGATACCGGGTGCAGGAAGCAGTTTTGACAGGATACGAGAAGAAACTGCTGTATGGAAAGAACAGATGGAACGAATCGCCAAAATAGAAAATTATTATGGTGTTAAGTTTTATCTTCCAAAAAAAGCAGATGAGAGTGTCTATGTTACGATCAAGATTTTGAGTAATGCTATCGAGGGACTTCCGACACGTAGACTTCCTGTTGTAAATATGAGGTCGCGAGGACTTTTTAAACATTTTACATTGAATGAGGAGGTTTGGTATGGAGATGGATCAGATCTCATGAGTTTGAATTTGTTTGGATACACCTTTAAACCTGTTGCGGAGTATATTATGCCGGGAGAGTTTGTTTGGAATCGAAAGGAGCATGGATGGGAGTCTGATAAGAAAAATGGTGGTGTCTCTGTGCGAGTTGAGTTTATGATAGATACGGATATTTCAAAAGATAAAAAACTTATGGATGTGATGCCTGTTTCTGATCTTAAAGATGAACTCAATTTAGAAGAAACTCCAATTGTTACGGGTGAGTGTGCGGATATAATATCTGATTATATAAATGTAAGCCATAAGGTGCAGGAAATATATAGACAATATCAGATGTATCAGGAAGCACTTGGAGAATGGATTCATTATGATTTAGATGAAGACAACCATCTTGTGAAAAAATATAGTGGAGCTGTCATAGATAAGGTTACTGTAAACAAAATGACAAAAAACATCTTGCATGAGGGAATGTTGCTGGTAAGGAAAGTCGGTGCGTTTGTACAAAAGTTAGGTTTGCAGAACGAAACAGACTTTTTAACGGATTCTGTGGGAGACAATCTTGGATTCCAATTTATGGTGCTTGCTGCAATATACATGGATCATGGACATTGGGCGGTTGAGTTTGAAAATGGAGACAGCTTTTATAATCTTTTAGAGATGTGCACGGTGTTGCGTACTGTAGATGAAGAAGATAGTGCCGATTTATTAGAAACATTCACCTTATTGAAAAATGAAATGGAAGAACAGGGAATGGATATACGGCATATTGATCATTATAATATGCTGCGTAATTATATTTATTCGGTTGCTGATATCTATAAAATATTCTTTGATGCAATACAAAAAAAGCTGGAGACCATGGTTTTGGAAATAGATTCTTTGGTAGATAAAAACCCGGATTTTATTGCAACGGAAGGCAAATTTAAAGGCTGTATTTTTTATCAGACAGACACTGATTCGAATAGTGTAGATGTATTTGATCCAAGTGGAAATATTATGGCTGATTTTTCTATTTTTCAAAGTGAAGCGATCAGAAATTATGAGAAAACCCGGCTTGGAATCCAAGCAGGTGATCCGTGTTCATAGTCAGGATGAAATCGAATGGAATTTTGACGATATTTTTTCAGAACAGAGGTAACTTGAGCAGGACAAGAATGACTTATCAAAAGATAATAAAGGTGCCGGGGCTACCTGATGGAAGCGTCAGATAGTCTTCGGCAGAAAAAACTAAATTTGCATGAGAAACAAAAGGTGGAACTGAAATGAATAAGAGTGTCTATTTATATGAACTGGATTCTGTAAGAAATTCAAAAGAAGAAATTCAATATGCACAGGAACGGATGTTCCGGGAAATTATACTGAATGGGAACCAGGTGATCCTGACCATGAATCAGTTAGCGGATTCTCGTGCATTTCTTGCTGCAATTGAAAATGAAAATACATTTGAACCATTTTTTGAGTTATGTCAGATGGGGGTGATCCGAATTTCGCAGTATGGGTCGTTGCGTACTCCGTCGCAATATTTTCAGGGAAAGATAGAAGAATTTCTGAAGAAGGCAGAGAAAACCGAGTCTGAAAAGAGTGCATTTATTTATTCAGGGGTTCCCGTTGCACATGATGATGCTGTGATGCTGAGACAGTTGTTGAAAGCATTGCGTTATAGTGACCCGGAGTGTCTGAGGGAGTTATCTGGTTATAATGAAGAAAATTATAGTGAAGAAAAGATAGAATATTTGATCCGCTATGTGAAGACGTTGCTGGCATTGAGTGTCAATGCATTTTCATTGAATCCACCTAAAAAAGTAAAGCAAAAGAAACTGACAGAATATCTTCATGAAATTGCATATCCGCTTACTGATCAGGGTACAGTAGAAATTCTGAAAAGAGTTGAGAAAGATTTGAGTTTACAGAATCGTCAGGAATATCGGAGTGACTGGCATATTTATCTCCACGAAAATGAGAAAGGAAAAAAGGCAGAATATGCAGAAGCGGTGCTCGATCTATGTTATAATCTTACAACGGAAGACAGTATTTATGGAATTTCCAAGCATTATGATCCGAAAGATATAGAATCCTGCCGTGAATGGTTCAAAAGCAAATTGAAGGATTACTGGGAGAAGGATATTGCTCCGATCCATGTTTTTCCTGCAAAGGATAGTACAACGTGGGAACTTTATCAAGGAAAACTCCCGGACTGGAGTTGTGCTATTCGGATTTTGCAGATGAAAAATGTGCAGGAAACGCTGGAACTGAAACCGGCTCTTGAAAATGAAGAATTACAGACGGGAAGCCGTTATGAAGTGGGGATGGAGAAAGAGCTGAAAGAGTGGGATAAAAGTATACATAAAGGAATAAAAAGAAATATCATAGATGCACTAATTGGGGTGGTGATCTTTGTAGGAATTGAGCTGGGAATGAACTATCTACAGGATATTGTGTCTGTAGAAGGGGAGCTTTCATTGGCTGTGACCATAGGATTGGCGGTCTTGCAGGTGATAGCTTTTGGTATTCTGAGTTCGTGGATTTCGGGTATGATATCCCATTGGTGGACAAGTTGTGATATTTTAGACAGTATTGAGGAATTGACAAGAACGTGGGCGGATCTGAAAATCGTAAGAAAATGTCGGGAACGCCTGAAAGTTGAAAAAGGCTGAAATAAAAAATGAAAACCTGCTCACAAGAAGTTGGTAAGAAATAGGGATGAATGGGAATGGAAATAAAAGGAACAGAAATGGATTCGATTGAAAAATATCTGGAATTAAGTCGGACGTGTACGGAACTTTTTGCCCAGTCTGAGGAACTTCCGCTGGTACTTGACCCGAAGGAACTGTATGCATTTGCACAAAAAAGTGGCAGAAGAATCGGAATTGTATACGAGAGCCATTACCATTTAATGGTTGTGGATGTTGTGCGTGCAAAAAATGGAAGTCTGTTTGCATATGAAAGACTGATGAACCGCGTTATGAGAGGTGCGGTTGTTATCGTTCCATATTATAATGGAAAGTATATTTTACTGCGGCAGTATCGTCATGCTCTCAGGGAATATCAGTACGGTTTCCCAAGAGGTTTTGGAGAAGAAGGAATTTCTGCAAAGGAGAATGCGGGAAAAGAATTATGGGAAGAACTTGGTGTGCAAGCAGAAAAATGGAAAAGTTTCGGAAAAATTGTGCCGGACAGTGGTGCAATGAGTTCAAAGGCAGATGTATTTCTGGCAGAGTTGAATGAAGCTCCACAGGTGATACAGGAAGAAGAAATAGTAGGACATATTGCATTGGATTGGGAGCAGTTGGGCGAATGGATCCGGGATGGAAAAATTACGGATGGTTTTACTCTGGCAGCATATGCAAAGATGAGTTTACAGAAATAATGAGGATAGAAAAGTGGAAAAGACAGTACAAAATCTGCTGCAATGGTGTCAAAGATCAATATGATGCAGTCATCATTGATTGTATTTCCTGTGTTTAATAAATTGGGGAACATTTCAATGTGATTTGTCAAGAAAAAGTTCCCCAATCCGTATTGGATATTTGGGGAGCATTATGCTATAATAATTATATGATTTGTTCCCTAAATGAATAATCCGGGCTCCGTGTCCCTGCTGTCCGGACCGCACGGGAATATTCAATCAAAAGGCACTACCGATAGACGGTTAGTTCCACAAAGATTAAGTTACAAAAAAGTAACCGCTTAGTTTGCGAGACTTGGGGCGGTTACTTTTTTGTGTTCTTGATTATCTCAATGATCAGCGTTACCACAATTCCAAGAACTGTGAATTAGAGAGTGCTTGATAATAATAAGGCAGCCTGGCGGAAACTATAAGCTGAACCATGCAATCACAGCTACACAGAAAACAATACTCGGATCTTTCGGAATTGACGAGGCAGAGGCAAAGGCACGAGCCTTGGCGATTGGTAAAGAATTTAGCAATAAAATTTAACTTTTCATATACCTATTGATTTTATTGAAGGTAGAGAGTATGATAATATCAAATCAGGATTTAGTAAATCAGGATTAGATATATAAGGAGGCGCTTTTATGTTTATAGGCAGAGAAGCAGAATTACAATTCCTAAACGATAAATATGAAGAAAACCAAGGACAGTTGATTGTCTTGTACGGCAGACGACGTGTTGGCAAAACGGAAACACTCAGAGAGTTTTGCAAAGGCAAGTCGCACATTTTCTTTTCCTGTACTCAGACAACTGACAGAGTACAGCTCGCAAAGTTTTCAAAACAACTCTTGAAAGAGGATATTCCTGCAAAGCAGTATGTTACGGAGTTCGCTGATTGGGAAAAAGCATTTAGAGCTATTTTGGATTTGCCTTATGGGGATGAAAAGAAACTTGTTATCATTGATGAGTTCCCGTATATGTGTCGAGGAAATAAAAGTATTCCTTCCATTTTGCAGAATTTGTGGGACGCAGAATTTAAGAACAGTAATGTAATGCTGATTCTTTGCGGTAGTGCAATGAGCTTTATTGAGAAAGAATTGCTTGCTGAAAAGAATCCGTTGTACGGCAGAGCTACCGGAATTTACAAGATGAAAAAAATGGGATTTTATGACGCTATAAAATTTTTTCCGGATTACTCACCGAAAGACAAAGTGCTTACCTATGCTGTGCTTGGAGGTATTCCTCATTATCTGAACCAATGGAATCCGAAACTGTCTGTTGCGGAAAATATTAAACGCAACATACTGACGAAAGGTTGTATTCTATACAGTGAGGTGGATTTCTTGCTTCATCAGGAACTGCGAGAAACACCGATATATAACTCAATTATTGAAGCTGTGGCACTTGGAAACACAAAACTTAATGACATTAGTCAGAAGTCGCTTGTTGAGGATACTTCAAAAACGAGCGTATATCTGAAGAACCTTATCGAATTGGGAATAGTGGAAAGAGAGTTTTCGGTTGACGCCGGAATAAAAGAGCAGGCAAATACCAATAGAGGTACTTATCGCCTGACGGATAACTTTTTCCGTTTTTGGTATGCGTTTGGATATACGAATTTCTCTCAGCTTGAGGATGGAGATGTCGAAGGCGTTTACGATTATGCGGTAGAACCGCTGTTGCACGAATTTGTGTCCTTCAGCTTTGAAGATGTATGCAAAGAATTTGTTCGTGAAATGCAAAAGAAAAATGAACTGCCATTCCGTTATAACAAAATGGGAAGATGGGTTGGAAAAACAACGATTCGTGATGAAAATGCTGTTGATGGTTTGAGAGTAGCTGAAACAGAGATAGACCTACTTGGAATCGGTAGAGGCGCAAAGGAATATCTTGTTGGTGAATGCAAGTTTAAGAAGTCGCCGTTTAGCTATTCCGAATATCTTGATACACTTGCTAAACTTACTCCAATGAAGCAAAAGGCGAAATTCTACTATGCACTGTTTTCTGAAAACGGTTTTGATGAAAAGATTGAAAGTGCTGCTGAAGAAAATGATGTGCGGTTATATACACTCGAGGATATTGTCAATTACCTGAATCCGTGAAGTTCATTGCACCATAACAGGTAAATTACTTCATTATCAAACGTAATCTTCGTCGTGAAAGCAAGGAAGCATGGATGGGAGTCTGATA
>ENA-OPVL01000288-OPVL01000288.1-human-gut-metagenome-genome-assembly--contig:-NODE-288-length-35171-cov-4.539526_pt1 | contig 35171 bp, 25 predicted proteins | sample MGYA00241496_ERZ501984 | MGnify/ENA primary metagenome ERZ501984 (study PRJEB25962, sample SAMEA2042986) | human gut metagenome | biome: human gut; feature: human-associated habitat; material: faeces... | reverse complement strand
GGCTGCCGTGAACACCATCGTGTTCTCACGGGAATGCAGGTAGTAGTAGGTCACGCACATGCCGAGCGTCACAATGCCTACGTTCATGAGTCGCTGCGTCTGGCCGATCGACAGCATGAAATCCCACAGCAGGCCGATGATGATCACACCTGCCGAAAGCACCACCTTGAGCACACTCGTGCGCCATGCGTACATGAGGTCGAGTATGCCGAGCACGATCAGCGCGACCACGAGGCCGAACACGGGGTTCTGCGAGCGCATGTCGAACGCGCTGCCGAACACCACGTAGTCGTACGGCACCTCGCACACCAGCGCGAGCACGAGCAGGCGCAGCCCGTAGAGCCATGCGTTGCCCGTCCATTCGAATCCCTGGTAGAGCAGCCACGCGAACATCGGGATCGACGCCCATGAGATCGCCTCGCCGATCACGCAGACGGAGAGCGCGAACATGTTCTCGCGGCTCGGCGTGCCCACGATGTGCGGGAGCACGGCCACCGAGAACGGGGAGAAGAACAGCAGCACATCGGCAAGCACCTTCATGCGGAACTGCGAGAGCCCTTTGCCCTTCACCTCTTTGTTGCGCTCCAAGTGGCGCGTGTATTCGTCTACCATGCCGGTTCCCGTCTGTTATCTGAGCTTCTCTTCCAGAGTATCCGAATATTCGCGCCCACGCCCGTCTTCCGTGTTGGCGCGTTGTATGTAGGCGAGCACGCCCGCGTAATCGGCGCCTTCGAGCGAGCAGACTGCGGTGTCGCACTGCGCCGGCGTGTGATTGTCGGTATGCAGGTAGATGCCGTCGATGTTGGCCATGCGCGCGCCGTCGATGTCGTTGCGCGGATCGTTGCCCACCATCACCACATGTTTGGGCTCCACGTTCATGCGCACGAGCGCGCTGCGGAACAGTTCGGCGGACGGTTTGCGCACGCCTTCGTCGCTGGAGATGACCACTTCGTCGAACACGTCGCCGAGTCCGGTCAGCTCGAGTTCCGGCCGCGTGTAGCAGGCCTGCGCGTTCGAAACGAGCGCCACTCGAAGTCCTGCCGCACGCAGCTGCGTGAGCATGTCGAAGACGCCTGGGTACAGGCGGAACTTCGTCGTGGCGGCGCGGCGGAATGCCCACGCCGCCTTTCGCGCGTGCACCAGACTGTCGTCGGCCCAGCATGCCTCGAGCAGACCGCGGTAGGCGGGCAGGAAGTCCGGCTCGAACCACTCCGTGCGCGCACGCGTCGCGTTGGCGCGCACCACCTGACGGCGGAATTCGTTGCGCAGTTGCGAATTCGTGGCGTAGTCGGCGCCGTTTTGGTACAGCGCCGCCCGCAATGCGGACCACGCGGCGTCGGAATCCTCCTCGGTGTGTATGTCGATCAGCGTGCCGTACAGGTCGAAGAACACGGTTGTGTAGTGCGTCATGCCGCCTCCGTCAGCGTTCACGTTTCCATATGCTCAGTGTGCGAGCGGGCATCGGGAATCCTCCGCCGGCGATCCGTATGCCCGTCTGCCGGAATTCTCCGGTCGACGTGCCGCTCGAATCGAGCACGCACACCCACCGCGCTTCCGCATGGCTCGCCGATTCCGGCGTTGCGGGCAGATCGTCATGCAGACTGTCGGCAAACGCGGAATCGATGCGCTCGACGGGCAGACTGTACTCCTCGTCGTCCGGATTGACGAGCACGGCGATGTCGTCGCTACGGTAGGCGACCGCGTTGCCCGGCGCCTCCACGGCGATGTGCTCGGCGTCGAACAGGCCCGGATTCGCGCGACGCACGGCGATCAGACGGCGGTAGTAGTCCACGAGGCCCTGCATGCGTTCGGCGCGCGCCCAATCGAGTTCGTTCACCTTGACGCCCGAGTCGAACGAGTTGTCGTTGCCGAACTTCGTCTTGCCGAATTCCTCTCCGGCGAGCATGAACGGGATGCCTGCGGCCGTGTAGATGAGTCCGGCGGCGAGCGCGTTCGCCTCGAGCACCTTGCGCGTCTGCGTGCCCGGCATCGCGCGGTAGGCGTGTTCGAGCGCGTCGTCGCGAGATTCCAGCGTTCTGTGCGAGTCATCGGCATGCCCGGATTCCGCCTTATTCGCAGATTCCGGCGAGTCGTCGCCGATCATGCTCAGGCACAGCTTGTCCCACAGCGTCCAGTCGTCGTGGGCAGAGACGTACTGGATGATCTGCCCGGCGTTGCCTTCGTTGGTCTCGGGCGCGCGCCATGCGTCCACGGCGAGCTCGATCTGCGGCTTGGTGTCGTGCGCGTTGCCGTTCACATAGCCTTTGATCCGGCGTTCGAACACATGGCCCTTGATCGCGTCGCGCGTTCGGTCGCAGAAATGGCCGATGCGCGAGTCGAGCAGATGCAGGCCCTCCTTGTTCGCAAGCTCGGTGCCGGGCAGCGTGGAGCTCGGCCCGGCGGCCCACGGTTCGCCGTACATGATGAGGTCCTTGCCGCCGGGCAATGCGTCGAGCGAGGCGCGCACGGCGTTCATCGTATCGGTGTCTATGAGCCCCATGAGGTCGAAGCGGAAGCCGTCGATGCCGATTCGCTTGGCCCAGTAGCGAAGCGAATCCACGGCGAAGGTGGTGACGTGCGTGTTGGTGAAGTCAAGCGAATTGCCGCATCCCGTCGTGTCGTACAGGCGGCTGACCTTGTCTTTGGTCCGTCGGTAATAGGCGAGGTTGTCGAGTCCACGCCAGCAGATGGTCGGGCCTTCCGGACCGGATTCGCAGGTGTGGTTGTACACCACGTCCATGATGACCTCGAAACCGGCCTCATGCATGGCCCGCACCATGTCGATGACCTCCTGCCGCACGGCGCCCGCTCCCGCTTCCTGCGCCTGCTTGGTGGCGTACGAGGCTTCGGGGGCGAAGTAGCCGAGCGTGGAATAGCCCCAGTAATTCGTGCGATTGCGTTCCTGCAGGAACAGTTCGGATTGCTTGGCTTGGATGGGCAGCAGTTCGATGGATGTCACGCCGAGGTCCTGCAGATAGGAGAGCGTGGCCGGATGGGCGAGGCCGGCATAGGTGCCGCGCAATTCCGGAGGAAGCCATGGGGCGTTCGCGGTGAATCCTTTGACGTGCAGTTCGTAGATGACGGTTTTGCTCCATGGCACATGCGGGTGGGATGGTTCTCCCATATGCTTGTTGATGTCGCGGTCGTCAATGGCCACGGAAACAGGCATGTGTCCCAGAGAGTCCACGGTGCTCATCGGTCCGAACGGCGAACCGGCGACCTTGCCGTTTTTGATCTCGCATTCGTAGGCGAAGGCGCCCGGGTCGAGTTCCATCTTGCCTTCGATGCCTTTGGCGTATGGGTCGAGCAGCAGTTTGTATGGATTGAAGCTCACGCCATGGTTTGGATCCCATGGGCCATTGACGCGGTATCCGTATTGCATGCCGTCCCAAGCTTTGGGAAGGTGCACATACCATAGTCCGTAATTCGGTCCATCCATATGGAACAGGGTTTCTCGCAGGTTCAGCGAGGGGATGCGTCTGGTGCAGATGCGTTGTGTTTTCGCCTGCTCGATGAACGACACGTCAGGCTCGTTGAACAGGCGTACGGCATCGGCGTAGAAGGCGCTGGGCTGGTTGAGCGGTTCGAGCACGCAGAACCACACTTGATCGGCGGTCTCGGAACGGACGACGGCGTCCGCACCACCGTCATCGGTGAAGTAGAGTCCGGGGCGGGTTGCGTATCGGTGCAGGGGTGGATTCTTCATGTCTCCATTGTAAACGCCGGAATACGTCGATTGTTCGAGCGAGGGTCGTTGCGCGACGTTGTGTTTTCGATGTGATTTCTTTTTGATTTTTATGGGCGATTGTTGTCTCTTGTCGCCGTCTCGATGATGCGGAAGCCTTGGAAATAAGCGCGACACGCTTTGTAAAGAACTTTACAAAAAGCAATTTGCAAAACTTTTTGGAAAAGCGTATAGTGTGAGATATCGCGCAGGGGGTCTGCGGGAAGCAAAAACAAAATCTTTCAGTGAGGAAGGAACAATCATGAAGGCTTTGGTTCTGACTGGCATCAAGCAGTTCGAGATCCAGGAACTGGACACTCCTGAGATTCAGCCGAACGAGGTGCTGATCAACACCGCTTACGCAGGTGTCTGCGGCACCGACCATGACCTGTACGCCGGCCGTCCGGGCTCCGCTCCGACCGTTCCGCCAATCATCCTCGGCCATGAGAACTCCGGTGTCGTCGCAGCCATCGGCTCCGAGGTCACCAACGTCAAGGTCGGCGACCGTGTTGCCGTCGATCCGAACATCTACTGCGGTCAGTGCGAGTACTGCCTGACCCAGCGCCCCGAACTGTGCGACCATCTTTCCGCCGTGGGCGTCACGCGTGACGGCGGTCTGGCCGAACAGTTCACCGCACCGGCCACCGTAGTCTACAAACTGCCGGACAACGTCTCGCTGAAGGACGCCGCCGCCATCGAACCTATCTCCTGCGCCGTGCACGGCGTGGACCTGCTGAAGCTGCGCCCCTACCAGAAAGCGCTGGTCATCGGAGACGGCTTCATGGGCCAGCTCTTCGCCCAGATCGTGCAGGCCTACGGCGTGCATCAGGTGGACCTGGCCGGCATCTTCGATGAGAAGCTCAAGCGCAACCAGGAGCTGTTCGGCGTCACGAACGTCTACAACACCACGCGCGAGGCCATTCCTGCCGAATCCTATGACGTGATCATCGAGGCCGTGGGTTTGCCGGCCACCCAGGCGCAGGCCGTGGCCGCCGCCAAGAAGGGCGCGCAGGTGCTCATGTTCGGCGTGGGCCCGCAGGAGGCGCACTTCGAGATGAACACCTACGATATCTATAAGAAGCAGCTGACCATTCAGGGCTCCTTCATCAACCCGCTCACCTTCAAAGACGCCATCAGCCTGCTCGAATCCGGCAAGATGAACGTCGCACCGCTCATCAGCCACGAACTGGGACTCGAAGAAGTCCAGGACTTCCTCGACGGCAAGATCCAGGGCGTCTCCAAGGCCGTCGTCAAGGTCGGCGAGTAGTTTCGGCACTTTGCCGGCTCCTCTCCCTGAGGGGAGCTGGCGGCGGAGCCGACTGAGGGGAGGCATCCGGCGGCGTGTATTACCACCCTCCGGTGCTGCGCACCACCTCCCGCCAGCGGAAGGAAGAGGTTTCGTCTCACGGTTTTCGCCGCCAATATAGCTTGGCTGCCGGCTTTCCCTTTTTCTTCCGGCGGCCGCATTTTTCCCTGCACCACCTCTACTGACAACGATGTTAATGGAGTCAACCCATGATTCGCTTTTTTGAAAAATTCGGTATTCCCCGTGTGTTGCTGCTTGGCTTCCTCGCCGTTGCCATCTTCATGACCGGTGATGGTTTCGAACTGACATTTCTGTCGAAATTCATGGTGGATCAGGGATTCACCTCGTCCCAGGCCTCGCTGCTGGTCACCGTGTACGGCCTGTTCGCTGCCTTCGGCGGATGGTCGGCAGGTGTGCTTGCCGAAATGTTCGGCGCACGTAAGGTCATGATGTTCGGTGCATGCTGGTGGATCGGCGTACATCTGCTGTTCCTCGGCATCGCCATCCCAAGCCATATCTATCCGTTGATTCTGTGCCTGTACGCCATGCGTGGCATCGGCTACCCGCTGTTCATCTACAGCTTCGTGGTCCTGATGGCGCAATACATCAGCCCCGCCCGCCTGGCCTCCGCCACCGGCTTCTTCTGGACCTGCTTCTCTCTGGGCATTGGCGTGTTTGGCGCTTACCTGCCGAGCTTCATCATGCCGGTGTTCGGCGAATACAAGACCTTCTGGTTCGCACTGCCGTTCTCCATCGTCGGCACCGTCATGTGCTTCTTCTTCGTACCAAAGAACAAAATCGTCAAATCGCAAGGACTGAGCCGCAAGGAACAGCTCGCCGAGCTGGCCGAGGGTGCCACCATCCTGGTCACCAATCGCAAGGTGCTCATCTGCGCGATCATCCGCATCATCAATAACCTGCTGCTCTACGGGTTCCCGGTCATCATGCCGTTGTACCTGTGCACCACCCACAATGGCGGCATCAACATCTTCAAAACCGAGGAATGGATGCGTATCTGGGGCTTCGTGTTCGTGATCACGCTGATTTTCAACACGTTCTGGGGCTGGTTCATGGACCGCTTCGGCTGGGTATGGCCGATGCGCTGGTTCGGCTGCGCGGTGCTCGCGGTCGGCTCGGTGGCGTTCTACTACATTCCGCAGTGGTTCGGCGCGAATGCCATTATGATGATCGTCGCTTCGGTCATCGTCGGCATCGGCACCTGCGCGTTCTCGTCGCTGCCCACCATCATGACCCTGTACGCGGGCGGCAAGCAGGGCGCGGCGCTGTCCGCATACAACCTCGCCGCCGGTCTGACCACGTTCGCCGGCCCTGGCATCGCCACCATTTTGCTGCCAATTGTGGGCTATGAAGGTGTGTGCTGGACATACGCCGGCCTATACGTGCTCGCCTTCGTGCTTACCTTGTTCATCCGCCCGCAGCAGCCCGGCTTCGACGCCAAAGGCCACCGCATCAAAGGCGCAAAGGTTGCATCCGCAGAGTCCTCCGAGTCCTCGGAACCTACCGACAGCGCATCCGTGCACGTTTAGCTGCCCGAAGTAACCGTGGCCGCCGAAATGGTTGCCACTGCGAACTGATCGCAACATCATGTTGCGTCAGCAAGAAAGTATCGAGAATTGACTAGGAGTGCGGCATGGTTCTGCCGCGCCGCATACCTTGTCCGACTATCCTTAACCTTTATCCAACCACCACATTCAAAGGAGAATCACATGGCTAAGCCAATGACCGCGTTCACTACCGACCTCCAGCATTCCGGCATGATTGCCAAAGACCTGGATGAGACCATCAAGTTCTACCGCGAGGTTATGGGCTTTGAGCTCGCCGGACTGTTCATGAATGGCGAGAACCGTTGCGCCTTCCTGCGCTACGGCCACCTGACCATTGAAACCTGGGAAGGCGACCCCGCCCCGATGACCACCGGCGCCATCAACCACTGGGCTTTCGACACCCCGGACATCGAAGCCGCCTTCGAGAACGCCAAGGCGCTCGGCGTGGACTTCAAGGACACCGAGATCCAGTCCATCCCGAGTTTCTGGAAGCATGGCATCCGCTACTTCAACATCTACGGCCCCAACGGCGAGACCATCGAATTCTGCCAGATTGTGGAGGAGTAGTGGCTCCGATGCGCCCGATTCGCGCGCAATATGCGTGTCGATAGTGGCCGCAATATAATACTCAGCCTTTATTACGGGCTGGCCTGATAACTAACATTCAACGACCGGTGCACATGCGCCGGTCGTTTTTTTTTAGTGCCTGATGATTGTGCTGGGTTACAACAATGAGCAGCACGCTGGGCATAACAACATCCATGCAAGAAAGTATCAATTCTTGACTGTTTTCGCGCCAAAACACTGCTATTTTCGCAGCGAAACTTGTATTAACGCTCCAAAGTTGGGCGGATGAAAACAACGAAGTTTGCGTAGTAAAAGGAGACGGTCATGGCACAAGGACTGGCGCGAAAACTACTGCCGGGATTCTTGGCGATCGCAGTGTTCATGACAGGCGATGGGTTTGAACTGACCTTTTTGTCCAAGTATGTCGTCGATCAGGGATTCAGCTCGTCGCAGGCATCACTGCTGTTTACGATGTACGGATTGGTCGCGGCGCTCGCCGGCTGGTCCTCGGGCGTGCTGGCCGAACTGTTCGGAGCCAAGCGCATCATGCTTATTGGCGCGGGTTCTTGGATCGTGCTGCATCTGGTATTCATCGGTGTGGCATTGCCTAGCCACAGTTATCCGCTGATGCTGGCGTCGTATATGTTGCGAGGCATGGGCTATCCGCTATTTATCTACAGCTTCGTAGTGTTGCTTGCGCAAACTGTGGATCCCGGCAAACTGGCATCGGCCATGGGCTGGTTCTGGACTTCCTATTCCTTTGGCATCGGTGTGTTTGGCGCCTATCTGCCGGCGTTCATCACGCCGGTGATTGGTGAATACTATTCGCTGTGGGTGTCACTGCCGTTCTCGATTGTCGGCATGATTATCTGTCTGTGTTTTGTGCCGAAAACCCGTAACGCCAATCTTGACACGATGAGCTCTTCGGATAAGCTTCGTGAACTCTCTCGCGGCGTGACCATTCTCAAAGACAACCACCAGATTGCGCTTGCTGCCGTATTGCGTGTGATTTGCAATCTCACTTTGTACGGTTTTCCGGTCATTATGCCGCTGTATCTCGCCACGCATACAAACGGCGGCGGAGCTTGGTACCAGGTCACCGAATGGTCCACCATCTGGGGTCTGCTGTTCGTCGTCACCGTATTCGGCAATGTGTTCTGGGGCCGTATGGGCGATTGCTTCGGCTGGATGAGCCAGATGCGCTGGTGGGGCTGCTGGCTCTCCGCGCTCGGTACTCTCGCCATGTACTATGTGCCGCAGCTGTTTGGGCACAACCTGCCATTTATGTATGTGTGCGCCGTGGTGCTCGGCATGGGTATTTCCGCTTTCGTACCGATGGGCGCAGTATTCCCTGCTCTGGAACCTGAGCACAAGGGCGCTGCGGTTTCCGCACATAACCTCGCTTCAGGCCTGACCACATTCTGTGGTCCGTTCATCGCCACGGTACTGCTCAATACCGTAGGTTTTGCCGGAGTGTGCTGGGCATATGCCATTTGCTACATCTCTGGCTCGGTCATCTCATTCTGGATTCGCCCCGAGCAGCCGGGCATCACCCGCAAAGTGGCGGCGAACTGAGCGGTGCTCGCTGACTGTTCTCGTCAAAAACCAACAATACAAGACCCTCAAAAAAAATCAACCAATATAAGGAGAAATACCATGAAAGCAGTTGTTCTCGAAGAGCAGGGCGTCATCAATGTGCGTGAGGTCCCGGACGTCAAGGATCCCGGCCCCGGTGAGCTGCGTATCGCACCCCACACCGTGGGCGTATGCGGTTCTGATTTGCATTACTACACGCACGGTCGTGTTGGCAAGTATGTTGTTGAGCAGCCAATGATTCTCGGCCATGAGGCAGCGGGCACCGTGTTGGAGGTCGGCCCCGGCGTCACTGATTTCAAGCCCGGTGACCGAGTCGCCCTCGAGCCAGGCATTCCGGATATGACTTCGCGGGCCAGCCGACTGGGCATGTACAACGTCGATCCGGCTGTGCGTTTCTTCGCTACTCCGCCGATTGACGGTTGCCTGTGTGAGGAGGTCATTCACCCGGCCGCATTCACCTACCATCTGCCTGATTCCATGAGCTTTGGCGAAGGTGCGTTGCTTGAGCCGACCGCCGTGGGCATGTGGGCTGCCACCAAGGCGCGCATCAAGCCCGGCGATGTGTGCGTGGTGACCGGCTCGGGCACAGTGGGTATGCTCACTGCCTCTGCTGCGCTCGCCGGTGGCGCTTCCAAGGTGCTTGTTTCGGATGTGTCTTCCATCAAGCTGGGTATTATCGGCCAGATTCCGGGCGTTATCCCCGTGGATTTGACGACGGAGGACTTGGTTGAACGTGTACGCGAAGAGACCGCTGGGTGGGGCGCTGATGTGGCATTCGAGTGTTCCGGCGCGCCGAAAGCTTATGAGACGTTCTGGAAGCTGATTGCCCCGGGCGGTTGCGCGGTGCTCGTCGGTATTCCGGTCAACCCGGTACCGATTGACGTGACCGAGCTGCAGGCCACCGAAGTGCGTATTGAGAACATCTTCCGTTACGCCAATGTGTACCAGAAAGCCATCGATTTGGTCGATAGCGGCCGACTTAACCTGAAGCCGTTCATCACTGACACGTTTGCCATGAAGGACGCCAAGGCTGCCTTCGACCGTATGGATGAGGGTCGTCCGGGCGATATCAAATTGCAGATTACGGTCAATCGAGACTAATCTGTGACGTGTTGATGACGAGATGATTGCCCGATGAAATCCTGCGGCATATGTTGGCGTTTCCCTTTTTCCGCCTGCACTTATGTGCCATATCCGTAGGATTCCGGCGGGCAATCATCTCGCCGTAGTTGTTCCATCGGTAAAGTACGAAATATGGCGAGCTGTACTGCGCAACGTTGACAAGGAGGTCTGCGATGGATGCGCGAAACTTGACTGCGATTCCTCATTCGGATGCGGGCTCGCTGGAAGTGATTGTGCCCGATGGGGATGCGGCCATACGTTGGTCAAGCCACGGGTATCCGAGCTCTCTGGCCAAATGGCATTATCATCCACAAATCGAAATTCATCTTATCCGTGAGGGAAGTGGACAACTCATGGCGGGGGATGGACTCATGCCATTCGTGCCGGGGCATGTGGCGATGATCGGATCCAATCTGCCTCATAATTGGTTGTCGGATATCATTCCTGGAGAACGGCTCTCTCATCGTGATGTGTTATGCCATATACGTCCGCAGACTATGCGACTATTGACCGCCGCTTTTCCCGAGACTTCCGGTTTCGAGACGGTATTGCGCCGTTCGCAGCATGCACTTGTATTGTTCGGTGATTCGGCACGTGAGGCCGGCGAGCTATTAGTGGCCATGGGAGAACATAGTCCAGTTAGACGGGTTGCCGACCTTATTGCTATTCTGACGGTATTCGAGCAGGCATCAGCGCAGGAAAGCCAGACCGTGGTAACGCCGGAATACAATCCAGAGATTGCGGTTGGCGCGGAGGATGGGATCAACGCCGCCATCACCTATATTTCCACACATCTGGATGAGGTCAGCTTGCAAGGTGCCGCTGATGCGGCGGCGATGAGCGTATCCACCTTTTCTCGCTTCTTCAAGCGAGTTGCCGGCATCGGTTTTGCTGATTTTGTTCGACGGCTTCGAGTGGGGCGTGCTTGTCGTTTGCTGACTTGCACAAACATGCCCATTGCCAAGATTCAACAGTTGAGCGGATATACGAATGCCTCGAATTTCAATCGTCGGTTTCTGGAAGAAACCGGTATGACTCCATCTCAATATCGCCGAGAACATTGATTGCCGCCCCGGTCTGGGCGGTGTCACGGATCCGTGCAAGAAAGTACCATAAGTGGGTTTCTTGGTATCAGATAGGGCCAATGCTGCCGTTTAGGCTTGAAAATACAACGAAGTGGTTAGATGCGCATAAAGTGCATCGGCTCCAAGGAGGCAGCAATGAATGATAATTCGGTATGGCCGGTAGTGACTGCGGTAATGGTCGTGCTTGCGGTGGCCGTATGCCTGGCCATGGCTGGTGACATCCGGTTTGCCGTGATTGGTGTTCTATGACTGTCTCCATGAGTCCCGAAACCGCTGCCGCCTAGGCGGAAATCAGCCGCGTACCGCAGCACCACAGATATCGTCGAGATAATTCTCGGCGAATCGCAATGCGGCACCGATGATGTTCTGGTCTTCGGCGCAGTAGCTCTTGCGCAGATTGAAATGGTCGGTGCCGAACGGGCTGCGTGCGATGACGCGCGCCTTCAGATCCTCGATGTCGCTGTCTTCAAGATGCTGGGCTGCTTCACCGCCGACAATCACGTCGCCCGCGATGATGGATCGCGCGTTGACGATGGCCTGCGCCACGTAATCCAGCCACTCATCCATGCGCTCGCGATGATGCCGTTCGCCCTGCTCAAGCACGCTGAAGAAGCCGGGAATGCTTTCGTAATCCTCGGGCAAGGTCTCCGGCGAGCAGTAGGTGTCCATGCAACCGCGCTGGCCGCAGTAGCATTCGCGGCCGCCCGGCACCAGCGTCATGTGTTCGATGGCGCCGTTGCACTGGTTCGGGCCTTGATACAGCTTGCCCCCCGCGATCACCGCGCCGCCCGGGCGTCGCTCCAGATAGACGCACACCGCATCGGTGAGCGTGGAGTCGAACCAGAGTTCGGCCATGGCTGAGGCATCGGAATCGTGGATCATCATGCACGGGTAATGGACCGATTGGCTGATGGTTTCGAGCGTGAGCCCAGTGTTGCCCATAATGGTGCCGAAGGTGATGGTGGTGGCGTCGGGGGAGAGGATGCCTTGGATGGCGAACGAGACGCCGAGCACCTTGCCGTGCTTCTTTTCGACGTCGGCGGCGAAGTTGTTGATGATGCCGCCGATACGCTGGTAGTAAACGTTGGTGTTGCGGTAAGGCAGGGCATCGTTGCGTTTTTCGATGACGTTGCCGTACAGGTTAATCGCGCACAGGCGCAGTTCGTTGGACCGCATCACTACCCCGATGGCAGTGCGATGATCGGGATTGAACTCATAATTTTGCGCCTTGCGCCCGCCGGTGGAATCCTGCAGTTCGCCTTTGCGGATGAGTCCGTCATCTTCTAGGGCGCGCAGATTTTGGGTGATGGTGGGCAGGCTGAGGCCGAGCTCGCGTTCCAGTTCCTGCTTGGTGACATGGCTATGGCCATACAGATACTGGGTCATGGCACTGCGGTTGTGCGCTTTCACTGCAGTTGATGGCATTGCCCTCATATTTGCCCCTTTGTGCGATGAGATATATGCAAGTATACTTTATGAAAGTGGCTTTCATGTGCCTCGACGCGGAGATTGTGAGACAAAAATCGTATATTTGTAGGCGATTTGGGTACTTTTTTAAACCAATTTTCTAGAAATGTGGAGAAAATGAGTACTTTTGGAAACTTGATTTAAAAAAGTTGTCGGATTGCGTTGTTTGCAGGCATGTGATTTTCGGTAAAAAGTGAACAAAAAGTACCAAATCGCCGAATAAAGTGAGAATTTGTTCGATATCTCGCACAACTCTTAACAAAAACTGTTCAATATCGCACGTGAAACGCCGTCGATTTTGTGCGTGTGCATCGTGCCGAACCGTTCGGTATATTGTGGCTCAGGTCACATGTGCAATGTGACAACGCATCACCGGTCATTTTCGGTTACTGAGGCGGTATCCCGCTGGTGCAACTGAGGTGACGAGGCGATGGCCCAGAACTTTGCCATATACCCCAAGAAGATCGAGGAGGACCCCAAGTGGCAGAAGCAAAGAAGAAGGTCGAAGCTACCAAGCCGACCCCAGAAGAGAAGCAGGCCGCAGCTGAGGCCGAGGTTGACGCGCTGGTTGCCCGCGCCAAGAAGGCTCTCGACGAATTCGAGAACCTCGACCAGAAGCAAGTTGATCGTATCGTCGCCAAGGCATCCATCGCCGCTCTGAACAAGCACCTCGTTCTCGCCAAGATGGCCGTCGACGAGACCGGCCGTGGTCTCGTGGAAGACAAGGCCACCAAGAACATCTTCGCCTGCGAGCACGTCACCAACTATCTGGCCGGCCAGAAGACCGTGGGCATCATCCGCGAAGACGATGTGATGGGCATCGATGAGGTCGCCGAGCCCGTCGGCGTGGTCGCCGGCGTCACCCCGGTCACCAACCCGACCTCCACCGCCATCTTCAAGTCCCTCATCGCCCTGAAGACCCGTTGCCCGATTGTCTTCGGCTTCCACCCCGGTGCGCAGAAGTGCTCCGTTGAAGCCGCTAAGATCGTGCGCGACGCCGCCATCGAAGCCGGTGCTCCTGAGAACTGTATCCAGTGGATTGAGCATCCGTCCATCGAGGCCACAGGCGCCCTGATGAAGCATCCGGGCGTGGCCACGATCCTCGCCACCGGTGGTCCGGGCATGGTCAAGGCCGCTTACTCCTCCGGCAAGCCCGCCCTCGGCGTGGGTGCCGGCAACGCCCCGGCCTACGTTGACACCGATGTTGACATCGTGCGCGCCGCCAACGATCTGGTGCTCTCCAAGCACTTCGATTACGGCATGATCTGCGCCACCGAGCAGGCCATCATCGCCCACAAGGACGTCTACGACCAGCTCGTCAAGGAGCTCAAGGTCCGTAAGGCCTACTTCGTCAACGCTGAAGAGAAGGCCAAGCTGGAACAGTACATGTTCGGCTGCACTGCCGGTTCCGGCGTCAAGCCCGTGCTGAACTCCGCGGTGCCGGGCAAGTCCCCTCAGTTCATCGCCAAGGCTGCTGGCTTCGAGATTCCGGCCGACGCCACCATTCTGGCCGCCGAGTGCAAGGAAGTCTCCGACGACGAGCCGCTGACCCACGAGAAGCTCGCTCCGGTGCAGGCCGTGCTCAAGGCCGACAACAAGGAGCAGGCCTTCGAGATGTGCGAGAAGATGCTCAAGCTGGGTGCCGGCCACACCGCCGCCATCCACACCAACAACCAGGAGCTCGTGCGTGAGTACGGCGTCCGTATGCACGCCTGCCGCATCATCTGGAACCAGCCTTCCTCCCTCGGCGGCATCGGCGACATCTACAACGCCATCGCCCCGTCGCTGACCCTGGGCTGCGGCTCCTACGGCGGCAACTCGGTGTCCGGCAACGTGCAGGCCGTGAATCTCGTTAACATCAAGCGCATTGCTCGGAGGAACAACAACATGCAGTGGTTCAAGATCCCGGCCAAGACCTACTTCGAGCCGAACGCCATCAAGTATCTGCGCGACATGTACGGCATCGAGAAGGCCGTCATCGTGTGCGATAAGGTCATGGAGCAGCTCGGCATTGTCGACAAGATCATCGACCAGCTGCGCGCCCGCTCTAACCGTGTGACCTTCCGCATCATCGACTACGTCGAGCCGGAGCCCTCCGTCGAGACCGTCGAAAAGGGCGCTGAGATGATGCGCGAGGAGTTCGAGCCGGACACGATCATCGCGGTTGGCGGCGGCTCCCCGATGGATGCCTCCAAGATTATGTGGCTGCTCTACGAGCACCCGGAAATCGCCTTCTCCGACGTGCGCGAGAAGTTCTTCGATATCCGTAAGCGCGCCTTCAAGATCCCGCCGCTGGGCAAGAAGGCCAAGCTGGTGTGCATCCCGACCTCCTCCGGCACCGGTTCCGAGGTCACCCCGTTCGCCGTGATCACCGATCACAAGACCGGCTACAAGTACCCGATCACCGACTACGCGCTGACCCCGTCCGTGGCCATCGTGGACCCGGTGCTGGCTCGCACCCAGCCGCGCAAGCTGGCCTCCGACGCCGGCTTCGACGCCCTGACCCACTCGATGGAAGCCTACGTGTCCGTGTACGCGAACGACTTCACCGACGGCATGGCCCTGCACGCGGCCAAGCTCATCTGGGACAACCTGGCTGAGTCCGTCAATGGCGAGCCCGGCCTGGCCAAGACCAACGCTCAGGAGAAGATGCACAACGCCGCCACCATGGCCGGCATGGCATTCGGCTCCGCGTTCCTCGGCATGTGCCACGGCATGGCCCACACCATCGGTGCCCTGTGCCACATCGCCCACGGCCGTACCAACTCCATCCTGCTGCCGTACGTGATTCGTTACAACGGCCAGATTCCTGAGGAGCCCACTTCTTGGCCGAAGTACAACAAGTACATCGCCCCGGAACGCTACCAGGATATCGCCCACAACCTCGGCATCGACACCGGCAAGACCCCGGCCGAAGCCGTGGAGAACCTGGCGAAGGCCGTCGAGGACTACCGTGACAACAAGCTCGGCATGAACAAGAGCTTCCAGGATTGCGGTGTGGACGAGGACTACTTCTGGTCCGTGCTCGATCAGATCGGCATGCGCGCCTACGAGGACCAGTGTACCCCGGCCAACCCGCGCATCCCGCTGATCAACGACATGAAGGACATCGCCGTCGGTGCTTACTACGGTGTCTCCCAGGCGGAAGGCCACAAGCTGCGCATCGAGCGCGAGGGTGAGGCCGCCACTGAGGAAGCCTCCGAGCGTTGATTGCAGGCGGTTTGTGGTTGGTGGCACCATCAGTAGCCACCAACCGCGGTGTTGCAGCTTAGTGGCTGCATAGCGCGACACAAGGAGCCCGACCCCATTACAGGGGCCGGGCTCCTTTGCATATGTGGTGCTCCCTCAGCCAGCAGGTACACCTCCATGGGGTGGTAACCCACTCATGGGGCGGTAACTTGCCCATGGGGCGGTGAAAACCCCCATGGGGCGGTGTACGAAAACGGCTCTATTCTGCGGAAGGTAAAATTTTACCGTCCGCCCCATGGGCCAATTACCGCCCCATGAGGTAATTACCTCCCCATGGAATCGCTGAAGCGTCGCTAAATCGCCGCAATTATGCAGCCAAAAGCAATAAAGCTGGCAAACGCCTCGGTAATGCCGGTCACCACGGGCTTCAAGGTTGTGCGCCGTGTAACCACCGGCAACGCAACGGCGCGGGCCAACAGCAGCACAGTCATCGCAATCAGATACGGGCTGCGTCCAGCCGGCACGGCGGCTAGCAGCAATAGCGCCACATGCCATACCCACGAAGCCGCCACGTACGAACGCTTCCCGCGTTCCCGGATCATGGTTTTGACCACCAAAACCGACCCATACTGCGTCAGCGCAAACAGCACGGTGGCAATCAGCCCGCTCACGGGCAATGAACCCGCGGGCCACCAGGCGTGAAGGTCGAATATCTGGCTCAAATCTGGCATATTCCGAATCGCGGCGCGTGCGGCGGTGACATCAGCGGCTGCGCACGAGGCATGTGCTGCGTTGATGGGCATAACACATGCCGTCTCAACAGTGCTGCCAAACGACGCGATCACCGTGGCCATGGCCGACGCGGCAATCACCGACACGGCATTGCCCCACAGCGAGCGCTCCTTCCTCAGCCACGAGGACAGCATCGACAGCGCAACCAGCACTATATATAAGGGAGCCCAACGCAGTATGCCGGTATGCGTAATCAGGAATGGCAAGCCGATGACGATGAGCGCTACGGCATAAGTGAGCATCGGCGGCAGATAACGGCGTGAAAAGTGTGCTTTGAACCAGTGCGCGGCGCTGAACTGCACGCAATAGCACACGGCCCACGTCGCCAATAGCCAAAGCGTATCAAGATTAGGCCCGCCGATAAAGAAGCCAGCCACAGCGGGCAGCATAACCATTACCCATGCGCCAGGTTGGTTGTCGAACCAATCGCGTTTAAGAGTCTTGCGGCGGGAAGTCATATCTGTCATGATATCGCAGCGAATGGTTCTCAATAAGAAAGATGTGAGACCTGCATTGCGACAATCGAACAGACGCCGAGCGGCTATGCCGCGAGGTAATACGAACGGCATGAGCGCGACACGCGCGAACTCCACTGTCCCACCTCAATGCTTGAATAAACAAGTTGCCTGATTTGGGCTCGCAAATTGGAATTAAAAAAGCGAGCGCGGGCCGGGAGCCACTTCAAGTGAAGTGACAGCCGGAAACCGCGCACTGATGTCGGATGACCGCCAGAGGACGTATGTCCAAGGGAGGCCATGCGCGCCGGTGCCCTAGAAGCAGGTTGGTAAACAGTACAACGAACATCGCTAGAAAGGGCGGACGGCAATGGCGGGACAGAAAATCCGCATCAGGCTTAAGTCCTATGACCACGAGGTCATCGACCAATCGGCGAAGAAGATCGTCGAAACGGTGACGAACGCGGGCGCAACTGTTGTTGGCCCCGTTCCGCTGCCGACCGAGAAGAACGTCTTCTGTGTTATCCGTTCTCCTCATAAGTACAAGGATTCTCGCGAGCACTTCGAGATGCGCACTCACAAGCGCCTCATCGACATCGTGGACCCGACCCCCAAGGCCGTGGACTCCCTGATGCACATCGATCTGCCTGCGGACGTCAACATCGAAATCAAGCTGTAAGGGAGGAGGAAGCATTATGTCTAATCGCAAGGCTCTGCTGGGCAAGAAGCTCGGCATGTCCCAGGTGTGGGACGAGAACGGCTTCTTCGTGCCCGTCACTCTTGTCGACGTGTCCACCAACGTGGTGACCGCCGTGAAGACCGAGGAATCTGACGGCTACAAGGCTGTCCAGCTCGGCTACGGCGCCATCGATCCCACCAAGGTGACCAAGCCGCTGGCTGGCCACTTTGCCAAGGCCGGTGTCACCCCGCGTCGCCACCTCGTCGAGGTGCGCACCGACGACGTCGATCAGTTCGAGGCTGGCCAGGAACTGGCCGCTGATCTGTTCGAAGAGGGTGCTGAGGTCGACGTGACCGGCACCACCAAGGGTAAGGGCTTCGCCGGTACCATCAAGCGTTGGGGCTTCAAGTCCTACCGCCGTACTCACGGTTCTCACAAGAACGAGCGCCGTCCCGGTTCTGTGGGCGCATGCGCCACTCCGAGCCGTATTCTCAAGGGCAAGCGTATGGCCGGCCGCATGGGTCATGTGACCGCCACTACCCAGAACCTGACCGTCGTCTCCGCTGATGTCGAGAACGGCATCCTCGCCATCAAGGGCGCCATTCCTGGCCCCAAGGGCGGCATCGTTCTCGTCCGCTCGGCTGTGAAGGGAGCCTGATAAACCATGGCAAACGTTACTCTGAACGTCACCGACGCCAAGGGCCAGGCCACCGGCACCGTTGAAGCTCCTGAGGCTCTCTTCGGCGTTTCCGCCGAGGATGTCCAGGCTCACATCCCGCTGATCCACCAGGTTGTCACCGCTCAGCTCGCTGCTGCTCGTCAGGGCACCCACGCCACCAAGACTCGTGGCATGGTTTCCGGCGGCGGCAAGAAGCCGTGGAAGCAGAAGGGCACCGGTCGTGCTCGTCAGGGCTCCATCCGTGCACCGCAGTGGTACCACGGCGGCACCGTGTTCGGCCCGCAGCCGCGTGACTACTCTCAGCGCACCCCCAAGAAGATGAAGGCCGCAGCTCTGCGCTACGCCCTGTCCGATCGCGCCAACGCCGGTCGCGTTGCCGTGGTGGAGTTCGGTATCACCGAGCCGTCCACCAAGGCCGCTGTCGCCGCTCTGGCCCCGATCACCGCGGACAAGTTCACCACGGTCGTCTTCACTCGCGACAACATCAACGAGTGGCTCTCCGTGCGCAACATCCCGACCGTTCACCCGATTTTCGTCGATCAGCTCAACACGTACGACGTGATTACCTCGCAGTACGTGGTCTTCACCAAGGAAGCCTTCGAGGCTTTCGTGGCTGCCAAGACCGAGCCGAAGGAGGCCTGATTTAGATGGTCGCTATTCACAAGCCCGCTCACGACGTGATTCTTAAGCCCGTCGTCTCCGAGAAGAGCTACGCCGCTTCCGACCGTGGCCAGTACACCTTCGTGGTGGCTCCGGATGCGAACAAGGTGCAGATCAAGCAGGCAATCGAAGAGATCTTCAAGGTCAAGGTGACGAACGTCAACACCCTCAACCGCGCTGGCAAGAAGCAGCGCACTCGCACCGGTTTCGGCCAGCGCGCTTCCCAGAAGCGTGCGATCGTGACCGTCGCCGAGGGCCAGACGATCGACATCTTTGGTAACTGAAGGTTAGCCGAGAAAAGTTAAAGGAAGAACTACATTATGGCTATCCGCGTTTATAAGCCGACGACCGCAGGCCGCCGCAACGCGTCCGTCTCGGATTTCTCCGAGCTGACTCGTTCTACGCCTGAGAAGTCGCTGGTTCGCAAGAAGTCCAAGACCGGCGGTCGTAACTCTTACGGCCGTATCACCTCCCGTCATCGCGGCGGCGGCCACAAGCGTCAGTACCGTCTCATCGATTTCAAGCGTTGGGACAAGGACGGCGTGCCCGCCAAGGTTGCCGAGATCGAGTACGATCCGAACCGCTCCGCCCGTATCGCCCTCCTGCACTTCGCAGATGGCGAGAAGCGCTACATCATCGCGCCGAAGGGCATCAAGCAGGGCGACGCCATCGAGACCGGTGCTCAGGCTGATATCAAGCCGGGCAACAACCTGCCGCTGAAGAACATCCCGACCGGTACCGTGGTTCATGCCATCGAGCTCCGCCCGCTGGGCGGCGCTAAGATCGCTCGTTCCGCTGGTGCTGCCGTTCAGCTCGTCGCCAAGGATGGCGCCTACGCTCAGCTGCGTATGCCGTCCGGCGAAATCCGCAACGTCGACGCGCGCTGCCGCGCTACCGTCGGCGAGGTCGGCAACGAGGACCACGCCAACATTCAGCTCGGCAAGGCTGGCCGCGCCCGCTGGATCGGCCGCCGTCCGATCACCCGTGGTGAGTCCATGAACCCGGTCGACCACCCGCACGGCGGTCGTACCCGCGGTGGTAAGCCGCCGGTCTCCCCGTGGGGCAAGGGCGAGGTTCGTACTCGTCGTCCGAAGAAGGCTTCGAACAAGATGATTGTTCGTCGCCGTCCGTCCGGCAAGAACCGCAAGTAAGGGAGTATCGAGAAGATGACTCGTAGCATCAAGAAGGGCCCCTTCGTCGACGCCCACTTGCAGAAGAAAGTCGACGAGCAGAACGAGAAGGGCACCAAGAACGTCATCAAGACGTGGTCCCGTCGTTCGATGATCACCCCTGATTTCATCGGACACACCTTCGCCGTTCATGATGGCCGCAAGCATGTTCCGGTGTTCGTCACCGAATCCATGGTCGGCCACAAGCTCGGTGAGTTCGCCCCGACCAAGACCTTCAACATCGCCGGTCTGCAAGCAGCCAACATCATCGCCGCCGATCCCGAGATACGCCGGAAAATCGACCGGCAACTCGTCGATAACGAACTCCACGCACTGAATGCCTTTGCAGTCGAAGCCCTGATCGCAGCTTACAACGAAGGCGGCGAATGGCTGGACGAACTGAAAAAATACCTGTGGGAGAACTACGAATACCTGCGCGACTTCTTCACCCGGCACCTGCCGGCTCTGCCGGTCACTCCGCTCGAGGCCACCTACCTGGTGTGGGTGGATTGTCGGACGTTGAAACGCCCCACGACGGAAATAGCCCGGCAGTTACTGGAGGAGGGGCACGTATGGATCAACGAAGGCGAAATGTACGCCGGAGAAGGGTTCCTGCGCATCAACATCGCCTGCCCCCGCAAGACGCTCGCCGAAGGGCTGGAACGCATCCGAAAAGTAGTAGGGTAATTACAATTATTGAATTTAACGAAAAGAGAGCCTTTTTAAGGCTCTCTTTTTTGATTCCGGAGTGAAAATCCCCAACCTATAATCGGGAAATATCCGCATTCCATAAAATTATATGAATATTTTACACCAATTTCAGCTCCTTCTTGATCCGTTCGATCTTGTCGTTCAGTTCGGCCCGTACCTTTTCGTAATCGGCGACGGACGGCAGGGTAGCCTTCACCCCGAAGTAGAACTTGATCTTGGGCTCCGTACCCGACGGACGGACACAGACACGGGTGCCGTCCTCGGTATACCACTGAAGTACGTTGCTCTTATCCTGCTCCAGATGCGTCTTCTTTCCGGTGCGGACATCGAACGACTCCAAAGTCTGAATATCGTTGATCTTCACCACGAGCGAGCCGAGAATCTCTTTCGGAGGATTGGCACGGTAATCGACCATCATCCGCTGGATCAATTCGGCACCCTCCTTACCGGTACGGACTACCGAAACGAGGCCTTCCTGGTAAAATCCGTACTTGACATAAAGCTGCTTGAGCCACTCGTACAGCGAGATACCCATCGTATCGCGCACCCAGGCTGCGGCCTCGGCCGCCAGCGAGCAGGCCGACACGCCGTCCTTGTCGCGGACGTAGTCCCCGGCCAGGTAGCCGAAGCTCTCCTCGCCGCCGCCGATGTACTGCATATCGGTACCTTCGTGCCCCCGAATGATCTTGGCGATGTATTTGAAGCCGGTGAGACACTCGTAGCATTTCACCTTGAAATAGTCGGCTACGGCATCCACCATTTCGGTCGTAACGATCGTTTTGATCACGTACTGGTGTCCGTTCAGGCGGCCCAACTCGGCCCAGCGGGTCAGTTGATAAGTCATCAGCAGCACCAATGTCTGGTTGCCGTTCAACAGCACGTATTCGCCGTTTTCATCAGGCAGCGCCACGCCGATACGGTCCGAATCGGGATCGGTAGCCAACACCAGATCCGCCTTCACCTTCTTCGCCAGGTCGATAGCCATCGACATCGTCTTGCGCTCCTCCGGATTGGGAGATTCCACCGTCGGGAAATTACCGTCGATCACCGCCTGCTCGGGAACCATTTGCACGTTGGTAAAGCCGAAGCGCTTGAGCGACTCGGGAACCAGCCGCACGCCGGCACCGTGCATGGGCGAATAGACGATCTTCATGTCGTGGAAACGTTTCACGCTCTCGGACGAAAGCGACAACTCGTATATTTTATTAAGGTATAACTCGTCGAAATCCTTGCCCAGAGCATGAATGTTCTGCGGGTTCCGGCCGGTAAGCACCTGATCGACCTCGGTGATTTTCTCCACCTCGTCGATGATGTTCTTGTCGTGCGGTGCCGTAACCTGCGATCCATCGGACCAGTAGGCTTTGTAGCCGTTGTATTCTTTGGGGTTGTGCGAAGCCGTGACGACCACGCCCGACTGACATTTCAGCTCCCGGATCGCGAAGCTCAACTCGGGTGTCGGACGCAGCGCGTCGAACAGAAATACGGTGAATCCGTTCGAGGCGAAGATGTCGGCCACACGCTCGGCGAACATCCGCGAATTGTTGCGGCTGTCGTGCCCTACGACGACCCGGATTTCCTCGCCCGCGAAATTGCGCTTCAGGTAGTTCGAAAGACCCTGCGTCGCAGCACCTACCGTATAGATATTCATACGATTGGTGCCCACTCCCATGACCCCGCGAAGACCGCCCGTACCGAACTCGAGGTCCTTGTAAAAACTCTCTACAAGTTCTTTCATATCATTATCCATCAGGTATTTAACCTGTTTTTTAGTCTCTGCATCATAATTGCCGTCGAGCCATTTTTGGGCTTTCGCCAGCACTTGTTGTTCTAATCCGTTTTCCATAACTACATTGGTTTTATTTATAGCTTAAAGCTGTTATCCTCCAAAAATTTTATACGCAAATATACATATTTTATTTCCAATATTCACTATCAGCAAGTTAAAAAAGAGGAGCCTGCCACATCCTTTTTTCTATAGTAAAAGTATCGACTTTTGCAAGCATTTTGCCGCTCCATTTTCACAAATTTATTTACAACTTTGTGCTACCAAAAAAAACGGATACACCCTCCATCGATGTTAGCTCCCGCACAGACATATTGCGAAAAATGGCAAACTTGTTTGGACCAGATCAAGTCCCGAACGACCGAAGAGGAGTTCGTGAAGTGGTTCAAACCCATCGTGCCGCTCGAATTCGACGGCAAGACGCTTCGTCTGTGCGTGCCCAACATGAGCTACGTCTATCAGATCGAGAAGCACTACATTCCGTTCCTGCGGCCGATCATCTCCCAGCTCTACGGACAGGAGATCCGCCTGCACTACGCCGTTCCCAAAAACGACGCACAGAGCGTGCCAGTGTCGAAAGAAGCCGATACGACGGCGATTTCGCAGTTCAGCACCCAGACCAACACGGCAAATATAAAAAATCCGTTCGTCATTCCGGGTCTCAAGAAGATCGTCATCGACCCGCAGCTCAACCCGAACTACACGTTCGCAACCTTCATCGAAGGGGAGTGCAACCGCCTGGCCCGTTCGGCGGGTATGGCCGTCGCGGTCGATCCGGGCCATACGCCTTTCAACCCGCTGTATATATACGGTAACTCCGGACTGGGCAAGACCCACATCGTGCAGTCGATCGGCCACGAAGTGCGGCAGCGCCACCCCGAACTGCAGGTGCTTTACGTCTCGATGAACAAGTTCCAGGCGCAATTCCAGACCGCCTACAAGAACGGCGAAATTCCGGATTTCATCCATTTCTACCAGATGATCGACGTATTGATTATCGACGACATCCAGGAGCTCACGGGAAAAACCGGCACCCAGAACGCCTTCTTCAACATATTCAACCACTTGCAACTGGCAGGCAAACAGTTGATCCTTACCTCGGATAAACCGCCCGTGGAGCTGAAGGACATCGAACAGCGACTGCTGACCCGCTTCAAGTGGGGACTTTCGACCCAGCTCAACACGCCCGACTACGACACCAAAGTCAAGATCATCAGAATCAAGGCTCAGAAACTCGGCCTCCAGCTTACGGACGAAATCGTCCGCTACCTGGCGGACAATATCTCCGCCAACGTCCGGGAAATCGAGGGCGCTCTGTCGGCCCTGGTAGCCAATACCGTCTATATGGGCAAGAAAGTTTCCCTGTCGCTCGTCAAGGAGATTCTGAAGGTCTATGTCCGGGTATGCCAAAAAGAGATCACAATCGAGCACATCATCGAAGTCGTCTGCGACTTCCTGCATATCGACATCCAGCGCCTCAATTCGCCCGAACGAACCCGCGAAGTGGCTCAGGCGCGTCAGATCGCCATGTACCTGGCCAAGCAGCACACCAAATCCCCGCTGATCGCCATCGGTTCGGCTATCGGAGGACGCAACCACGCCACGGTGTTGCACTCCTGCAAGGCGGTATCGAACCAGATCGAAACGGACAAGGCTTTTCAGCGACAGATGGAAGAGCTCGAAAAACTGGTCCTGGCATAACCCGCCGGGACTTTTTTCATCTCCTCCCGAATCACAAATTTGCGAAAAACTTACCGACGACTCGATATTTCCGATGCCATACAAGCCCGCAAACTCCGTCGCCTTCCGCTTGTTGTCACTCCGGACAAAACCATCCCCGACACCGGCACGCATACACTTCTCCAATCCGGTTGCACCCGGACATTGAACCACACCGGAGGCAGTCGATTCGCCGACCATATCCTCCGCCTCCGAAAATCCCGGATTCTTCAGGCCGTCGGCAACGAACGACCCTGTTTCCCCAAAATACGACCCACCCCGACACGCAGCCGCAAATTTCCCCTTCACCCACAGAATTACATCCGCAAACAGCCATAAATCCGGCCGGAAATGGCGATAATTGCATTTTATTTCGTAACTTTGAAAAATAAATCCCGTTGTGTAAAACACCCGGAGCGAAACGGCGATTCCGACTTTCAGGAACAGTGTCGGAAGATCCGTCGGTCGCCGGGCAGCGACGACAGAACAGCAAAGTTCGGCAGGCGGGAAAATCCCGGGTTTACGCACCGGACACCGGATACGAAATACGAAAAAATAAAAACAATTCGACTATATGGCAGAGAAAACACAAGCAAATCCCGACAAGTTAAAGGTACTTAACGCGGTGATGGAGAAGATCGAGAAGGATTTCGGCAAAGGCTCGATCATGCGCATGTCGAGCGCAGAGGTCGCCGACGTACAGGTAATCCCCACGGGTTCGATCACCCTGGACATGGCGCTCGGCGTAGGCGGTTACCCCAAAGGACGCGTCATCGAGATTTACGGTCCCGAATCCTCGGGCAAGACGACCCTGGCGATCCACGCCATCGCCGAAGCCCAGAAGGCCGGCGGTATCGCCGCTTTCATCGACGCGGAACACGCTTTCGACAGCTCCTACGCCCAGCAACTCGGCGTGGATGTCGATAACCTGCTGATTTCGCAGCCGGACAACGGCGAACAGGCGCTCGAAATCGCCGACTCGCTGATCCGCTCGAGCGCCATCGACATCATCGTCATCGACTCCGTGGCGGCTCTGACGCCCAAGGCGGAAATCGAAGGGGAGATGGGCGATGCCAAGATGGGATTGCAGGCCCGCCTGATGTCGCAGGCACTGCGCAAGCTCACCTCGAGCATCTCCAAAACCAAAACGGTCTGCATCTTCATCAACCAGTTGCGCGACAAGATCGGCGTAGTGTACGGCAACCCCGAAACCACGACGGGCGGTAATGCACTGAAATTCTATGCCAGCGTCCGCATCGACATCCGCCGGGTGTCGGTCATCAAGGACGGCGAGGAACAGCTCGGCACCCGCACCCGCGTCAAAGTGGTCAAAAACAAGGTGGCGCCCCCGTTCAAGAAGGCCGAATTCGACATCATGTTCGGCGAGGGCATCTCGAAGATCGGCGAAATCATCGACCTGGGTGTGGACTACGGAATCATCAAGAAATCGGGTTCGTGGTTCTCTTACGGCGACCGCAAAATCGGCCAGGGCCGCGACAGCGTGAAAGAGCTTCTCAAGAACGATGAAGCGCTCCGCAACGAAGTCGAAGCCAAAGTCCGCGAAGCGATGATTGCCGCCCGCAAAGCATAAAAAGCGAATGAAGAGCCGACCGGGGCCTGTAACAAAGGCAGGAAACGCCCAAAAGACCGGTCGGAGTCTTCTCTCTTCGGACAAATACAGGCAGCGACGCACGGTATAGCCGGGACAGTTATAAAACGGCACCCCGGAAACGAAGCGAAAAACGATATTTTACGATAGAAAACGAGATCGTCGGTACGAAATCCGTCGAAATTCGTAGTTGGACCCTAAAACAGCATTGGATGGTATGGATTTTACGCCGGAAGACGAACGATTAATCAAGGAGAAGTGGGAGGAACTGCTTCAGTCGTGCACCAAAATCTGTAAAAACGACGAAGACTGGGAGTTCATCAAACGCGCTTTTTTCCTGGCGAAAGAGGCGCATGGCGGAGTGCGTCGTCGCTCGGGCGAGCCGTACCTGCTGCATCCCATCGCCGTAGCCAAGATCGTCGTGGACGAGATCGGGCTCGGCGTCAAATCGGTCGTCGCCGCCCTGCTGCACGACGTTGTGGAGGATACGGAGTACACGGTCGAAGATATGGAGCGCATCTTCGGGCCCAAGATCGCCAAGATGGTCGATGGGCTTACGAAGATGTCGGGCGTATTCAATGCCGATACTTCGGAGCAGGCGGAGTATTTCCGCAAAGTCCTGCTCACGCTTTCGGACGACGTGCGGGTGATCCTGATCAAAATCGCCGACCGCCTGCACAACATGCGTACGCTGGGGTCGATGCCTACCAACAAGCAGATCAAAATCACGGGTGAAACGCTTTACCTGTTCGCACCGCTGGCGTATCGGCTCGGCCTGTACACTATTAAGAGCGAACTCGAAGACCTCTGCATGAAATATCGCTTCCCGGTACAATATGCCGAGCTGTCGGAAAAACTCAAAGCGACCGAAGAACAGCGCGAAGCCTTCATCAGCAAATTCAACGCCCCGATCATCGAAGCGCTCAAGCGGGACCATATCAACTTCGAAATTTCGGGACGTGTCAAAAGCCTTTACTCGATCTGGAGCAAGATGCAGCGCAAACAGATTCCCTTCGAGGAGGTTTACGACCTGTTCGCCATCCGGATCGTCTTCCAGCCGCTGCCGTTCCCCTCGGAAAAGACACAGTGCTGGCAGATATTCTCGACTATCACCGACATCTATACGCCGAAACCGGATCGCCTGCGCGACTGGATTTCGATGCCCAAGGCCAACGGCTACGAAGCGTTGCACTCGACTGTTATGGGTCCCGACGGAGTATGGGTAGAGGTGCAGATCCGCACGCAACGCATGGAGGAGATCGCCGAAAGGGGATTCGCCGCTCATTGGAAATACAAAAACGCCTCGCTGTCGAACAACGAGGACGAACTCGACCGCTGGCTCAAAAAGATACGCGATGCACTGAATGGTCCGACGGAAAACGCCGTTGACTTCCTGGATAACTTCAAATTATCGCTATACACATCTGAAATAGCGGTATTTACACCCAAAGGAGAGGCTCGGAAAATGCCGTACGGAGCCACCGCACTGGACTTCGCGTACGACATACACTCGAAGATCGGAAACAGTGCCATCGGCGCCAAGATCAACCACAAGATCGAGCCGATCACCACACAGATCAACAGCGGCGACCAGATCGAAATCATCACCGCCGACAACGCACGCCCCAAAGCCGAATGGCTCGACATCGTCACCACGACCAAAGCTAAGCAGGCGATCAAGAGTTTTCTCAAACGCGAGCGGCAAAACAACATCGAACGGGGCATGAAGATGCTCGAGGAGCGAATGCAGCAACTCAATACCCCGCTCAGCGGTCGTGTGCTGCGCAAAATCGTCCCGATTTACGAATCCAACAACAAAGAGGAGCTTTACAGCAAAATCGGGGCGGGGATCGTCGATCTAAAAGACTTGGACAAGGTCCTGAAAGTCAATGCCACCAGCAAGATACTCAAGTTCTGGACGCTTTTTATCAACAAAAAGGAGGACGAGGAGGGCGACGATGCCGAAAATCCGGAACCGAACAGCGCGAAAGCCGAAGAATCGGCAACGGCAGGCGAACCGCAATTCGTCATGGCCGAATGTTGCAAACCGATTCCGGGAGACAGCGTGGTAGGGTATAAAGACCCTGCGTCGCACCGTATCATCGTGCATAAATCCAACTGCAAGGAGCTCGACCGGCTGGCCGCTCAATTCGGACGCAATATCCTCAAGGACGAAATCAAATGGTCGCAACACAAGGCCATGTCGTACCTATCGACCATCGAACTGCGCGGCATCGACCGCACCGGCATACTGCTCGACCTGGCAAAAACGGTCAGCGAGGACTTCAGCATCAATATCCGGCAGATCAATATCCAGACGCACGACAACATTTTCGAGGGCACGATCAGCCTTTATGTCAAGGATGCGGAGGGCCTGCATGCAATCATGGACAAAATCCGCAAGATAAAGGGCATAGACACCGTAAAACGTAATCAGGATTAAACCATCGGCACTATGGACAAAGATATCATCCAAATACTGTGGAGCGCACTGTTGATCGTCATAGTCACGATCGTCCCGCTGGTCAAGAAGTTCAAGGAGATGCAAAGAAAAGAGTTGCGCTCCGCATCGGCGGCACAGCCCGTCCGTCAGGCGGAGGCGGACACATCCGCCCCGGTGTCCGGATTCCGAAAAACGGCCGGCAAGTCCCCAAAAACTGAAAAAGCGGAATCTCCGTTACGCAACCAGATCGGCATATCCCGAGCGGACGCCGAACAGCAACCTCATAGCCCCGGTATCGCCGAAGAATTCGACGTGCGAAAAGCGGTCCTTTATTCGGAGATAATGGCTCCAAAATTCAAGGAGGAGTAGCCAAAGACAGGCACATACGCTCATCGGCATCGATTCCCGTATTTTTCGGAAGCCGACACGATGCAAAATAGAAGGATGAGAAGGATTCTTCTCTCCGAATTAAATTAAAACTCCCTTCGCTTATTACGGGACCTCAAAGAGGCGATAAGCCACAACAAGCAACGACGCAATCAATAAACATATTTTCATATGGCATCCATATTCACTCGCATCATCAACGGCGAAATCCCGAGCTACAAGGTGGCGGAGGATGAAAATTTTCTGGCATTCCTCGACATCAATCCCCTCGAGAAAGGTCATACGCTGGTCGTCCCCAAGAAAGAGATCGATTATATTTTCGACCTGGACGACGAAACCCTGCAAGGGATGATCGTCTTCGCCAAAAGGGTGGCGAAAAAAATCCAGGCGAAAATCGCTTGCAAAAGAGTGGCAGTAGTGGTTTTCGGCCTCGAAGTTCCCCATGCGCACATTCACCTGATCCCGATGGAAAACGAATACGACGTTGATTTCCGCAAAGTCAAGCCCAAATTCACTCCGGAAGAGTTCGAAGAAACAGCCAGAATGATTCGGGAATAGGACATACGGCAGAACATACAAACCATTAATTACCAGCCGGGTAGTGTATTGATTACACTATCCGGCCTTATTTTTTAACATAATATAATCAAAAGGAAAATAATGTTAAAAAAACGACGGAGAGCGAATTTCAATATCCCGAAATTATTGCAAAATCCAGCAAAATAGGGTAGTATGTTACAAATGTAATCACATCTTTCTTCTTAAACTTGCCTAATTTTATCCATTTGTAAATACACACTCTGTAAACATGCTGTTGATATTCAACAAATGTAAAATACTAAGCAAACCCTCGCAACAGTCAAAAATCCCCTGCATTATTAGAATCAAAATATTGAATTATCAATATAAATATACTATAAACCATATATTTATGACAACTAACTAAATAAAAACAAGAAGAATCCAACCGTATTTAGAGCCGTTTTGCAGTCCACATCGAATTTCATAAAAATATAAAAGCATTATATACTTATAATCAATAAATTACATAAAATTATATATACAAATAATTCACACACAAGATTCGAAGATATTTAACCATATTCGAATAATTACATTTGTAAACATTATCGACAACAATTAACATTTTACAATCGTACAAAATAGTTGTTTTACAAAAGAAAAATATTTATTTTTGTAAAAAATACCGGAAATGAAGGAGAAATTGCAACAATTGATGAAAAGCGAAGGTTTAACCTCCAGCCGGATGGCCGAGATCCTCGGAATCCAGCCTTCGGGAATCTCCCACATTCTCGCCGGACGGAACAAACCGGGATTCGATTTGCTGCAGAAGATTCTCCGGAGGTTTCCGCGCGTCAATCCGGACTGGTTGCTGCTCGACTCCGAACAGATGTATCGAACCGGCAATCCGAAAAGTTCCTCTTCAACGAACGGAACAGACGCTGGAAATGGTCGGACTGACACCGGACTGTTCGGGACGGAACTGGAACAGAGATCGAACACCGCCGGTTCGGTCGCTCCATCGACACAAACGGCCGAGAACGACAACGAGCTGTCGAAGCAAACCGATACGGTTCTTCAAACCCTCGCCGGCAATGACCGGAATCCCGTCGTGCGCGTTATTCTGGTCTATGCCGATCGCTCATTTGAGGCCCTGACACTACATAAGCCGTAACCCGGCAGTCTATTATATAAATCGGTCCAAAAGCGGACTTCGAAAAAATTTCCATATTTCGTTTCAAGCGAACGGCCAAGAAGGAGGATCCCATCTGCGCAATCATTGAAAGACGGCGTCGTTATTTTCCAACAAGTCGGCGCTCTTTTATCAAACTCCGTTTCAGGCCGCTCCAGGGCCTACGACGGCATTTCTGCTGCATTGCACCCCATGGAATGAAGTCTGCAGAATTAAGCATAAACCAAAATACAGAAACGTCTTGCCGGGAATGCAGCGATGCACTCCGAATGTATAATCACCCCGGATAAAGCGGCCTTCGCTCGATCGCTATGATGCGAAATGAAGGTAGAGCCTTCGTATCATCCTCTTTATGGAACGTCAGGTCGCGGCGTGCCATATCGCAGGGGCGCTCGCCGGAATCCGCTGTTCTGCCAGGGATACAGAGGTGATCGGAATCAAAACGGGAGCCATATCTCGGACGGACTTGAAGATAAATCGGACCCAAGCGTCCGATTTTTTCATTATTTGGGTATATTTGTATCATACCACGACCCAAATGAGATATTTACTCTTCGTTGTCATCGGCCTGATCGGTTGTTTCCCGCTCCGGGCCCAAACCCCGGAAGACAATCTGCGGGACGAAGAGTATTATCCCTTTCAGAACGGTTACGAAGAGCCTTACAGCCCGATGATCGACACCGATTCGTCGCTCTTCTACCGAGCGATCCAAAGTACGGGCGACCTGTTCCGGGACGCCACGGACTTCAAATTCTCATTCGTGGCCTACAACCGCCGCGGAGAACCGTACCGGCCCGACCGGATGTCGCTGAACGGCATCCGGCTGCCGTCGCGCTACATTCCGTCGATGAATGCCTTGTATCCCCAAAAGTACGGAGAGCCGATGAACGGATGGCATTTACCGACGACTCTGGACGCCGAATACCGAACCTCCGAAGAGCCACTGCTCCCGGAGCGCAATGCGGCACTCCAATTCTCCGGCCGCAACTACCTGATGGGGCTCCGCCTGACCATCGCCGAAAACCTCGGCCGGAACTGGGACCTTGCGGCGACCGTACAGGGCCGCACGGGACGGGACCTTTATGCCGACGGCGTATTCAGCAATTCGCTGAATGCAGCGATACTTCTATCCAAAAGATTCGGAGACAGGCATCTCTTCTCGTTGCTGACCGTCGTACCGGTTTCGATGCGAAGCCTGCGCACCTCATCGACCCGGGAAGCCTTCGACCTGACGGGAAATCCCCTCTACAACCCTTCGTGGGGCTATCAGGACGGAAAAGTGCGCAGCGGGCGCATCCGACGCGAAGCGGTTCCTCTGGCCGCAGCCGCATACCGGATCCGCCTGACGGATGCGACTTCGCTCGCAGCGACCTTCACGGCGGAAACGGGCATCAGGCGTTACAGTTCGCTGGCATGGTACGACGCTCCGAGCCCGATGCCGGACTACTACCGCTGGATGCCCGGCTACCAGACGGACCCCGTAACCCGGCTCGAAATGGAAAATATCTGGCGGGCGAACGATGTCCGCTACACCCAAATCGACTGGGACGAATTTTACCGGCAAAACAGAAACAGCAAGGACGGCAGCGCGACCTATCTCATGGAGGACCGTGTGGAGCGCATCGCCAATATGCAGCTCCTCGCGGAGGGCATCACCCGAATCAGCGAACGACTGACGGTACGCTACGGCATCCGGGCGGCCCGGACGGACTCCCGATTCTACAAACAGATGAGGGATTTGATGGGGCGCAGTTATTTCGTCGATCGCGACTATTACCTGATCGACGACGGCGTCTATGGCAACAAACTCCAGAACGATCTGCGTCATCCCGATCGGATCATCCGCGAAGGCGATCGCTTCGGCTACGACTACGACTTGCGGCGCAATGAAATCGGCGCCGGAGGTTCACTCGAATACCGTGCCGACCGCCTGCGGGCTTTTATCGCAGCCGAGGTCGGAGCCGCCTCCGTATTCCGCCGGGGACACTACGAAAAAGAGCTTTTCGCCGGCAATAAATCCTTCGGAAAATCGCGGGCGCTGCATTTCGCGCCCTACCTGTTCCGCGCCTCGGCAGGCTACTCCTTCTCGGTACGACATCATCTGGAAATGACGGTTTACGCCTCATCGCGGACACCCGACGGAGACGACCTTTTCCTGAACCTCGAATACAACAACCGACCGGTGGAGGATCCGACCGAGGAGAAACGGTACGGAGCTGAACTGAACTACACCTGGTCCGGGCGCAATGTGCGCTTTCGGGCGACGCTCTTCGTCGTCCGCACTGCGGACGGCATGCAGGTGCGGCACTACTACGACGATTTCTACGCAACATACAGCGACATGGCGGCCGCCGGCATCGGAACGCTTCGCTACGGCGCGGAAGCGACCGCCCTGATCCGGCTGGCATACCGCTGGAACCTCACGCTGGCAGCCAGCGCCGGACGTTACCGCTATGCGGACAATCCCGTCGTCACGGTCTATGCCGACGCGAACAACGAGGTGCTGGACCGCAACGCCGCGAGCTACATGGGCGACTGTTCGGTCGGCAACACGCCCCAACTGACGGGTTTCGCGGGACTCAACTATTACGGTCCGAAAGGCTGGGGCGTACAGGCGGAGGCCGCATGGACCGGGAATCGGTTCGTCGAACCGTCGCTGGTACGACGCACGTCGCGCATCGCCCGGCAACTGGCCGAATCGCCGGAAGCCTTCGAACTGTTTACCCGCCAGGAACGGCTCGGGGATGCGTTTACGTTGAATGTCACGCTTTTCAAATCGTTTTATTTCAACGCCTCGCGTCTGACTCTGATGCTCTCGGTACGCAACCTTCTCAACGACAGGGACCAACTCTTCAGCGGCTACGAATCTCCCCGCGTACGCCGTATCCGGACCGCAGACACGTATGTTTACCGACCGCTGGACACCCGTTATCTGTATGCGTATCCCCGGACCTTTTACGCCTCCATATCTTACAAATTTTAATATCGGTTCGATTTTTTCGGGAATAATTTGGCAATTCAACGGATTTTCCATAAATTGAGTCCGAAAAATTTAAAAACGACTCGACTTATGATTATCGGTATTCCAAAAGAGATTAAAAACAACGAAAACCGGGTTTCGCTCACCCCGTCCGGAGCCAAAGAGCTTACCAAACGTGGGCATAAAGTGTATGTGCAGGCGACTGCCGGTGCAAACAGCGGATTCCCGGACAAAGACTACGTCGCCGCAGGCGCCGAACTGCTGCCTACCATCGAAGAGGTCTATGCCAAAGCCGAAATGATCATCAAGGTCAAGGAGCCGATAGAGCCTGAATACAAACTCATCCGCCAAGGACAACTGGTATTCACCTATTTTCACTTCGCCAGCAGCGAACCGCTGACCCGGGCAATGGTCGAAAGTGGTGCGATCTGCTGCGCTTACGAAACCGTCGAAGCATCCGACCGTTCGCTGCCTCTGCTGATTCCCATGTCGGAAGTCGCAGGGCGTATGGCGACGCAGGAGGGTTGTTACTTCCTCGAAAAACCGCACGGCGGAAAAGGGAAGCTGCTGGGCGGCATGCCGGGCGTGAAGCCCGCCAAGGTATTCGTGATCGGAGCCGGTGTCGTAGGCACGGCGGCGGCACGTATGGCGGCCGGCCTGGGTGCCGACGTGACGATCTGCGACATCTCCCTCAAGCGTCTGGCCTACCTGACGGACGTGATGCCCCAAAACGTAAAAACGCTTATGTCGTCGGAATACAACATCCGCGAAGAGCTCAAGACCGCCGACCTGGTGATCGGCTCGGTGCTGATTCCCGGTGCGAAAGCCCCGAAACTCGTGACGCGCGACATGCTTAAGGATATGGAGCCTGGATCGGTTCTGGTCGATGTGGCCATCGATCAGGGCGGCTGCTTCGAAACCTCGCGGCCGACGACCCATGAGGAGCCGACCTACTTCGTCGATGGCATTCTGCACTACTGTGTCGCCAACATCCCCGGTGCGGTGCCCTACACCTCGACGCTCGGACTTACGAACGCAACGCTGCCGTACGCCATCCAACTGGCGGACAAGGGTTGGCGTCGCGCCTGCAAGGAGAATCACGAACTGGAGTTAGGATTGAACGTCGTCGAAGGAAAGGTCGTTTACAAACAAGTAGCGGATGCCTGGGGACTGAAATACGAACCGCTGGCCCTGTAAAGCCGACCCCGCAAACGATACAGTCGGAAAATCCGGCGATAGCCGCGCTTCCGACACTCTGGTCCCCGTCGTTTCGGACCGAAAGACAAAGCCTCGTATTCTTTTCGGAATACGAGGCTTTTGTATAATTATATGTCCCCCAAGCGGGCTTTTATACTTTATCTTATTTTTGCAACGCCTCCCAGAGCATATCCTTGAGCCGGGGAATGTTCATACCCGATATCGAGGAAATGAAGACCGAAGGAACCCCCTCGGGCAGATGGCTTTTCATCTCTTCGATCAGGTCCTCGTCGAGCATATCGCATTTGGTGATGGCCAGCAGGCGCTCCTTGTCGAGCAATTCCGGATTATACTGGGTCAATTCGCCCAACAGGACCGCGTAATCCTTGCGGATGTCGTCGCTGTCGGCAGGAATCATAAAGAGGAGCACCGAATTGCGTTCGATATGGCGCAGGAAACGGGTTCCCAATCCCTTGCCTTCGTGAGCTCCTTCGATGATGCCCGGTATATCGGCCATGACGAACGAATGGTGATCGCGGCACTCGACGATGCCCAGGTTGGGTTCGAGCGTCG
>ENA-OPVL01000281-OPVL01000281.1-human-gut-metagenome-genome-assembly--contig:-NODE-281-length-35625-cov-25.874613_pt1 | contig 35625 bp, 40 predicted proteins | sample MGYA00241496_ERZ501984 | MGnify/ENA primary metagenome ERZ501984 (study PRJEB25962, sample SAMEA2042986) | human gut metagenome | biome: human gut; feature: human-associated habitat; material: faeces... | reverse complement strand
TTATCGGGCCGCTCGCTTTGGTCGTTACGGAGATAATCGGCAAAACGAAGTTTGATGCGTATCGTGAATGACTTGCGTCCGTGACGGAATGAAGTCAGTGAATGAATTACTTCGTGCAATGAATCGGAGCTATGATGGATATACGTCCATGATAGCAGTACTTCATCGATAGCAGTACATCCGTGACAGACAGCTGTCATCGCATGATAGCAGGAGGGCTGTCATTCATCTCGCGGAGCGAAGATAGTATCCCTTCGGATGCTTTCGACGTATGTCGCATGGAGGCCGTTCCAGGCCGATCAAACGACTTGTTATCAAGCGAAAAGCGTTGTAATATTGCAGCCCGGGAAGCACCGCGGGCCGAGGGGTTCGAACCATCGGTCGTACCCTGCGTCGTCTCGACGCATTTACCGTCGCCGGACGGTAGCAAGGTGTACCTTTGTCCGACAAACCGGTGTTTGTCCGACAAAGGTCCTTCTCTGCGAGGCCGGGTGCCGCTCCCGAGTCGCGCCCCCTTAAACCTTGACATATGGAAGAACAGCACAAAGAGAGAAAAGCCAGTTACAAGTACTCGTTCCGGCTCGATGAGCAGCAAAATATCCGTTTCTGCCGGATGCTTGCGGAGGCTGGACTGGAACACAACCGCAGCCGGTTTATCGTCAAAAGAATCTTCGCCGAAGAGTTTCGCGTGGTGCGTATCGACCCGACCTTGGGCCGATATGTGACCCGTCTGAATCAGTTTTACGAGCAGATACAGCGCGTGGGCAACAACTATAACCAGATCGTACGGGCCGTCAACACGCATTTTTCGCATACGGCGATTCCGCGACAAGTGCTTCTTCTGGAGCGCCGCACGCGCGAGCTGAAAGCCCTCTCCGAGCAGGTCATCGCGCTCAGCCGCGAACTTTACGAGCTATGGTCGCGCGAATGCGAATAATACCGGACCAATTATCATCTTCTTACCCATCGCGGCAAAATGACTATCTTTGTGAGGGTAAAGCGGTTTTTAATTCCCGATAAACGACCCGAACGATGACCGACCAACTGATTTTCGTACACGACAAGCGGCGCGACGCCTACGTTGACAAGACGTCGGAGATCGTCGGGCTGCGACCGGCCGGAGCGTATGTGTATGTCGATTACGGCGCGGCGCGGGTATTCCGCTATCGCAAAGAGCATGTAGTCTGTTATCCCCTGCTCGCCACACGCCGGCAGGTACGCATCTACAAGGACGGAACGTTGCAGGAGCCGTACGATACGCTGTTCGACTACGGGAAATATGTCCGGCTGGGCGCCGGAGAGGGCTTGCGTTCGCCGGCGATCGAGAAGTCGCGGATCGAAGCGGTCGATGCGCAGCCGCTCCCCGCAGACAAAGAGCGGCTACTTTCCTATTTCGCGGAGGTTCTCGCAGCCAAAGCCTCTCTGGAGTCGGAGACCGATACGGAAGCCGCAGAGGAGGTTCCCGAAGGGGAGAAGAAAAGTTCGATCGCCGCCCTGCTCGCCGAGACGATGCAGCGCATCGATCCGCAGGATCCCCGTACGGCGCTGTATGCCTATCTGAACGGGCGGACGGCGGCGTGCGATGTCGACAACGTGGCCCTCGTCTATCCCTTCGGCTGCAACGCCAGCCAGAAACTCGCCGTGCAGCGGGCGCTGGGCAATCGGGTGAGCGTGGTAGAGGGACCTCCCGGCACGGGAAAAACGCAGACGATTCTGAACATCGTCGCCAATCTGCTGATGCAGGGAAAAACCGTCGGTGTCGTGTCCAACAACAATGCGGCGGTGGACAACGTGCGCGACAAACTGTCGAAATACGAGTACGGGGCGTTGATGGCCGAACTGGGAAACCGGACCAGACGGCAGGCCTTTTTCGCGGACAAACAGCAGGATTTCATGCCCGACCCTACGTGGCGGTTGCCGGCGGAGGAACGCACGGCCCTGCGAACGCGGCTGGGCGAGCTGTCGGCGGCCATAGACGAGCTTTTCCGCGTCAACGCGGAGCTGGCCGACCTGCGGACGAAACGCTCCTATGCCCAATGCGAGTACCGTCATCTGCTGTGGGAACAACCGCTGGACGAAGCGCGGATGCGGCGGGTCGACCGCTGTTTCTTCCGTCCGATCGACAGCCGGCGTGCGCTGTCGTTCCGGCATCTCGTTACCGAGAGGTGGCAGGGCGGAAGGCCGTCGCTCGCTTTGCGGGCCGGACTGCTGTTCCGGTGCGGCGCGTGGCCCGGGAAGCGGCTGTTCGCGGATGCGGAGCTGCTGCCCGCCTATGCCGATCGCAAGTTCTACGAAACCTATATCGCCGAGCTCTCGGCCCGCATCGCCCGGCTCGGGGCACCGTCCGACGAGCAGCGTGCGAAGAGCCTGATCGAAGCATACGGGAAGGTGTCGGAAGCGCTGTTCCGCGATATGCTCTACCGCAAATACGAACGCCTGAACGAAGCGCGGCAAGAGGAGCGGCCCCCGTTCACGATGCAGAACTACCGGACGCATTTCCGCACCTTCGTCGAACGCTATCCGGTCGTGCTGAGTACGACCCATTCGCTGTGCGCTTCGATCGGCGCGGGGCACCTGCTCGACTATGTCATCATCGACGAGTCGTCGCAGGTCGATATCCTCACGGCGGCCGTCTGCTGCGCCTGTTGCCGGAATATCATCATCATCGGCGACAGCCGGCAGCTGCCGCATATCGTGGAGGAGCAGCTCAGGGCGAAGGCCGAGGAGCTGCGCGACAAACATCGGGTGCCCGACGCTTACGATTACGTGCGGCAGAACATCCTCTCCTCCTTCAAACGGGTCTTCGGGGAACGGCTGCCCGTCACGCTGCTGCGCGAACATTACCGCTGCCATCCGCTCATCATCGACTTCTGCAACCGGAAATATTACCGGAACGAGCTGCTCATCATGACCGAACCGAAGGGCGACTATCCCTTTACGGTCCTGACGACAACCGCCTCGAAAACCTACTCCCATAACGGCCGGATCTACAATCAGCGCCAGATCGACGCCACCTGCGACTGGATCGAGCGGCAGCATACGGAGTACGCCGCCATGCGGTTCGCCTCCGATGCGAAACGCGAATCGCCGGCCGAACGGATCGCCGAACGGCTCATCGGAGGAATTCTCGCCGAGGAGGATCGGTTTTCCGCCATCGGCGTCCACCGACACTACCGGCTGTACGATCTGGTCGGACGGAACGTCGAGCTGTCCGACGAGGAGCGCCTCTTCGTCCGCCGCCGCTCGCATCTCGACTTTCTGCTCTACAACCGGATGGACAACACGCCGATTCTGGGGATCGAGGTGGACGGCGTGCTCCACCACCGCTTCGACGAGGTGCAGGTCGCCCGCGACCGGCGCAAAAACGGTATTCTCGTCAAGATCGGCCTGCCGCTTCTGCGTCTCTCCACGGACGGCAGCAGCGAAAAGGAGCGGATCGTAGGCGCGCTCGAACAGGCCATGCAGCAGGGGTGAGTGCCGAGCAGCGACAAATCCGCAAGGCGATCCGAGACCGACAGGATACGGTTCGCAAACAGCGATGAGCAGAAAATTCACGGAACGAAGCCGCAAGGCCGAAGGAGGAATATCCAAGACATAACGATTCCCCGGCAGACCGGAGTTATCACGCTTTTCCGACGGCCAATCCGTCAGCTGTTTTCACTCCACATGTCGCACTGCTTCATGATCGTACTCAACGCATCTTCCTGTCCCTCGGGCGGATAATCATACTTCCTGAGCAGTCGTTTCACGATCCGACGCATACCGGCACGGGCGCTCTCCTTGAGGTTCCAGTCGATCGTCTTGTTGCAGCGCAGCGCATCGGTCAGTTCCCGTGTAATGGCAACCAACTGTTCGTTCGTATAGAAATCGCGTACGGCCTCGGGTTTGGTCAGCGCATCGTAAAATGCCAGCTCTTCGTCGTTCAGATCGAGCGCTTTGTCGGATTCTTTGCCGTGGGCGATCTCGTGGGCGATTTTCAGCAACTCCTGAATTACCTCCTCGTTGGTCAGCAACCCTTTGAGGTAATTGCTCATGGCACGGGACAGAATCTCGGAGAATTTTTCGGCCCGCACCGTATTGGTCCGTTGATAAATTCGCACCTATTCGGCAATCAGCTTGCGCAACAGTTCGACGGCGAAGTTTCTCTCCTTCATCCGGGAGATCTCTTCGAGAAATTTCGGATCGAACAGCGAAAACTCCTCCTCGACGTCGGAGAAGAGGTTGATTACACCGTCGCTCTTGATGCTCTGTTTGAGCAGCTCGTTGATCCGTGCGTTGATTTCGCGCAGCGACATTTTGCCCTTGCCTTCGATGCGCGTCAACAGCGTGCGCACAGCTTCGAAATAGGCCGCTTCGAGACGCTGCTCGTAGTTCAACAAACTCTGACAGAGCGACAACGCCTGCCGCAACAGCAGCGCCTCCTTGATAAACAGCTTCTTCGGCTCCTCGCGTTCGGGAGCTTGCAGAAAATCGACTCCTCCGCTGATCGCTTTGGCCCGTTCCAGATCGGATTTGCCGAAAAAGGCCGTATAGTCGAACCCGTGCAACAAATCGAAACATCATACAATCTCTATCTAATTGAAAATTAAACAGTTATTTCTGTTTAATTAATATCAGGTAACGATTTAGAAACGAGCGAATTACAATATTCTGTTTTCTTTTGCCTCTGTCAAAGAACGATTCTTTCAATGCAAATATACACTTTACTTGTGACAAAAGCAATCTTTTTCTCACGGCTCTTTCATTTAAAACAACCTCTATAATCCTTGTTATTCTCCGAAAAACCATTATTTTTGCGCACAGCGATGCAGGAAGCACCGCTTCCGGTGTTTCTTTTTATCGTTCATATAAAATTATTTTTGTAGGCAGAAATCAAATGCGACAGAGGTCGTTTTTTGATTTTCGCCTTAATTTTCGCTATGCGAAAATACGATTTATTTTGCTGATATGCAATATTTTGCATGTCTAATATATAAAAAAGAAACATGCATTCTGCCGTCGTGGCAGCATAATGAAACATCTGAAAGAATTTGTGAAATCAGTGCCGGATTACCGCAGGACAGACAAGGGAAACTACAAATACAAGCTGGAAGATATTCTTCTCCTTGTAATACTCGGACGGCTGGGCAAGTGTATAACAAGACCGGATATAATCAGATTCGGCGAGCGTAATCTGAAACGCTTCCGCTCTTTAGGAATTTTGTTGGACGGCGTGCCTTCTGAACCTACGCTCTGCCGTATATTCAAACATATTGATGATGAAGCCATGTCTGAGCGGATGTCTGAATTTACCTCCACCTTCCATGATGAGCTTGTCGGTTGTGCCGGAGACATCCTCTGTATTGACGGCAAGGCAATGAGAGGGACGGTACTTGAAAACGGACGCACCCCCGACATCGTATCCGCCTATTCCCTTGAAGGAGGTTTCACCCTTGCCACGGACATGTGTGAAGAAAAAAGCAACGAGATAACTTCCGTACCCAAACTATTGAACAAGGTGGATGTGTCAGGATGCATAGTTACGGCAGACGCCATGTCCTTCCAGAAAGCCATCATAGATAAAATCCGGGAAAAAGGCGGTGATTTCCTTATCGAGCTGAAGGCAAACCAGAGAACTCTGCGATATGGGGTTGAGGACAATGTCGAACTTGCAGAGCCTGTGGATGTATATTCGGAAGGCCCTTTTCTTGAACATGGCAGAATAGAGACCAGAGTATGCCGTATCTTTCGTGGAAATGACCTGATTACGGACAGGAAAAAGTGGAATGGAAATCTGACGGTTGTCGAAATACGGACTGCAACGGAGAGAAAATCTGATGGTCAGAAATCTTCCGAGAGGAGGTTCTATGTCTCCAGTTTTCACGGAAGTGCCAGGCGGCTGAGTACAATAGCCAGAATGCATTGGGCAATAGAAAGCATGCACTGGGACCTTGACCGCAACCTGAGGCAGGACTTCATCAGGCGGAATAGTGCAAGGTCCGCCAGAAACCTTGACACGATACAGAGGATAGTACTGGCAATACTTTCTATATGGAAAGGTAAAAGGAAAAAGCTCTCCGACAAGGCTAAGGGAACGGCCGAACTTATCAGAGAACTTTCCTTGGACTTTACCGCAATGATACATATGCTGGATCAAAAATGAGATAATTTGTAATTTCAGAGGATTCGTAACGTTTTGGGTATCAATCATAACAAAATCCCTGCTTCCCATAAGAAGTGGGTGGGGGAATTATGTGCCTTTATCTAAGCTTAAATGAAAGAGCCGTGTTCTTAACAGAATTAAATCCCTGAAAATATTTCCAAGTATCAATAAGTTTTCTTATATTACGCACACCTTTATAAACATATAAATATAACCTTTAATCCCTTTGTAGTTTAAAATGAATAACAACCGGACATATTATGGCGAGTATTCACTAGCCTACTGGATACAGATGATACTAAAACGCAACATAGTGTTGCCTGAATATCAGCGCACATTTGTATGGAACAAAGATGACTATACCAACCTGATTGACTCATTCAAAGAAAAACAATTCATCCCTCCTGTGACTATCGGAGCTTATAAAACAGCAGACGGACAAGACAACCTGATTATCGACGGCCAGCAGAGGCTTACATCCGTACTTCTGGCATACATCGAACGTTTTCCCAAAAAAGAGGCAGGATCTGGGAATATAGAAAGCCTTGCGAATGAAAACGATGATGACTCGGATGACGATGAACAGGAAAATATGATAGAATGGACTTTTAAAGAGCTATTGGCAAAAGGTAATAGTAAGGAAGAAATTATGGCTAAATGTCCTCAAGAAAAATATGAAAGCCTTGAACATCTGGACGATGATTTCTTTAACAAGAATTTCCTTGGTTTTGCCTATATCGTTCCATCAACTACTACGGAAGAAGAACAGCAGAAGTTTTTCTCCACCTTGTTCAGAAACATCAACATACGCGGAAAGTCACTTTACGTACTGGAAAGCCGAGCTTCCCTCTACTTCCTGAACCATCAGTTCAAAGAATGGTTTGATCCCGGATTCTGCAAGGAAATATCAAGCAGTGTTGTTGATAAATCCCGAAAAAGCAGTATGGACTTTGTAAGATATGCGGCATTGCTCTCGCAGTACAAGAAAAAGGGTTCGGAAAGAGGTATCGGATATGGATATGCAAGCAAAATGGAGAGCTATTATGAAGCATACATTTACTCTGTTGTAGGCGACAAAGACTCTCAAATATTTGGCAAATTTACCAATATTTTCCCCAATAAGGACTACAAACCATATCTAAATAGCATTGACACCCTCATTACAGAATTGAACTATAAAAGACGCTTTCTGTCAATCATAGATCTGGATATTTATTTTTTCGGACTTATCTATTTCATAGCTTTTGAGAAGAGAACATTAGATACATCCAGAAAAGAAGCATTAGAGGAAGAGTTGAAAAGCGCAATCAGGGACATAAAGGGAAATAACAATCTGCATACTAAATCTCCTGCGTGCCTCAAGTATTTGCGTGAAAGAATTTCCAAATCAATCGAAATATATCAAAAATATTTAAGTAGGCCATGAGTGTGCATTCTGACTTCATATTAGCACCTGTATCGGATATCCTGTGTGATACATCCACCATAACCCACTCAATGAGTTGGGGAATTGAAATGTACCCATTGTGGGATAATATCATGCAATCCATTTTCATGAAAATGACAGGTGCGCAAGAGCAAAAAATGAAATGTATATGCTGGGAAATCGCCACCATAGATTTTGATTTGCGACGTGATATATACTTCCCATGGAAATTGAATGAATGCTCCCAAATAGCTGATAAAATAAAAGTTCTAAACTTTCTAAGAAAGGCAATTGTAAAACTGAAAAAGGACTTTGACTTCTCAACAATAGACACCAATGAAATATGGAACAGCACAAAAGATGTCCTGGATGAGTTTCATGCAAATACAAACAGTATGGGGTTTTGCGAAAGAGAGTATCAAGAATATGTGGAAATCTTCAATAGTATAGGAGGAGATTGTCTTGACATTTCTTCGTTCTTCAAAAACTGCAGTAATTGCTCCCATAAAAATGACAGTAACAAACCTTTTACATGTACCATAAAAAAAGGACTAAATGAGATGTATAGCTGCCTGTATCTTCACAGAAACAGGTGTGCCCATAATCTTACATCATACCAGCAGAACAGGCCTTCCTTGGAGATCCTGTCCGGCATAGACTCTGTATATGAAAACTATTATATAAGATTTGCGCTGCTGATCATTATTGACAAGATGATGATAAGTCTTTATCGAATCTTTCAACATGAAGCTGACCACTTGAAGCTATTTTAGAATAAATGTTTAACGAACTATATTAAATATTTCAAGTCTAAATGAATTATATTATTGGCATCTTAAAAAACATTATAGCCCCTGTCATCAGGAACAGGGTATTTCGACTTGGGAAGTACATAGGTGTCGGGCGCATCTGCCCATCTCCAAACAGCTCAACCCGGTCACCCAAACAGACATTTGTCTAATAATATATTACATATTGATGCATAAATACAAGCATATTATTAAATAAATAAGTTGTATTTTGAATATACAAGATAAGAAAGAACTCATTATGAAAGAAAATATAGATTTTGACTATGAAATACCAGAAAAGCCATTGGCAGGTAGAAAACACATCTCTATCTTAATTGGAGCAGGCTTTTCTGCGCCCCAAGGGTATCCGATAGGAAATACTCTGAATGAGAATATATTGGACTTTGAAAAATATAATGTAGATTTTTCACCAAGTGGCGTACTATGCTGTTCAACAACTGGAGAAAAACCTGCTTTCCAAGAAGAAGGGGTACTAAATCTGCATCAGAAACATTTCGTATTTTGCAAGCGTCTAATAAAAAAGTATGCAGAGACACATAAGTTCGACTACGAAGAGTTTTATGACTTCATAAAAGGTGAAGAAGTATATAACTCATGCTACGAAACATTGTGTGATGATTTATTAGACGAATATACGGACTATGGAAGTTTTGTCTTCAGTTTACCCGACATCTATAATCAGATGGTGAGATATTTGCTGAGAGATAAAGATGGTAATTCTTTTTACGAAAACCAGCCATTCCACATAGGCTTTGTGGAACATTACGATGGCTTTCTGAAATACCTAAGTCACTTGAAAGAAGATTACATCATTGATGTGCATACACTGAACCATGATTTACTTTTTGAATCTTTTAATAAGACTGAATATATCAACGGTAGCATTTCCGACGGCTTTGATGAATATGGTTCGGAGTTTTACGGAATACTGAATAGAGACAATGCTACTTATCATTGCCGGTTAGAAAGATACACAGCCAGATACGACACCCCTATAAGGCTTTATAAATTACATGGCAGCTTAGATTATGTGCCTTATTACAAGACTGTTGAGAATAATTTCATGATACCTATCAAGTATGTGAAAATAAGGGAAGGTATTGGCGTAAGTGACTTATTAAGAGGAATACGAAGCAAAATGGGTTATGAAAGTTGCCCGATTGCTTACCATGCTGATTTTCTGACCGGCACAACCTCTAAAATAGAAAGATACAACAATCCTTTACTTTTCAAGAAACTCTTCAAAAGATTCAGAAAGAACCTGCGAAATGCAGAAAAACTGATAATCATAGGATATGGATGTAAAGACAAAGGAATTAACAAAATGATATTGGAGAACTTTGATTTCGTCCACAAAAGTACTTATATCTTTGACATATATGCAGGTGATAAAGTCCGCGACTTTGGCAAAAAACTCTCGGCCAAGGTAATAGATGGAATTGAAATTGAAGATATAGTTCCTGAAATGTTTCAATGAGTAAATACAGCGCATTATGGGAAATAATCGTACAACATTTTTAATAGGTGCAGGAACACCTCTTGACCTGAATTTACCTCAAGGAGTAATAAAAGCATCAACATCGAACATCACAGATGATGTTCGCAGACCCTACACAAATTATCTTACTCAAGGCAATCCAATAACTATTGTAGATGATATCTACAACCAACTTATGTGCACTTATCCACCAGACTGCTCTAATCCATATATAAGTGGAACGCCTACCCCCTATATTCATTTTGAACATTTGTTTCACGTATTAGAGATGTTAGATGCATACGGTTGGGTATGGAACAAAAAGTGTAATAATCCGGATAGATATCCGGTTTTTGCTCCTTTTACCAAACCTAATATGGGCTTTGACCCTAACACACTTCGTTCTGTTATGGACCAATTTATCCTTAGAATAATGGATATTGTAAATGGGTATGATTCCAACATCATGAAAGAACAGACGAATGAATGGTATTGGAGATTTTATCAACGGCTTGCTGAAAATAGCGACTTCTTTGTATTGAACTATGACACCACGATAGAAAAAGCAATTGGTACTTACGAGGATGGATTTGAATCGAAAAAAACATAATACACATTCATAAAATAATATAACAACATAAGAGCCTTTTTTAGCCGACATATTGGAAAATACGATTTTTTCCCTTATATTTGTTTCCAGTTATATCTTCATTCTTTTCCGAAAGCAGTTCTCTGCTTTAATCAAGTTTTTGAAGCCTTGATTCATAATCATAAAAAATACTTATATGGGAGCACTCAGAGCAACCGTAAGCATACGCGGAAGAGAAATAGAAATTCTTTTTTCTCATATTGAATTCAGCCGGAAAACTGACAAAAAAGGTAGGCCTGTAACATCCGTTATCGGAGGAAAACTGACATTCACTATCGAAGCGACCAAGGATACTGAAATTCTGGAGTCTATGGTGAACAGCCAGTTCAAGCCTGTAAGCGGCAAGATAATCTTCTACAGAACCGATGACAATTCTGTATTCAGAATTATAGAGTTCAGATGTGCCTACATAGTCTATTACAAAGAGGTATTCAATGTAGATAAAAAGCGACCGCTTTTTACTACAATAACACTTTCTGCAGACAATCTGATTGTAGGGAACGCTTTTTTGACTAACAGTTGGTAAAAACCGGAGTCTATTTAACTTCTTATGATGCAAAATGAATGAAAGCAGGACCAGAATGAAATCCAGTCCTGCTTTCCAAGCCAATGACAATGAAAGTTCAACTCTTGCCTAGGAACCTTTTCCTAAAGAAGAAACAATACCTATCACATCAGGAGCAAGCAATTCAACCTTAGTGTTCCTATTGGCCTCCCGAGGAGAATAATCAGAAATCCCTCCCTTGCTGTCAACGACTATTTTTCCAGATGATACTCCACGCTGTAATAGCTGGTCAGATATATAGTTCGCCCTTTTCAGACTCAACGAATCATTGACAGTAGAAGTTCCCGTTTCTTCATCGGCTGCGCCAGTAACCCTTACAGATAAATTATACTTAACAGCAACCCGAGCCAACGCATCAATATTGATTGACTGAGATTCGTCAGTAAGCTGCGCAGAATTCAAATAAAAAAAGAAATATACAGGCGAACCAATTGTGCCATCAGCAAACAGACCGGTATTCTTTATCCCAGAAATAGAATCTTGAGCCAAACGGCAATGGTAAGCAGAATCCTCCAACAACTCCAAACCGTGAGTACTGTCATTACATGAAAACAGGTTGTCTTTAGCACTGTCAACAGTATCCTGATTTGAACTTTCGTCAACCGATTTACCATTCCACTTCTTATTCTTCAATCTTGCCAAGAGCGAGTTCAAGCCACTATAATTGTTTACCGGGAAAGTACGACCGGCTTGTTCGTTACCATCGGCAAAAAGATGGGAATACTTATCAAGCAGTCCTTCTTTTTCCAGAACTTTCTTCAGTTCAGCCAATGCCCGGCTGTTTTTATCATTTAGTCCGGCATAGTAACGGTTTTCCGCAGAAAGAGAACCGGTGCAGCTAACCAGCCGTTCATTCATTTGCATATAAGGACCGGCATCTACAACACGTTTCCAGCCGCTTTTCCCAATAGAGAATGACAGGCCCGCAGTCAGCAGAAGCATATTGTCTCCGGGACGATTCGGACGGCCTATACCATCGAAATTCTTAAAAGTAGTCATGCCGGAAAGTTCCATAAGAAGACTAATCCGTTTGGAAAGTCTATACTGCCCCTGAATGCCATACGACAACGCAAACGGATTATTACCATTGGTAGCATGATGTATCATTCCGACACCTGCAAAAGGCGCAACAGTCCATCGCACCTGCTCCTGTCTGGCATACCTGCGACCCAATATATTCCACATCAAGTCCGCATGGACATAATGATACTTCTGATCGGACAACAAACCGTCTTTAAACGCCATCCCATTATAATTGATACGGCCACCTACAGCCGGAGTAAACCATTTGCCTACAGCGAAACTGTAGGCTGGTTTTATGCGACCAAACAAATCATCACACCCCAACGGTGTTCCAAGAAACGCATTCAATCCACCTGCAACCGTGACAAACCAGTTGCCACTTCCAGCAGCCGGAACAAGCACACCATCAAGGTAGATCGGCTCCAAAGGCTGTAAAATATCCCGGCTACCCCCATGCGATTTACATTGTACAGTATCTGTATAAAGATATTGCTCACTTGCATACGTCTGTATCGTACATAACGCAGCAAAAAGAATAGTAATCATTTTTATCATATTAGAATTAATTATTGAATTAAAAAATTTACCAAACGCCAATTCTTTGCCAACTAACGCTTAGGTTTCTTGCCACTGGCAGGACGCATCATACGCGATGCCATCCTCATGCAGCGACGCGCCCAGGCACGGTTGTCCTCGTCGTCATCACGCCCCCATTTGAGGTCGCTTCCGCCACCTCCGCCGCCATGTGTTTCGGCAAATGTGGTGGCATCATCCACCATTCCGAGAAAAAGCATTGTAGCACACTGCATGACTTCCATGCCACGTTCAGCCACAGACCTGACAAGCGAGTCGTCAAAAATCTGCCGGTCCGGAAGAGACAACCTTGCCGATAGACCACGATGCTCGTTCACCATTTCTTCCAGCATAGCATCCTTGAGCAAGCTGTCCACTTTGGAATGCACCTCCCGTGAGTAACGGTATGCCTCTTCCTTCAGACCTTCCGTCCGCTCCCTGACACTGTTCATTTCATCTTTTAGCCCGGCCAGCTGTCGGTCAGCCAACTGCAACTTGTCCTGCTTGTCTGCCAGTCTTGACTGGATAACAGAAAGCTCCTGTTCGAGTTTTTCCTTTTGACGAAGAATGGCAGCAGTATCTCCATTCTGGGACAGAAGCCGGTTTTCGATTGCCGATAGTTTTGCCTGCTTTTCCTCCATCTCCTGACGGATATTATCCACCATAGTGGTAAGCCCCTTTACCCTTCGCTCTGCCAGTCGGATGTCGGAGCGAAGCGATGAAAGCACCTCCTGATGTCGGACAATGCTTTCCTCTATGCTCGTACACTCTTCCGACAACATGCGGCGATATTCTTCCGTCGTCCTGTGTCTGGCACCAGTTTCCGCAATACTGGAACCACGTGCCATTCCCCACTTGCGGTTGACTTCAGCAAAGTCACTATGAAGCTTCTTCATGCGTTCGCTATACTCGAATTTGTCCTTACCGGCAAATATCTCCTTGTATGCAAAACGTCCGTCCTTAATCGGCAGAAGTGTGCAGTGTACATGCGGATTCAACTCGTCGAGATGTACAACAAAAGCCGCAATATTCTGCTCACCATATTTGCCACTTACGAATGTATATATATCCTTGGCCCATTGTTCTATTTCCGATTTTCTTTCGACATGGGAATTGTCGGAATTGTTTTCAAAATCCACGGTCTGACTGCCAAAGGCAAGCTCCTGCATACGCTCTCTTGAACCTCCGAAAATGATATTCACCACCGTGCGGAATTTCGGTTCCTCCAACCCCTCGTTGGGATCCTTGATACCCCGGCTGCGCAATATTTCCGCCATACGGTCAGGTATGCTCCGGCTGGTATCAACAGACCGGATCTTTCCTCCTCGGACCACCTCAAAATTCAGGTGTTCGCGTGTGGAATCGTAATTCCCCTTGCTCATGGCATATTCCCTTGCCTTTTCGCTACGGCATCTGAGATGCTCGTTGCTTTGCGCACGGGTTATGCCTTTTGATACGTGTACGTCAAGTACCTGTTTTGCCTGTGCCATACTTTATTTCCAATTGTTTCGGATAATCCTCCGTGTCCCAGCTTGCTGCTTGCATGGACACCTCTCCCTGTGACGTCAGTCAGCAGGGGTATTAGGCTCCCCATTCCCTTTGTTCCATGGCAGACGGGCAAGCCCGGATACCTGATAAAACCGGCAGGACGTCCAGCCTACTAGACGGACGGATTATCTGGGGTTATACAATACTTGTAATGAGCTTTCGGCTCAGAAAGACTCCTGCGATTTCGCAACAAGCGCAAGGAACGGCCTCCTGAGCGATTTAAGACACTCTCTGCCTTCAACGGTAGAGAAATCAGGAACGGATGATTTGCTGCCAAGGACAAGTTCTACAAGCTCCTTGGAAGCATCAACAAACTCATCCCATTCCCCACCAAGTTCCTGATGGAAGAACTGTAAAACCGGAGTGGCATCATCGAATCTGAACTTACGCAGGACTTTCTGATGGGCGGCATAAGCTATACAGCCGAGAGCTTTTTCCTTCACAGCATCTTCCGCACTGACGATGCCGGACTGACGGTTTTCTGCATCACCCTGGATACATGACTGAGCAGCGGAACCGGCAAGCCGATCAAGCTCCGCACGAACAAGTCTGCCACACGCCGCACCGACAGTTTCGGTATCGTTTCTGCCGATTATCCAATCGGACAATACATCCATAAGCTGCATGACAAGGTCGGGAGTGTCGTGTACAACATCAGGGGATGAAGGCTGTCCAGTCAGTGAAGTCATCGTAATAATCACACTTTTTGCCCGTTTCTCCCTTTCAATCTGGCTAAACTGCTCAAGCCTGTCGAGGAAGGAACGTACCGTAGCACGGTGCCATCCCCAGTCCGACGCAAGGTCGGAAATGTTCACATGGCACTGGCACGGCCCGAGGTCAGACTCCTTCTTTCTTAAAAAAGGGGAAACAAAACCATCGTTAGCCTTGTACATCAGATCGAGATAGGCTTCCATCTTGGTTTTCCGGTCTCCGGCCTTTTCGCTGAGATATTCAAGCACCTTGATATCTGCCGATATGGCTTTGTTCATTTTTTCTCTATTCTTCATTGTTTTCAGTGATTTGATATTGGTTATCGTGCGGATTCATATCTTTGCCACTATCCGCACATTCGTGGCGTATTGCGTGATGAAAACAGTGATAAGCCCTCATTATTTCTTCAGCCTGCTCCTTCCAGCATTCCTTCTTGCCATACCTCCAGCATTCCTGCATTATCTTTGATGATGGATAGAAAAGGGCTGCCGTCATAAAATACACTATCGTAGCCGCTAAGGTGTACAAATGGGGAATTGCCATGATAGCCATTGCAGACAGGGCCAATATGACAACCAGTTTGAGTCGTTCGTGTACCATACGCAACAGTTTGTCTGTCCTGCTATATGAAACCAGAATGAGACACAGTACTGTTGAAAGCAGAACACCGTAGTTTCCCGGCTGTACTTTGATATAGATATAATGGAAGACAAGCAAAATGATAAGCCAAACGCTAATATAGAACTTCCTTACCTTTTCGTCTACTGCCATTGCCAAGTAGAACCTTATCATGAAACGATGTTTGCAACTGTACAATACCATTGGCAGAACAGAGGGGATGAGAAGTATTAATGAAAGGAATAAATAATTAATCATAAAAGGATGTATTAAGGTTTGAATTTAATGGCATGGATATAAGATTCAAGCGGACAGCACCACCGGTAGCAAGCCTTATGATTTCCTCCACATCAGCCGGCCTGATGTAGTCAGGAGACTTTTTGATTTTATCTCTAAAGAATCTGTCGGTTTTGCGATATTCAGCCAAAGCCCTGTCCAAAGCATATTCCGATACAATCCAAGTAGTATCAGCATCAATTCTATTATTGGACTTATAAGCCCGAAGCAGCAAAAAACGTGATGTAAAATGACATGCGTACCCTCTATAAAGGAATGCAAACACACCATACATATCGGCATCAACCATGTCAATCCATGTACGCTGATTCTTTATCAAAAACACTATTTTCCTATAAACCGGTTCCCGCATAAGCACGTTCCCAATTAAATGAAATCGACAAGAACATGCTCTTTGTCACGCTTGTATTTGAACATTCCGGTCCTGGCATGGAGATCAAGATCAAGACAAAGGTCTCCATACATAAATTCAAGAGAATCGTAGATTGTAACAAATATACGAGTGACACGCCCAGTGTCGTCAGTTTGGGCATTCATTTTATACATCTGACCGAATGCCGGATTTGAATAGGCACAAGTACTGTGCCCACTTTTATCACCCAGCCGAGGTGTATGGTGATACAGCGTAATAAGTTCCATATCATCTTCAAAAATATCCATCACCTCCTCGAGGTCGTATGGCTCACGCAAAGGAAATGTAAGCAAGGCATAATCGCCATAGATTTTGGGTTCTTCCATTGTAGTAACATCAATCAGTTGCGGAAGCTGAAGCGGTACAAAGGCGAGAAAATCATCCATAAAATGTTTCAGTATAATCATGTTATTATAAAATATCTAAATGGTTAATATTAGAATTTCAAGAAGCATCGCCGGCAGTTCGGATAACCTGTGTCTTTCAGACCGAATAATTTCATGAAGACGCAGTAACGCCCCGGACGTGTCAGACACAATTCCAGTCAAAACACATCTTTCGTCCTGTGACATCAGAGCCATACAAAGACCATCCATGGAAACATACGGCTGAAGTATCATACAGACGTATGCCCACGCCTGCTCTCTGCCATGTACCCTACCGCAACGTATATCTCCGAGGCAGGCAAGAACATTCTGAACAAGCCTTCGATTGCTTCTCAAAGCCATATATACTGTAGCATCCCGATAGCTGACACATCCCCTATTGGCTGCATCGAAAACCAGGCTACAACACTTTTCTGTAGCTCGGGTAATATCCGAAAGGTCTGTATCACCATAGTCGTGAAGATAGGCAAGAAAAGACCTGTACACGACATCCTCTTGCTTTATGAACTCCTGTAGTTCTTCAATATCCATAATACTGTCTTTCAGTGTTTCGGCCAGAAAAGTACGGTAACAGGATAACACTTTCTGTTTTCCACCGACAATCATTCCGTTTTCATCCAAGGAGTCAAAGAATGGCCGTATGCTTCCTGCCGCTTCAACCAATTCTCCATCCCCTGTATATGGAGAAATTTTCTCCCTGACCAAGAGCACATCAGAAAATGAATAATTTCCCGATGCAGCAATGCGTGCAAGCTCTATCCTTACAGAATCATCTACAATATGACATTCAACCTGAAGTGCTGAATGCGGATTTAGAGTATCCCTGCGTAATGCCATAAATACGGAATCCCTGATGTTTACCCATTCTGTGATATATGTCGCCAACGAATCGGTCGGGAGGACTTCCATCATCCTGATATGAGACAGCCATGTTCTGTATGAACAGACAACATCGGCAAAATTTTCAGACTCTGACACTCTTTTCCTATTGGTACAGGAACAGGCTACAAGAATGGAAAAAAGCATGACCATAATACAAGATTCAGTTCTCATATTTCTTAAGTATGACATAATATGTTTCATGTTATTTAATTTGATAACAGACACAAAATTAGATATATTTGATATATTTTCATAGGTATAAAACCGCTAATTATTCATATTTATACATCATACTTTAAAGTATGATGTATAATGATAAAAAAGGGATAGAAAGAGAAAAAACAGAGTATGATTTATGTAAAAAATTCATTTGAGTATGATTGAATATAAAATTAAACTACTATCTTTGTACACAGATACTCTAAACAGGACAATAATATGGCTAAGGTAGGATACATATTCAAGAAAGAACCTTATGAAGATTTCAATGAAGACAAAAACTGGATGCTACAATTCGGTTGCGTAAATGTGGTAGAGGAGCAGAAGGAACATGAAAAGCTACGCCCCAAATGGAAACAGCTCCTGTCAAGTCTGGAAAGAGGCGATGAACTTGTAGTAACAAAATTCAGCAATGCCGTAAGAGGTTCGAGAGAACTCGCTTCACTGATTGAACTCTGCAGAATCAAGGTAGTGCGAATCGTTTCAGTGCATGACAAGATAGATACGAAGAATATATTGTTTCCTGATACAAAAGTATCTGATGTTATGGAAATGTTCGGCTCATTACCGGAAGAATGTGCCGCGCTACGTAACGCATCGTCGCATATCGTACAACTACAGAAAGATATAATAGTTCCCAAGAAATGGAATATCACTAGCGCAGAGGAACGGGCCAAGATGATAGTAGATATGTATAAAAATGGATACAGCATTTCAGAAATCCATGCCATCAGCGGTTTCAACAGCAGAAGTTCTGTATTCCGCATATTGAATAAGTATGGGGTGAAATTAAATCGAGGACGTTTCAGTGGTCCTCTTGGGAAACGTAAAAACAAGAAAGACGAGCAAGAGAATCAGGAAAACAATGAAAACAGTTAGCGCATTGCTACAAGTATCTAATATAACAGTAAGCATTGATTACCTGTACATAGCAATAATGCACGGTTCTGACCGTGCATTATTATTTAAGATGAATAAAGATTAATAAGTCTTAGTCTTTTTTCTCTTGCTTTCTTGAAAGTATAGTAGGTTCCCCCCTGTAACTTGCCATCATAGTATGCCACAACCGCACTACATATCTTCAGCATATAATCGTTTCTTCGCAAAAAGCATCCATGAAAATACTCTTCACTCAATACTATTACTTCATCCGCCTTGTCAAGAATGAGACTATGCCTCGCTCTCTGCATTGCATTCCACATTTCGGACTGCGCCCTGTATGGTAAGACGCAAATCAGGCGAATGTCAGGAAACCGCTTCTTTAGCGACAGGACAACCTCGGCACACAACAAATCAAACCCCAATGCCATCCCACACAGGTATTCAGTCTTCCCACTTAGATAAAGATTTTCAACACAGTCAGAAATCCTTTTTCTAAGGACGTTGAATGTTGCAAACGGAATACTTCTGTGCCCTGTAAAGGCAACCTTTTCATTAATCATTACAGTTTTCATCATATCAGTTATATCTATAAAATGTTTTACTAAGAAAGAGACCTCCCAACACATTTGCTCCGAAGAACTCAAGACGGTCAGCCAGCTCTGCATAACTTGTTCCAGTGGTGACAACATCATCGTAAATCAGTACATCTTTTTCCTTGAAAAAATCTTCATCAAACTTTACAGACTGGTCGGAAAAATCGGCATGTGTCCTTTTCTTTCGGTTTTCGTGGACTGACGGACGGTCAGCCAAAAGCCTGATATGGGAAAATCAGTTCACAACTCCAGCCAAGCTGCAGACCTGCTCACAAAAGAATCTGTATCTATTTTCGTTCTGCTCATATGTACTTGCCGGAATACATACAAAAACAATGTTTTTTACCCTGTCGCCAAATTCATTCAAGAGATATGATGCGGTCATCCGTGCCACTTTAAGCGTAATTTCACGGTCTGCATCCTTGAATCCCCATACGAGTTTACGGTTTTCTATTGCGTCTTCCCCAACATTTCTGATACGCACAGGGAAATACTTAACGAAGTGATACATCTTCTTTGCCAACTGCTTTTTCAGATTTTCATTGATTGCTGCCATAGTCTCATTTGTTTTACTTCCCTCTGTTTGCCGGATTTCAGCCAGCCCATCGGGATATTTTCTGCCCGTAGGGCGGAACTGCTGCAACAAGGCAAATGAGGGCATGAACAAATACGCTCTGCATAGCAGAGGAAGATTTTTCGTGAACAGGCAATCTGCCGGTGTCCCGGTTTGACGGTTGACAAAAGCAGATCCGCAATTTTGCAGGGAATATCCGAAAGAGCTGGCCAAACACAGGCAATCATGCCGAATGGCAAGAAAAACAGGATATTGCTTTGTACACTTCTGGGAAAAGCCTTAAATTTGTATGACTTTTGCATCAAAAACAATTATGGAGAATTATATATCAAAAGCTGTAGATGCCTTCCTGACAAGCCGTCCATACGGAATCAGACTTGATTTTAAGCATAAGGGATTTGTAATATTCAACCACCATATGAATTTACTGGGAAACGGTACTCCCTGTAACGTGGATTCACTACCACTGGAAATCTGCACTTTGGAAGATATACCGCAAACAGGTGAAAGAATTATAAAAAACGGAGATATAATGGATATTTTTTTCTATGATGAAACAAGCAATCCATATACAGAATATGGCGTAGATCTGGAAAAACTCAAAACGTATAACAAGTATATCTATCCATTAGCTTTAGCATTGAACAGAACCTTGTAACAGAATTTGAAGTTAACCAGTATATAATAACGGAGATTCTTGTCTCGAAGTAATTTTTTATAATCAGTAAATATGATTTTAGAACAAGAGAAGAAAAGCTACAGAGTCAAATTCAACTGCATCAGAAACAGCATAATACATAAATCCACAATCTCAGGGAAATGCACAGGCAGGAACTTGACATGAAGGAAAAGGAGCTGTCACGGCTCGGCAGAATCATAGACAAGGCTTTCAGGTGGTTCCCGATGTTCAGGGAAATGCTGCGCATGGAAAAGCTTTGCGCCATACTTGGGTTCTCAAGAGAAATGACCGAAAGGCTTGTGGTCAAGAAAGAGGCTATGAAATGCAGCGGTAAAATATATTCCGAGCAGCATAGGCGGAACTTTGACATAAAAGATGATGTTTTTAGAGTAGAGAATGACCCTGACGATGAAAACAGATTGAGCCTGACAGTAAACAGGAAGCCGATTGCCGACTGGTTCAGGGAACAGTGGAGTAGGTCAGATACGGCACAAGACAGCCACAGCAGGAAGAAAGGCAAGGTAGGGGAATGAAACTATAACCCCGCACAAATATCCAAGAGAACGGTTTTATGCCCTCTCTTGGACTAATATGGGCACTTTTTCCTTAACAAAATTATAAAATCTCAGTCTATTAGAATAATTAATAGATGGAGCATTTGCAAAAAACAGTTTATAATAGACTTGTTCTAAAATAAATAAATCAGGATTCTCATCTTTCAACTCTCTCTTGAACTCCTGAAACAGAAATTGCTTTAGAAAAATATTTCTTTTTTTAGGATAAAATATCAACATTGTTGCTACATCACCAACCAAATAATTATACGAGTCTGCTATTCTAACTTTTGTCATTGTTGTATCTTTCATTTTTTCAATGAGACATGGCAAAATGGCATCATCAAATGAAAGTATTTTTTTACTAATGGAATCAATATGGATATTATAGTATTCATCTGGGTATGTTTCCATTATTTTGATACTATCTAAAATTGTATATTTTATACAATCTTCTCTATTCTCATTGAGCTTGTTATTATTTATTGTAACACAACAAAAGCAGAAACAACAAGTCATTAATAATATACATATTTTTTTCATAACGGAAATTTTTTCATATAGCTATAAGCATCTATCGAAAATGTATTTACATATTTATGTTGTGCTGCAACATATGCAGGTAACATTTGTCCATCTTCATAATATAATTTACCTTTAGAGTCTGTCTTAAAAACAGAACCTCCATATTGACCTTTTCCTACTAAAGCATAAACTTCTCCTTTATTTATACATTCTGCAAATTTTTGTGCAAAACACCCTTTAGGCGATATATTCTTTTTGTTTTTAATACTAGAAATTACATCCAACACATGTACCCCTTCACTTGTCAGTTGTCCTCCAATATTACACCCCCAAAAATAAACCTTAACTGTTTCCAAAAAAACATTTGGATTTATTTGTAATAATTCGTTTATTTCTACACTTTCAAAATAAGCATTTTCTTTTATATCAACTCTCCTAAGATCTCTACCTGAGTCTTGTTTTTTCAAATCCCAATCAATATTATCGCTATTTATTTCCTTACCATTTATAATTCTCTCACCAATAAAACCTCCCAAATTTAATCCATGAACAAAGCCATGACAATATACATCCAGCTGTTTTATATTGGTACAATTATTAATAGCTTGAAAAAATTCAACATCCGTAGGACAATATTTTACAATACAATTACAATGAGGGTGTTCTTTTTGGTTAAGTTTATGCCTAGCCATTGCTACAACTTTAAAAGAATCACCAGCATCATGCGAACCATTTTTCAAACTCGGCGTTTCCCATCCACTTCCATATATAACTAAATATGTTGATGTTTCAATTTTACATTCTTTAGAAGAAGAATTATTAAGTTTTGCTTTTAAAATAAGAGCCATATATTTTATTTTTATCAGATAATATCTAAAAGTTTTTTAAGAATAGAAATCAACAGATTTTTTTTCATAATAGTTTAATAACTCTATTACTATATATAAATCTTAACAATAAGCCTTCAAATCAAAATTGGGAATCTCTACAATACCGTTTTTATCTACACCACAATTTTTTATTTCAACTATCACATTCTTTTCTTCATCCATTATAGTAAACGAAATGACATCTCCAATTTTTGTATTAATTGCTTTAGCATATAAAGTTACGATTTCATTTTCAGGTAATTCATTTATACGGTAAACCCCATTTGAATCTTTCCAGTACACTGAAACAATTTCAGGAACAACCTTATTTCCCATTGTTTTTGAAGAAAAACTTTTCTTTTCTTTAAATCTTACCCACCCAAAACCATAAGTAGTTTCAGGTCGTCTGTCCATACGAACAAACTTGTTAATGTCAAGACGCAAAGTAGAAATAGTAAGCAAAATACTCATTGGATAACCATTGGTATCCATCTTTTCCTTATAACGGGTAATATAGGCTTCCTCAAATGCAAGTTCACGGAATACATGTACATCATCCTGCACAAACTGGATTCTACCAGAAACAGGGCAAGGCTCATATTCTTCCCATGGAACACAAGGAACCTTCCTTGTCTTATCCGACAACATGGTTTCCAGAATAGAATTGTCGTAACTTGAATCAAGGACGACATGAATATCACCGCCCTTTATTCCGGTAACAGATTTTCCCTTGAAATCCGGTACCTGATAAAAATCATAAGAGAAGCCTGAAGCATTATACTTATGACCGTTTATTTCCAGTAGAATCTCTGCTGCCATACAATTCAATATTAGATTGGTAATAATGCAAATATAGTAAATAAGATGAAATATATTTGCTTAGAAATCAAAGAATATAAATGAAGATGCTGAACGACACATAAAAAAGGGATAAAGGAGATTCCAGAGAACCTAAAAATTTACTGTATGACCCGATTTTACAAAACTGTAATATACATATAAAAAAGGAGAATATATGTATAAAACAGTAAACGATTCCGTCAAAAGTTTCCAGTCCCATAATTGAGACCGGAAAACAGATAGGAAAATCAAATACGTAGAAATTTACTAATTTCCGGATGGTCATCACAAAACCTCCTGTACTTATGAAAATTAACGCCACCTACGAAGTAGAATTCTGGATAAGAAGTGAGACCTGATGTTACAGAACGTTTCGTCTCTAAACCAAAGCCATTATCTACAAGCCAATCAATAATTGAAGAACCATTATTTTTGGTATCAACGAACTGGCAACAAAAGCCACGCGGTTTCTTAGGGAAATTAATAGTAACAGTAGTTTCCCTCACAAATTTGCCTTCCTTCAGATTCCACGAGAAAAGGGCAAAGTAAATAGGACTATCCTTTCCCGACAAATAGTAAGAAATAAGAGGAAATACCCACTTATCACGCCATCTTAATAAGATGAATTTGCAACCACCTACTTTAAAAACCTTTTCAGCCATAATCATTAAAAATTTAAGTTCAACTTTTCCCTATTATAGTTCATTGTTTATCTATAGGGAGTAATTAATTCAATTTTACTGCTTAATGTATTGATGCCAATATCTGCAAGGTTTATGGCTGAAATACTCTTTTTCTTCAGGAAAAAGGAAGATTTCTGACATAACTGGAAGGAAGCCTTGTAAAGATATGGCTGGCATCAATAGAACTTTGCAGTGAAATGAATGGCTACTCCCGATGTGAACAATGAATGTTGGAACAACAGATATAAGTGGAGGCATGGAAATATAAAATGGATATGCTGACTAAAAGAGGGAAACAGGATATAACCGCAAGGCATTAAGCTAAACTCAATGCCTGCGGGATTTGATTATGGCCAGTATATAGATTTATTCAGCAGAAGGTATCATCTGTCTGGCGTAATCCAGAATCTGGCTCATGCACAGCCATTGCGGTTTCTCATCTTCATCGAAACTGTTATAAAGCTGTTTCATGTATTCTATCTGCTTTTCTTCGTTGCCAGCCCATAGACGGGACTGATTCCTATTACCGAAGCCAAGATAGTACTCGCAATCTGACTGCATACGACCAAGCAACATATATTTGCATTTTGAATCACGCTGTAAAATTTCTTCTATTCCCATTGTATTATCCGATTAAATTGAACATTAAATTATTTATTTCCCTTTGGTCGTACATTTTTTTTGCCAAAAGGTTGATTTTTTCTGCCCGAAGATTGACAAGCAGTCCGGCCAAGGATGGTGCGAAAAATACGCTTTCGGCAGGGCGGAAAGGAAGATTTTTCAGCAACACGCTGAAAGCAGGCCTTGACAGGACTAAGAGAAGGCAATCGAACTTTGCAGAGAAAATAAACAGGTTTGGCATTGATGATACTAACCGGCAACGAGTATAATAGGGATATCCGGGACTACAATATATAAACGGGAAAAGACCCGCCGACAAGCAGCCGACAGGTCCAATAAGGAATATAGGATCAATCTGTACAGAAGCCTGCTTGACAGCCTGAACCTGTACCATAAAAGAAGTCGAGCTGAAGCGGCAGCCTGGATATGGAAAAAAGGCTCATCTTGTCCTTGAAGGTGTTGCCTTGAAGATCCTCCTGTATAGCTGACCACCACATGACGGGAGGACATGTATCGAAATTCTTACGCAGTTGTGCCGGCGCTTTCCAAAAGCAGTTGAGACAGTTGGAATCTTCGGGAAAGTCAATTCCCTTGTCCTGCCAGTAACGCTTGATGTCATAGTGGGTGATACGGTCTTCTATGAGAGGGAACTCACCCACTCGCCAACGAATATCCTGCCAGCGGTTAATCCAGCGGCATGACCGCTCCTGCCATTCCGCCATATAAGCGAACTTGAAATTCTCGGTAAAACGCAACGCACGTTCCTGCTCGTCGTAACGATAGCCTATCCTCATACGAACGGGCAGCTCGTGGTATGAATAAAGAAATTCGAAGATGGGCTGCATCTTCAAGACTGTCGTACAAAAGCGTTTGGTCCGATTGGGAATAGCACGCTTACGGCGTATCATTTCCTCCCAACCCATACCACGCAACCAGATAATCTCCCGACCTATACGCTGTTCTATATCGAAAATGACCTTGAGAACTTTCGGATCTTCGGAAGTAGCCACAAATTCGGGATAATGTGAACAATACTTCTGCAACCTGTCATTGACCATCTGCTTCATACGCTTGTCGATAGTGGCTCCAGCATTGTGACAATCAATGCAACAAAGCGCAAAGACTTCGATATCTGCCGGATAATGCACGGCGATGTAAGAGGAAGTTTTTCCTCCTGACAAACTGTTTACTGTCTTCATTGTCTAATATACTAATATTTGCCAACTGTTGACTTAAGATAACTATAAAAGCAAGATGACTTGCACAAAAAATTAGATTCCTGTCGCTGATAACTCATGTCTCCATTGCTGCAGACCATGCCTTTAGCATTGGGATAAACGTCAACATGAACAACCCCGTACTCGTCCATGTAAACAGGATAGACCGGATTGTCGAAACCGACTGTACATCTTCCTTCCTTGAAAAGAAACATGTGTTCGGACTGGCCACGCATACCGAAAAAAGGAAGCTCCGACAAACGGAATACGACCTTTTCACGACCTGTACTGTCGTGAAAACGGTCATCGCTCAATTCGAGCATACACCTGCCTGTATCTTCGACCTTCTCTGTCTGGTAATCATACAGAGCACAACAAGTTTCTATAAACTCATGAGAGATAGAGGACAAAGAGCCATTGGTGACAATATAGAAACGGTCAACATGGATTTCTCGATGTTTGAAGTGAGAAAGAAGGTATCGCATAGCCTTGACATTGAGAGACGGCTCACCACCGGTAATATTGATGTTGTGAACCGCACGAACACGGCTTAACATATTCCGAATATAGGCATGGCTGATGTCGAGTGTCATAGCATTGCCACGCATACAATGTGAACACGCCATATTGCAACGGCATGTCACTTCGATGCTGAAATTCCTGATATAAACACTATCCATAAATATTAATCTCCTAAAGATGATTGGTTACTATCATAATCTGCAAACAGCGCAAGACCAGTATGCTCCTCACAATGATGACACCAGTTGTTACCTCTGTCATCTGTACCCAAAAAATCGACAAACGAATTGTCCTCGTTGGGATTAACCCATGCCAGAGTTTCCACCTCAGATGAACCGCACTCCTCGCATACCCACTCCGGTTCGTCAGTATCAGGCAGGAATGAATGGAAACGTAACCAATGCACTATATCCAACATACTTTCGAGTAAAAGAGTGTTGAATGGAATATCATACTCGCTGCTGTATTTGTCATCAAGAGTACACATCAGTATGTCGTCCGATGCAAGATAAATATCGTACAACATGGCACTCTCATACCCTCCGGCTGTACATACCATACCGCTCTGAAAGACTACTGCAGGGACATCCTCATACATATCTGCGGAACTATATTCCATATGGTGGATACCCACATTCTTATAGCAAGTGCCAAGACATCCTCCAACTCCGACAACGGCCTGACGAACCAATGCAACAAGATGCCACCGAATGGTTTCGCTCTGAAGCAGATAGGAATCTCTACGCATACGGGAACGTAACTCACAAATGACATCATCGTGTACAATGTCAAACAGTGAATGCCCATTATGGGCAAGGATATACTTGTCATTGTCGAAGCCATATCTTGCGGATATTACCTTACAAAACAACTTATATTCTTGTTGGGCTAATTCCTGGATATTATTTTCTTCATAAGGTACAGGGAAATACAACGGCTGCATAAGTTCTGTAATCTCCCGAAAAAGCTGTTGCTTACTAATATTCTCTAAATTCATAAAGCATCTGATTAATATATTATACAAAACATTTAACTACCAAAACTACCTGAGCAAACGAACCCAATAGCCAAGATCATCAAAGCACTCGTCGTTGATATAGGACAAAAACTCCTCGACCGTATATCTCATAACAGGGTCTTCGTCGTTGGAATTGTTCTCATAATCGGAAATAATATCCTCGTCAGACACATCACGGCTAAAACGGCTAACGGGATAAGCATATACTGAGTATTCGTCAAGACAACTTACAAAGTCAAACTCTGGCTCAACCAAGTACAGCAGGCGAAGCAAACTGTCAAGGCAAATATCGGAAAGGCTTTGCTGTTCCTCGTTGTAGCAAGGATATGTTACTAAACAAAGGCCGTTGGTGAAAATTTCGGTGAGTAAAACACGGGTAAGATTATTTTCCTTTTCTCTACAACGCTCCATGACAAACACCGGCTCGGACTGAAACCTGCGATTTTTACGGCACAATACCGACACGACAATAGAACGATTTTTTTCTGTTTGTTTCAAAACACTCATAACAATAATTATTTTAAAAATTAATAATCAAATTGCTTGTTCCCTTATATTCCAGCTTATTCTGCCCGGAGGGATTTGTCTATTTTTCTGCCTAAAAGATTGCAATAGAATGAAGACAAGTGTTTCTTGAAAAATACTCTCCAGAGGAGGAAGATTTTTCAAATGAAAAGCGAAGCATCACTTGGCCAAAAATTCAAGTGCAAACTAACTTTGCAGATAAAATGACATCACCCAACGGGCAATAACGGGGCAAAATGCAATAAAGACAAAAGAAATTAAAAGGGTTCTGAAGGGAAGTAGAAAGGGACTAAAACAAAAATATTACCCTATTGCGGTATAATCAACATGAAATTTATGCCAATATCCGTTTTCCGTGTCTCTGTCACTTAAAATCAGCAACGATGCCATAGAATTACATTATTATATATTTATGTAAATGTATAATAATATTTTTAATGAATTATATATTTATATAATTGTATTATATTATTAAGATAAACAAAAAGCAACACGTATATAACATGTAATTAATTATATACATGTTGTTTATAAGCTAAAATATATTATACAATTATATAATAAAATAAAAAGACAATTATATAATTATATAATAGGTTATTTTGAATTTAAAGAGCTTTTCACTATCTTTGCAGAAGATAGAAACTATATAAAAAGAAGTATGGAAAATAAAATTATAATCTTCAGCAATATAAAAGGAGGTGTAGGCAAAACCACCCTCTGCGCGCTTTTCGCAAGCTATCTTGTAGAAAACGGAGTGCCTGTAATCACGATAGACGCAGACCTCCAAGCCTCACTCTATCGTCATCGCCAAAGGGAACAGGACGTGGCTGCAAATGTAAAGGCTCCATGGAACGTAGATTTGCTTGATACCGCAGACAGCAAGCAACTGAAAAAGGTGATGGAACAACTTAAAAAAGTTCCAGGTATCGTCCTTATTGACTGTCCAGGAAACCTGAACGACCGCAATCTTGAGTACATCTACAAGAATGCAGGTGCTGCTATAATCCCGATTTCATTCGACCCAGATACTGTAGATGCGACCGGAATATTCATCAAAGCATTGAAGAGTGTATCAAAAGCCAATCTCATATTCATCCCCAATCGTATCATTACATCGGAACGCAAGTCAGAAGAATTGAGACAGAGAGCGCAAACCATCGAGTTGCTCGGACTGGTAGGCACCGTGATGCCGACGGTAAAGCAAAGTGTAGCCGTGAAGCGATATACGACATTGTATCCTTTGGAAAAGACACAGCTTGACATTGTAGAACCTGCATTCAGAAAAATCATGGAAATAATTTGAATAAAACTCAAATGATATGAAAAAGAACGAAAGACCTGCGATAGATAACCCATTGGCAAGCATAGGGCTTGATCAAATAGTACGCGGAATAACCCAACCAAAGGCGCCGAAAGAAAAAAAAGAAAAGCCTAAAACGGAAAAAGCGACAAAGGCGGAAAAGAAGCCTAAAACCAGAAAAAGAAGTAAAAAATTCTTCGAGGAGAATCTAGCAAAGTACACTGGCTTTGGTGAACAAGGAGTAGCAGTATGGTTGCCTAAAGAGGTAAAAAAGGAACTAGAGAAAATACGTATTAACTCTAACCGCAACATTCCTATCAGGACACTTGCTTCAGCTATAATCATGACATACATCGAAGAGAATAAGACAAAGTTTGAGAACCTATAATCGACTTATAAACAGCAAATAAGACAATGATAATATTTACGCAATTATATATTTATATAAATATTTAATTGTATAATAATATAAATGTATAATTAAATAATTAAACCATGGAAGTTATAATAGTAGTAGCAGCAATATGGATATTTGCCAAGATAGTAAAAGCCCTGCTAAGAGGCTACGGGAAAAGCAACTTCAGGGACGACAGATGAAATAATATAAATGGAATAAGAGACTTCTAGGCACGATAAAAACCTGCGTTAAAACTGTACAACATTGAAAAATCAATGCTGCTAAACTATATTTGTCCTCTGCAGCATTGATAGAAAATGACGGTTGCACGTATGCAGCTGTCCAAAGCATTATGAACCTGTTCCCAACATCTCAGCCGCATAGCGTCGAATCTGTTCCATTGTCAGCCACTCCGGCTTTTCATCGGCTTTAAAACTCTCGTATAGCTTGGTCATAAACTCAATCTGAAGAGCTTCGTCGCCAGCCCACAACCCTTTGGGATGCCGCTCCCCATAATGAAGATAATAATCACAATCTGACTGCAGACGGGATAATAGCATATATCGGAATCGCTTGTCACGATTGACAACATCAGCAAGTGTCACCCGACCGTTTTCCTCTGTAGGTATTGTACGCGTACTCATATTCCTGTAAATTAATCTGTTACTTCATAAAAATAGTCCAACTCCTCCCCTTTAAGGTTTTCAACAGCATATAAGTCTGCCTTTTCCCATAGGCTATTATACAGTGCTGCAAACTCAGGGCATGTATCATGATATTGCCATATCTTATGATTAAGTACCAATATCAACTCTGTTAGATACTTGTAATGCTCTTTCCACTCTTCAAAAGCACGGTTGAATGTGCCTTGGATAGCTGTCAAACCAAACCTATCAGCTATTGAAAAGTCTTCCCAAAATGTTGTCTGCAACTCATAACCGTTCTCTTGCATAAATTCTTTGAATGTCATAACTATATTTTTTAAGTTGTTTCATTTCCCTCTGGTCGGCTTCCTTGTAACGGAATCCGCTTCGGGTTTTATGGTGCTTTCCAGGGCTGACGATGAAGCCCTTTCCGACGTTTTTTCTTGTCAATTACACTTCGCAGAAGGAAGAATTTGCAAGAAATGCACTTCAAAACGACGGAATCAGGCGCGGCAGCCCATATTTGCACCGATAAAACCGATGCGATAACGGACAAGAAAGTCTGACGGAAAAGAATACTGATACCGGGGAACGATAAAAAAGGACGATGGAAGCTAAAAAGGGATTCATCTATATATGGTACTGTATGGTACGAAACGAGTAAAAGAGGGTAAGAAATGACATGAAGTCCCTATGTGATACTATAGGATAAAAATGTAGGAACGATCATTGCAAGTCGATAAGTACACTACAGCAAAGCCTGCTTCTACATCAATCTGCGGAGACTACGGCATCACTTCGTGAACCGGTAAGAGTGGTTTCTGAACAACGTGACTACCGGTATCTCGCCGATAAGTAACGGCTTCTCGGTGAGATACCGTCGTTTATCGCCAGCTCACTGCCAAAACATTTGGGAAATACTGCGTCAACAAGTGAAATGCAAACAAGATGTTATACACGGTGAAACAAGCCAACCAAAGGTACACGACATAAAGAGAGAGGACGGATTCTCCGCCCTCTTCCCGTTCATACGACACCTTTCTGAATCTGTTCCGAGTAATCATTGCTTGAGGTTGCAGAGTGGAACCCATACCGCATTCTCCCCAAAATCCTCGATACCGCTCTCATCTTGAATTGGCTCGTTCAAATTATAGAGATCATCGTTAGATTCGTCTTGAAAAAGGTATAGTTGTGATTCCGGCCAGCCAAGCGGTTTGAAATATCTGTCCGACTCCGGTTGTTTCTTAAAATGGGCAATATAATCGTATTCGGAAACATAACGTGCACCATTGTCACTACTACCAAACGAAGGATAACCGACATATTCTTCTTCGAAGAAAGACGTGTCGTCAGGAAGCTCAACCAGAACATACAAATGTTCATGCCACTCCTGCCCGCAACCTTCACAACGAAAAGTACCTTTCTGCCCATCGAGACAAACATGCCGGCTGGCGCAAACCGGACATTCGGGGTAACGCGGAAACTCCAACCCTTCGGCGATAATTTCCATGCTTGACCAAAAAAGCTGCTCGCAGTAATCATTTGCCATTTTTTGAGCCAATCTACGCATCTGAGCATCTGTAACGGAACGCGTATCGAAGCCGTAGGTCTGCAAATCCTCCCTGCTGACGGAGGTAATAGGAAAGAAATCATCTTTCAACCGCTGCAGGAGAGCCTGCTCTTCTGGTGTTATCGTGGTCTTTGCCTCGAAATACGTCCGCAAGTCATCTAAAATTTGTTGTACCATAGTTTACTAATTTTTACATTTTGCTTTTTCTGCCCTCTGGTCGCATCCTGGACCGAAGGCTGATTATTTTTCTGCCCAAAGATTGGCAAGCAGTCCGGTCAAGGATGATGCGAAAAATACACTTTCAGCGAAGTGGAAAGGAAGATTTTTCAGCAACACGCTGAAAGCAAACCTTGACAGGACGAAGAGAAGGCAATCGAACTTTGCAGAGAAAATAACCAGAGTTCGGAAAGGACACACATCGAGGAAGAGGAACTATAAATATCAAAACTGGTTGTTCTTGTACTATAGGAGTTATAAAAGGAGTACCACCAACATTTACTACGGATGCTACTGTTTAACATAAGCCAACACTTATATCAAAACAACATCTACTGTAAATGTTTATTGCCTCCTAAAAGAGATTTTATGCTCTTATAATATTAAAAATGGCTTGAAGTATTTTTTAACAGCCTTCTTTTTTGTATTTTTGTTGCAGAAAACAAAAGGATGGCCACAAATGAAAAAACCCGTTCTTGATGAACGGGTATATCCTTAACTTGGTTACGTGTTTTGACAACAGAGGCTTTACCAAGCATTACGATACAAAGATACGACTTTTATTTGAATATGCAAAATGAAATATAAAAAAGTAGTCAGATTATATTCCAATTCGAGGGTCGCCCAATATTATAGGGCGACCAACCGCAACAAAAACAAGGCAGTCATGCTCTATTTTGCCAACATGAAGATAGCACAAGCGTTTCATCCGTTACTGTCTTCATTTGAAGTTATATTACGTAACCAACTGCATTATGCGCTGGCACACCATTTTTCCGATGGTAACTGGATTATCAACCAGAAAACCGGATTCATGATTGCTCCGTCTCTGACATATACGAACAAGCGGACAAAGAAAAAAGTTACCAATGACTATATATTGAAAGAGGTTCTGAAAGCAGAAAAGAAAATTGCCGATAGGGGTGTCAGGGTTACGACTGGGAGAGTAATAGCTGAACAGACCCTGGGCTTCTGGAATAGCTTTTATGAAACACACCACTATGCGCTTTTGGCTGGTGTACCCTGCCGGATTTTCAAGAAACTGCCTCCCGGATTCGGTCGCAAGGAGATTAACGATATTATAGTACAAGTTCGTGAACTGCGTAACCGCATCAATCATAATGAGCCGATATGTTTTGTAAACAGAAAATGTGATTTTTCTTATGTGAAGGGTATGTATACGATAATCAGTGATTTTCTTACATGGATAGACCCTGAGATTATGCCTTCACTAAAAGAGGTAGATAAGGTATGCAAAATCATAGAAAAAGAAGAAAATAAACAAAAACAATGACTATGTAAAAGAACCATTTCTAAGGGATGTTGGCTAAAAAGGTACATACGGAGTTATCCGTAAAACCCAACGAACGCCGCAATATATATTCAAAATATAGTTGCGACGTTCATTCGTCTACTGTGATCAAACTTTCTTGCGCTCTCTTATCTTCCATCCGTACACTTTTGCCACGTGTGGGTAAAGTGAACGTGTTCTGCGTCTGAAGCCTGCTTCGTCAATCTCGTTGTTATAAATCATTTCTGCAATCCGTTCTGCATCGTCTTCGTCCTTAGCGATGCGATAAAGAGTATAGTTCGTGCCATCATGGTGCGACATGCGTCCTCTGATATTATAGCCGTCTCCGTACCATTCCGCAATCTCACACTGACTATACAGGATATTGGCGATATTATTTCCTAAAATCTGATAACCTTGTCGCCGTCCATACCAAAGTCCGAGGTCACCAAATACAACAATAACACCTTCAACTGATTTGTTGAGATTACAGCGTTCGTCTTCAAGCTCTCGCAGTAGTTCATCTGCTATATCCTCATCGGTAAGGACATAGGAATCATCGCCTAATAAATCACGTTTCCATTGCTGCATTTCTGTTTTAGCCTGCTCGTCAAATTCTCTTTCGCTTGACCAAATAAACATCTGTTTCATCTTACAATAATTTAAAAGTTTAAGATTGTTGTTCATTTCCCTGCTTTTGAGGTCTAATCTTGACCGGCAGGAGATTGAATTTACGTGCCAAGAGAAAGGAGAGAAAGGAGAAAAAGAAGTGAACAAGCAAGGAGGAAGCGAAAAAGTATATTACTGTATCATTTGCGTTAAGAAATGTCAGCGAAAAAATAAGTTGATGTTTCTTAATACAAATGAAGAAGCGCCTTGACGGTTCACTTACTCCTTAAATTCGCACGTAGAAATTCAATGGGTGACGGTCTGACTCCTAGTAGGAACAACAGATAAAAAGGAAGAAACAAATCAAGTTAAAAAAAGCGACCCGAAGGCCGCTTCCCTGTGGGAGGCAGGATATTATTTCCTGCCTTTTTTCCCTTTTGGAGCTTCCGTAGGAGCTTCTTCTTCCTTGTCAACAGCTGGATAGAACTTAGTGGCCACCATTATAATGCGATTTCTCTTGACGCCATCCTTGTCTGTCCATTCCTCAGGCTTAAAATAGCCCTCAACTGTGAGCAGTGTTCCCTTGGTAAGATGCTCAAAAGAAGAGGTGTTCTCGTTCTTTCTCCAGGCCTCGATATTCATAAAGGCCGACACATAGCTGCTGTCATCGCCAGACTTTTCCTGACGGCTGACCGCTATGGAAAAGCGGGCGACACTTGCGGTGGTAAACTGACGGATTTCTGCATCCTTTCCTACATAACCTGTTACGATGAAGTTGTTCTCGATCTTTTTCATGATTAATTGCTTTTAGAAGTTAAACATCAATTTTACGTTGCATCAAAAAGTAGGTGCTGATTTAGGGACAGGCCAAGGATGGAGCGCAAATACTCTTTATTTTGGCTTTACGACAAACCTGGGCTTGATAAAGGAAGATTTGTGCAAACAAGCCATTGACAGAGGCCATAGGCCGCTCCCGGCTGCACACTATCTTTGCATCGGAAAATGATGACTACTTCGCCCAAAAGCAATAATGAAAAATCGAGTCTAGACAACGAAGACAGGTAAGGGAATGAATGGTACAAAATCCAAAACCACCTGCAAGAGACATAAGACCGATAAGCGGCAGACGGAAAGGATGGCATGGCAGCAAGCATACGGCCATATAGTATATGGGCACAAGAAACAAAGAAGAACACCCAAAGGATCAGACAAGCGGAAAATGCTACAGTGGATAGAAGCCCATAATTGGAATATGGACAGAAGGGCAGCGACGGAACGCAATTGGTGGACACAAAATCAACTATGACATAAAGAAATGATCAGAGGGGAGAAAGGAAACAGGACATGCATACTCCTTACAAAGTCACAGCCTAACCACAACTACAAAATTGAAATAAAAAGGGGACACAACCAAAAGAAATAAGAGTACAAGAGGAATAGGATTGTTAAAACAGTCCAAAATGCAAAAGTGCAAAGTGCAACCACACTAAAAGTAGAAAAGGAATGGAAGTATTAAAAAAGGATTTGCCTGGATGTCTCTTCTTTGGGAGAGTTGGTCTGGCAATTGGATTCATACTCCTCCAGACCAAACAAACCAATTCAGAACTGGGCCATCAGGACCCGATGCTCAAAGATCTTATTTCTATCACTTGGTTTACGCAAACATACCCAAATATGATGCTTGCCAAATCCATATATGAGCTGAATTCAACTTGCAAATGCAACAGAATTCTGATTAATAATTTGTTTAAAT
>ENA-OPVL01000270-OPVL01000270.1-human-gut-metagenome-genome-assembly--contig:-NODE-270-length-36450-cov-2.592114_pt1 | contig 36450 bp, 23 predicted proteins | sample MGYA00241496_ERZ501984 | MGnify/ENA primary metagenome ERZ501984 (study PRJEB25962, sample SAMEA2042986) | human gut metagenome | biome: human gut; feature: human-associated habitat; material: faeces... | reverse complement strand
CCGCCGTTCCTTTGTAAAGAAGCGTCAGAATTCCCATATTGATGACCGGGATCATCACAACTCCCGTTACAAGCAGTGCCCCTGCAATTCCAACTCCATTTTTTAAAAGGACCGCACTTCCAAGCACGACTTCGCTTGTCCCGCTGACTACATCACCGATTCCCGGAATCATTCTCACGCCCTTTGTCCAGACACTCCTTTTCACCTGATCTGCCGCCGGACTGATTATCCGCTCGATAAACCCGATCCCCGTCACCAGGGCAAGCAGACTTTTCAGGCTCCATCCGATTACAAGTCGCAAAAGTTCCGCTGCCTTAGAAAGAAATTCCTCCTCCGTCAGATTGTTCAAGATTTCCATCAGAAGTGCGATCTGGATCAACGGAACGATCCATTTCAAAATCACAAGTTCCACAAGAAAAATCAGGAAAAGCGCCAGATTATAAAATGCGATCGCAGAAATACTTCCCACTGCGACTGCCATACAGACAAAGTAGACAGGACAGAGTACTCGCATAAAGAGGATCAGATTTTCGAGTCCATGCTGTACCTCTACGGCTGCTGCCTGAAAATTCCGTATGCCGACTGTAATCACAGACAGGTATACCAGAAAAAAGGCGGTCTGTGAGATCTGGCAGTTCTGAAACACTTCCGAAAAGTTGGAAAAAACCGCTGCGATCAGCACCAGAAAAATGATAGATGCAAGCACCGGTTTATTGACCTTCAGCACATAGAAAAACTGATCCGTCACAAAGTTTCTGATCTGTCCGGCAGACAGGTTCTCATCCTGCCGGATCACAGACTCAACAAGATCCTGAAAATGCAGTTTTTCTTCCGGGAACAGTTTCCGGATTGCCGTATCCAGATCCTTTATCTCTGTCAGCTCCCAGATTTTCTGCTCTGTTTCCTCCTGTGTTTTTTCCAGATCCGTTTCTGTCATATTATCTTCTGTCCGGCTGTTTTCCGAAGAGGAATCTTCCCCTGCCGCAAATACCTGTACCGGCAGTATCAGTACGAAGATTACAAGTCCGATCATGCATGCTATGCCATATTTCTGAAAATAATGTTTCATTTTTCTTCCCTTTTACTGTCCAAGTTCGCGGATTGCAAGAAGCAGTGCTTTTAATATCGGCATTCCTATTGCAAGTATACTGAGCCTTGCAAAGACCTCGATCTGCCCGGCGATCGTCTGATAACCGGCATCCTTGCAGATTGCTGCCGCAAATTCCGCCAGATAGGTCACACCCAGGATTTTCAGCATTGCCGTCAGATATACCGCATCGATCTTTACAAAGCTGCCAACCAATTCCAAAGTTTCCCGGATCACCGACAGATTCCGGCTCATTCCGAGAAAAAGGAAAATGCTGACCGCAATCCCCAGATAGATCCCATACTCTTTTCTGGTATTTTGAAATTGTAATGCCAGGAAAGTTCCTGCAATCCCGATGCAGGCTGCCTTAAGGATACTCATCTTTTCCCTCCTTTACAGAGCAAAGAGCCGTCTGATATCGTCAAACAGATCTGAAATATAAGGAAGGATCCAGAATAAAACCAGAAGCAGTCCTGCAAGGCTTGTGAGAAATGCCTGTTCTTCTCTTCCGCTGTGTTTCAGCACCTGTCCCAGGACAGAAACCAGAATCCCGACTGCCGCAATTTTAAATATCAGATTTACACTCATGTTTCGCTCCTATTTACAGAATCAAAATTGTCAGGAAAAGCCCTGCTGTAACACCCAGCAGATTGCAAAGCCTCCGTTTTTCCTGAATTTCTTTTAAAAGACCGCCTCTTTTTTCTTCCAGAAATTCTGCATACTGCAAGAAAATCTGCGTTTCCTGCTTCTTATCCAGGCTGCCAAGCTGCATCCCAAGCTCATGCAGACGTACCCTTTCCTCCCTGCCAAGGAGCAGACATTCAAGATCACTTTCGCAGCACCTCTCCCAGATTATTGCAAGACTTCTTGACGGCATCTCCAATTCTTTTGCCAGATGTTCCAACCAGATCCTGTAGTTCTGACTGCATCTTCGGGAAACAGAAGCGCATACCTGGGCGAGTGGTGCATAAGTATACTCCATTTCTCCCGCAAGCTGCCTTATCACTCTTTGCAGCTCTCCGGTATCCGTGATCTGTCTCTGATATTCCATTCCCCTGCTGTATCCATAGCCGGATGTCGCCGCCACAATTCCCAGGCATCCGACCATTTTCAGATACACAGTTTTTCTCCCCGTTCGTTATAAATGCCTTCAATTTCTCCTACATGTTTCCCGGATTTCATCACAACATATCTGGCAAAGCATCTTTCCTTTACCAGATTGCTGACCAGTGGCTTTTCACGGATCTCATCCATACCGGAACCATGCACCGTCGTCAGCATGGTTGCCCCACAGTGCATGGCGTACTCGATCGCCTCTACATCCTTCGCTGTCCCGATCTCATCTGCCGCGATCACCTCCGGCGCCATGGACCGCACCAGCATCATCATTCCTTCTGCTTTCGGGCAGTTGTCCAGAATATCTGTCCGCATCCCAAGCTGGTTCTGTGGCACGCCACGGTAGCATCCTCCAATCTCTGAACGTTCATCCACCACACCCACATTTCTTCCTTCCACCCAGCGGTTCCCATCTGAAATCTGACGCACCAGATCCCGCAAAAGTGTAGTCTTTCCTCCACCTGGTGGGGAAATGATCATGGTATGGCAAAGTCTTCCTTTTTCAAGGATCACAGGAAACAGCTTATTCGCACAACCTGTAATCTCATGGCAGATTCGGATATTGATCGATGTAATATACTGAAAATTCCGGATCTGTTCCTTTTCCGAAATAATTTTCCCGGAAATTCCGACCCGATGCCCTCCTTCAATCGTCAGAAACCCCTGGCGCAGTTCATTTTCATAGGCATACAGGGAATAATTGGATACATATTCCATCGTTTCACGCAATTCTTCTTTTGTCACCCGATGGGTAAAAAGTTCTTCCTTTCCCTCTTTTTTCACTGCAAGCGGCTGCTCTTCCCGAAGCCGGATCTCCTGGATTTTCTCAAAATCCAGTCCATGATTCAACAGGATCCCTCGGATTTTCTCCGGAAGCACCGCCAGAATTTGATCTTTCTTTTCTCTTCTCATCTTGTCCACCTCTCTTTAAAGAATGTATATGGAAAGCAGGAGAAAAATAGAACTGATTTTGTTTCATAGGAAGTTCCTTCGGAATTTCCTATGAAATAAAAAGGACTCTACCGATACTGGTAAAGTCCTTCTGATTTTATAAAACTTTATTCTGCAACATCTTTGATGCTGAAGCTCAAACGTCCCATCTTGTCTTTTCCAAGGCAAACCACTTTGACGTGATCTCCGATAGAAAGAACATCTTCTACATGATCGATTCTCTGCTTAGCGATTTTGGAAATGTGTACCATTCCTTCTTTGCCCGGTGCAAATTCGATGAATGCGCCGAATTCTTTGATGCTTACAACATCACCTTCAAGAACCATTCCTGCCTCGAAGTCTGTTACGATGGTAGCGATCATCTTTCTTGCCTGTTCCATGCTGTCTGCATCTACGCCACAGATAGATACACTTCCTTCATCTGTGATATCAATCTTAACACCACATTCTTCGATGATGGCATTGATAACCTTACCACGCTGTCCAACAACTTCACCAATCTTAGCCGGATCAATTGTAGTCTGGATAATCTTAGGTGCGAATTCACCTACAGTCTTTCTTGGTTCAGCGATAGCTGGCTTCATACAAGTATCCATAATGAAAAGTCTTGCTTCTCTTGTTCTTCTTATAGCTTCTTCTACGATAGGACGTGTAAGACCATGAATCTTAATATCCATCTGGATAGCTGTTATACCTTCTGTTGTACCAGTTACCTTAAAGTCCATATCTCCGAAGAAATCTTCAAGACCCTGAATATCTGTAAGAACAACATAATCATCATCTGTATCACCTGTTACAAGGCCACAAGAGATACCTGCAACCATACTCTTAATTGGAACACCAGCAGCCATAAGTGACATACAAGATGCACAAGTTGAAGCCATTGATGTAGAACCATTAGACTCGAATGTCTCTGATACAGCACGTATTGCATATGGGAATTCCTTTTCTGAAGGAAGTACTGGAATAAGTGCTCTCTCGGCTAAAGCTCCGTGTCCAATCTCTCTACGTCCTGGTCCTCTTGAAGGCTTTGTCTCACCTACGGAGTATGAAGGGAAATTGTAGTGATGTATATATCTCTTAGTTGTAACATTATCATCAAGTCCATCCACCTTCTGTGCTTCTGATAAAGGAGCAAGTGTTACAACGTCACATATCTGTGTCTGTCCTCTTGTAAACATAGCAGAACCATGAACTCTAGGAATGATATCAACCTCTGCTGCAAGCGGTCTTATCTGGTTGATTGCACGTCCATCAGGTCTCTTATGGTCTTTTAAGATCATCTTGCGGACAGTCTTCTTCTGATACTGGTAAAGAGCTTCACCAAGTAATGCAAGATATTCTTCATTATCAGCAAATGCTTCTTTCATCTTTTCCATTATCTCATCAATGTTCTTATCTCTAGTCTGCTTGTCATCTGTGAATACAGCAACTTCCATTTCTTCTGGAGATACTACCTGTTTCATAGCTTCAAACATCTCTGCTGGAATAGCACAGCTCTCATATGAGTGCTTTTCTTTTCCTACTTCTGCCACAATTTTATCAATAAATTCAATGATAGTCTGGTTTACATCATGTGCCATATAAATAGCTTCTATCATCTTTGCTTCCGGGATAATATTAGCACCTGCTTCAATCATGATAACCTTTTCTCTTGTTGAAGCTACTGTAAGCTGTAAATCTCCCTCTTTCCACTGCTTCTGGCTTGGGTTAATAACAAATTCCCCATCAACTAAACCTACCTGTGTCATGGCACATGGTCCGTCAAATGGAATATCTGATATACATGTTGCAATAGCTGCACCAAGCATAGCTACGATTTCAGGTCTGCATTCAGGATCTACTGACATAACAAGGTTGTTAAGTGTAACATCATTTCTGTAATCCTTTGGGAATAAAGGTCTCATAGGTCTGTCTATAACTCTTGATGTAAGCACTGAATTCTCTGATGCTTTTCCTTCTCTCTTATTAAATCCTCCAGGGATTTTTCCTACAGAATACATTTTTTCTTCAAATTCAACTGAAAGTGGGAAGAAATCAATTCCATCCCTAGGCTTGTCTGATGCTGTAGCTGTTGACAATACCGTAGTGTCTCCATAGTGCATAAATGCTGCACCGTTAGCCTGCTTTGCAACTCTTCCAACATCAACTGTTAAAGTTCTTCCTGCAAGCTCCATACTAAAACTCTTGTACATAATCTTCTTTCGTTACTTTGTTAGTAACTTCTCCTTACTTTTTATTTTATAGCAGAAGAATCCGAAACTACTGTAAAAACCGGTAACAATGCTACTGCCCTTTACAGTGGTCTCGGCATGGTTCTTCTGCCTTTTGTGTAAATTTACACACAATCTATGTTATTATAAATTATTTATATGAAAAATGCAATACAGGGATGAGAGTAAACTCTCATCCCTGTGTATAAATCCGAATGTAATATTACCACCCGGTAAGAAATTATTTACGAATTCCTAATTTTTCAATTAACTGACGATATTCGTCAAGGTCATTTTCCTTAATGTAGTCAAGTAAGCCTCTTCTCTTACCTACCATCTTAAGAAGACCTCTTCTTGAATGATGATCCTTCTGGTTAATCTTTAAATGTTCTGTTAACTCCTTAATTCTGTATGTTAAGATTGCTACCTGAACTGCAGGTGAACCTGTGTCAGTAGGTGTCTTACCATATTCTGCTGCTAACTGAGCTTTTGTCTCTTTTGATATCATTTCTTATTCCTCCTAAAATCTTAATATCCCCTTACACTTAGGCACCGGTTGGAGTATCCAAATGCTTAGTGTAGGTTAAACATACTTTGATAGTATACACCATGATATCTGAAATGTCTATAGGAAAATTGAGAAATATGGTGTATCAGCTATTTCGAGTTTTTGATCTTGATATGTTTTCTCAGCTAACTTATTACAATTTTAATATTTGTTCTAAAAAAATCAATTATCCTCTTTAATATGCTTGTTCTTTTCTTCCTACAAGCTCTATACGTCTACATCAAGTAGACATTAGTTAACTAAGAACACTTATATCAATCAATAATAACTCCAAATAACCGTATTGCTATAACACACATTTCTTATTAAATCAAATATTTTTTATAAATGCTTTATCTCTATCTCAATTCCACGTATTCTCTCTTGTAACCACTCTGCCAGCAGTTTTCTTGAACACCTACCCGGTGTTTTTCCCAGACAAATTATCATTATCCTTTCATATTCCATACAGTCAATCAGAAATCTCCCTGCAATTCCCCTTTCCGAAAGTGTTTCTTTATATTTTGCCACATATTCATCCCACGAAATTGCCCTCTCCGTGTAGGCTTCATAATAACCACACATTGGTGCAAGCATAGAATTATATAAGTAGTCACAATTACATCTTCCCTTCAAACATTTTTTCAGTTCTCCTTCGTTGCAAAATCCCAACATCGGAAATCTGTTTCTTTCTCTCATGTCAACTACAAGCTCAATTTTTTTCTTATTTATTGTTTTAATAAATTCTTCCTGACTTTTCCCCTTAAATCCCATCGTGTATATCTTCATGTATCTTCTCCCATTTTTTAGAATTTCAAGACATTTTCCCCCATCGCCCGACACTATTATTCTAATTCATAAACCGGTTAAGAATCAGTTAAGGACAGGTATTTTGTGACAAAAAAATAAAGGGTATAGCCATTAAGTACGTCATTCCCCTTAACATCAATTAAATTTATTAATTTATATTTCTTTGTATAGCCCCCCTATACATTTATCTTTATTAAATAGTGCCGATATAAACGACCGTTTAATTTAATACTCTGATTTTATCAAAATATGGGGTGAAAAACAAGTATAAAAAGATATAAATTAGACGTTACCTCTAAATTAATACTAAAATACATCTGAAATCAATAGTGAGTAATTCTTTTGTTCTATTTCCATGTAAATCTCTTGCAGCATCCTAATCGTCATGCTCTAATTCAAATATTACGTTTCCATCATTGTCTTCCAGTCTGTAATCAAGTCCCAGCCAGTCATCTTCCCACAGTTTCCTCACCTGAGCTTTGGCTCCATCTAATGTTATGCCGTCTTTCAGTTTTCTTGTTTGTGTTTCCATTCCGTTGTCTGCCACTATTATCATTTTTTGCTTCCTTTCTTTAATTCTAAAAAGCAAAGGGAACAGCCACTAAGTATGCCATTCCCTTTTCTGTCTGTTATTTCTTTATTCTTACCTTCTTAGCTCTACTCCACTTACCCCAACCGCTTTTATTATAGGCTCGAATGTACACTTTATAGGTTTTACCTTTTTTAAGTCTCTTGAACGCACATGAAGTCGTTTTTCCTTTAAAGCTCTTGGTTTTCGTCTTTGCTTTTTTCCCTCTTCCAAGTACCCATTTTATCTGATACTTTGTTGCTCCATTAACTTTCTTCCACTTAAGGCTTATCCGTTTCTTCTTGTCATTCTTTGCACTCTTAAATTTCATTTGTTTGGGCTTTGCCGGTTTTTTGGTCTGCGGTTTCTTTGTTGTAACCTGTGGCTTACGTGTGGTAGGTGTCTGTGGTTTCTCTGTCGTAGGATTTACCTTTACTGTTGTTGCAGACTGTGTCGGTTTTACGGTTTCCGTTTCTTCCGTGGCAGGTGAAGTTGTTGTAACTTCCTCTTCCGGTGCCGTGGTTGTAGCCTGCGGTTCCTCTGTGTAATACTTCATGTATATCTTCCATGTACGGCTATCCACGTCAAAGTAACAGTCAACACTGTCTCCGGCATTAACCCACTTGCCCGCCTGCTTGTCGTAAAGTCTTCCCTTGTCAAGCGTTCCGCATTCCACCCACAAACCATCGGTGTATGCCCCGTTTCCACTTATTTCCCTTTTCATTGACATTTCAAATTGGCCCTGTTTACAGAACCAGTCTTCCTTCTCTGCGTCATACCATGTGATTATTCCGTAGCCCCTGTCTTTTTTTTCAAGGTCACTTTCCTGATATGCAGGTGTCGTTACCGATTCCTCAGTGGTTGTGGTTTCAGTTTCAGACTGCGTTGGTCTCTCCAGCTTATCCCTGTATTCCTCGTAGTAGACCTTTCCACAGGTATTACATACAATCTTGAACCAACCTTCCGTGTCATAATCACTGTCAGCAGTGTCAATCTTATAGTCATGCGGTTTTATGGCAACTTTTTCCGTTTTCTCATTGCCACACTCACTGCATACTTTCTTTATCTCGCCTTCTTCCGTACAGGTTGGTAGCTTGTTTTCTACCGTTTTGTAGGTATGTGTTGCAGGAAGGGTAAATGAATGGATTTTACCACAGTAATCACAGTGCTCATCAACCTTTCCTTCCTTTAAGAATGTCCCGTCGGTTGTACAGGTTGGTTCTGTTATTTCTGCCAACGGACCCATGACACAATTATCAACTGAGCCATGCTCAAATTCAGTATCGTAGTGCGTTATGGCACTGTACTCAAAAAGTTCGCTTGAAATCTTCTTGGTTGTTCCGACAAGTGCCCTGTTCAGTTCCCACAGTAGCTTGCCATTCTTATTGTACTGTTCATAACCCTCATAGCAATCCACTGTTCCCACCTGGCAGTCCGTCTTGTAATGTTTTCCGTCAAGTCTTACAAAGTTAAATGCATGGGAAACGTTTGAAAGATAGTAGCTCTTAATTCCACAGTCATGCATGAAACGGTTGAACACACGTGTATAACCTCCACATACGGCATAGCCATAAAGTATCGCTTCTATTGGCTCCTGTCCTCCGGATACATGCTGCCCGGACACATCACTTGCATAACCGTACTTTACGTTCTGTTTTATCCATGTGTACGCTAGCTGTATCTTCTGATAATCACACAGGTCAGCATTCAGTATTCCGATTCTGTTTTCAACATCCCTTATCACGTCCATGTATTCATCCCACCGGTCTATCGTGCTGGTGGCATAATCAAACGGAGATATTGATACCCTTGAACCCATTCTTACGGTGTAGTAATGATAATCCCCGGTCACTGCAACACATTTATCCACGCTCCAGTTAAGAGAAACCCTGAAGTCTCCCTGTGAATACACGTACTGACGCCAGTATGTCGTGTCAATATCTTCGCCCTCGTTTTTTATGATGTATGTTTTATTCCTGAAGTCATTCTCATATGACCTTTTTATCACGTCATCAAGCATGGCCTTGTCAGTTACCGAAACCTCATCAAGTACCTTTATGGCAGCTTCCGACAGTTCACTGGCAGTACGCATTCCGCCCTTTTCGGTTATGGTGTATGCCTCTGCCTTACTTCCGCCCGGTAAGACAGTGACAATAACGGTGCAGAAAATAATTATCCATGCCATTATCCTTTTCATTCCAGCTCATCTCCTCTCTTTATTTCTCTCGAACATTTGTTCTGTTAATCCTATTATATCTGATTAAACCTATGTTTGCAATACATTTTTTACTTATTAATAAAAAGTCAGCATTACGGATACTTTTGTCTTTTTTCTTCCTTATATATATTATAATTATATAAGAAGTTTCTCTTTATCCGTAACGTTACCGGTTACTTCCACATAACATCCTACTGTCCGGAAATACCTTTCATGTCTGTTTATACTTTTCTGTCTCTGGGGTTGTTTTTGTTTTCCGTATGGTTATGGTTAATGCAGAACAAGGGGGAAAACTCCCCCTCATCTGCTTTTAGTTTATGAAATTCTGTATCTTCTCTTCTTACCTTTAATGAACAGATAAAGAAGTGTGAGCACAATCATTATCACAGCTCCCGCAATGCCGTAAATCATGCCCTGTGCTCCCGTTGCCGGAAGTTTAAGTGTTGCGTCATTCTTTACCTCATATGTAAGGTCAAAGAACCTGTACACTTCGTTTTCCTCATCCCACTTTGCCTTTGAGGTGTCTGCTCCCATTGCATCCGCCTCAGCCTTTGTGAGTTTAAGTGGAAGTGTTATCTCAACAGGGTCCTTTAACAGGCTGTGTCCGTTTACCGTCTTTGTTTCGGTTAAGGTGTACTTCTGTGGTGGAAGTGTCTTTTCACCGTTTTTAACTCCGAATACAAGTTCACCGTTCTTGTCGGTTTTTCCGGTAATGGTGAGTCCGTTTTCACCCTTTAAGGTAAACTCTGCACCCTCAAGCGGTTTTCCGGTGCCACCATCTGTTTTTAATACCTTAATGGATCCTCCGGTATACTCATCAGTCATCACGTATTCAACTTCCGTGGTATCGTCTGTTACCTCAAACTCTATGTCCTTTGCAAGCTCATAGTTTTCAGGTGCATACTCTTCATGTATCCTGTACTTTCCGTTTCCAAGTCTGAACACACTTGACGTGTCTGCTCCCGTTGTCCATGAATACAGGACATTTCCGCTTTCATCAAGTAACTGCAGTCTTGCTCCCGGAAGAAGGTCTCCGCTTCCCGTTTTCTTTATGATTGAAACAAGTTTCGGCTTGTCAAGCATTGTGATTGTGACTGTTTCCGCAGCTGACGCATCATAAGCATCACCCGTTTCACCGTTCCTGTCAACCTCGTCAACAACTCCGTCCCCGTCATCAGGATTTGTGATGTCATCATCACTTCCGGTTTCCGGTTCAAGGTCGTCTGCAGGTTCATTCGTTGGCAGCTTTCCATCGTCCCAGTTCACTTTGTTTCCTCCCTGGTCCGTAAACTGTGTGCCATCCATTCTGTTGTAGTCATCTTCTGTCACGCCGTTTCCGTCATTCCACTGTCTTCCTGCAACAAACTCTATGTCTTCTGCCTTCTGGTAATCATCCGGTGCCGACACCTCATGAAGATAGTATGTCTCACCTTCTACGAGATAATCTATCTCGTGTTCGCTTCCGTCGGTTGTCCACTGTTCAACAACGTTTCTGTTTTTGTCAAGCACCTGCAGTACACATCCTGAAAGCGGTTCACCTGTATCCGTTGCAAGTTTTATGAATCTTGTCTTTGTGTAATCATCATTCATCACGACCTGCTGTACCTCGTTGCTCTCGCCAACCTCAAAGGTTATGCTTTCAGCAACCACGTATCCCTTTGGTGCCCTTTTCTCAACAAGTCTGTAGGTACCCGTCTTTATTCTGTCTATTCTGTGAGGTGTCTTTTCTGAAATCCAGCTGTCAACAAGGTTGTTCTCGCTGTCATAAAGTTCCATTTCAGCACCTTCTATTTCCTCGCCTGTGGTGATGTCACACTTTCTAAGCTCTAACTTATTGTAATCATCCTTCATTTCCACCTTTGTCACACTTCCGTCTTCATTCACAGTAAATTCAATCGGTGTGGCAATGGTGTATCCGTCAGGTGCCACCTCTTCCGTGAGTGTGTACTTTTCACCTGCCTTTAGTCCGTAAATCTTGTGTGTCTTTCCGTCACTGGTCCAGTGGTCAACAGTGTTTCCGCTTATGTCTGTCACGGTGTACTCACCGCCTGTAAGCTCCTCACCTGTTGTGATGTCCGTCTTGTCAATCCATGTCTCGGTCTTTTTGTTCTCAAAGGTTACTTTAAAGTACGGTATGCCGTCTTCATCAACACCGTCTTCCTTTCCCTTTTCAAGATTCACTGTCCTTGGTGTGTCATCCCTCACGTATCCGTCAGGTGCCTCAACTTCTTCAATTCTGTATGTTCCATATGTCAGCTCTTCCGTCTTGATCAGTCCGTTTTCATCTGTAACAAACAGTCTTTCTTCCTGACTGATTATTTCGTTTCCTTCATCATCGGTGCCTGAAACATCCTGCATGATGTAGCTGTTGTTATTTACGTCAAATATCTTAAAGACTGCACCCTCAATTCTTCCATTGTCCGTGCTGTCTTCCTTGTACAGCTTTATTCTTGCCTTTTCTTCCTCGTTCACTACCGTTATGGTTTTTGCAGTCACGTCACTGTTTCCGCCGTTTTCCGTTGTAAGCTCCACCATCTGGTTTGGTGCCTTTTTGTATCCGTCGGGAACCTTTGTTTCAACAAGGACGTACTTTCCAAAAGGAATGTCTTCAAATGCTGCGTAGCCGTTTACAACCTTTTCTGTTCCACGGCTCTTTACATTGCTGTAATCGTAATCATCAATGTTTTTGTCTGTCACGTCTGCCGGGCACTCATACAGGGTAAACTCTGCACCGTTTAGGTCATTTCCCCTGTCGTCCACCTTGTGTACGTTTAACCTTGCGCTGTCCTCGTCTTCCTCGAAGGTAACGGTGGCATTAAAGGTTGTTGTGCCGCTTCCGGTTGCAATGTCTTCTGCCCTTATCTGTTTTACCTCGTCTGAAAACAGGAACTTTCCACTCTTTGGTGCCTTTGTTTCCTTAATCCAGTAGTCCTTAAGCGGAAGGTTTTCTGCAGCTCCCTTTCCGTTTCTTCCTATTATAATGGTTGTTACCGGAAGGGAAAGTGCGCTGTCCTCATACACGGTGTATTCCGCACCCTCAAGGTCAGCAACGCTGTAGTTCTGTTTCTTTGACTGCTTTGTGACACTTATGTTAAGTCTGTATGACTCGTCAATTAATTCCTCTGCATCTACTGTTCCACCGTTTTCAATGGTGACTGTCTTTCCGTCTGAAAATGTAACCGTGAGATTATCTGCCTTCCATTTGGCTTCAATGTCACTGTAAACCACATGTGCGTCAACCCTGAAGTCCTCAATCTTTCCGTAGTTGTCGGGAACCCTGTCTTCCCTTACAACGAGTTTCAGTGTCTTTGTTCCGTCAGCGTTAAGGGTTGCATGAGACTGGTCATCATTTACTGAAATCTCTGGATATTCAAGCGGCTTTCCCTTAGCATCAATATCCGTTGAGTAAACACCCTTTATGTTTAAACGTTTATTCATCGCCCTGCACAGGCTGTTATCGTCTGCATAGTAAACGTTGAATCCGGCTCCCGTAAGCAGTGTGCCACGCTCATCCTTCTTTCTTAACGAAAAGATTATTCCATTCTTTGCTCCTTCGGATGCATTCCCAATCTTAACACCAAAGGTCTTTGCGTATGCATTTGCGGCATTCCATTCGCCGGCACCCTTTATCAGTCTCTTGTACTTACTGTAATTGTTTTCATCAAGTCTTAACCAGTAATCGCCGTCTGTCGGTCTCTTTCCAACGTTTGCGACCCTTGCCTGATAGTAGGTTGCATTCTTTGTGTCTGCACTGTCTCTTACAATGTCACCTTTCGCATATCCTGCGCCCATGACAAAGACACCCTTGTCCTCTTCAACCATGGTGTTTTCATAAAATGGCATGTCAAGTCCGTCCTTTAGACTTATTTCTGCCTCGTCACCATTGTTGATGTACGGTGCCTCAACATCCTTTTCCTTTATCTTGAACTTTCCAAGGTTGTCTGCAGTATAGTTAAGGATGTTTTCCTCGTTTGACTTAATGGAAAATGACGGGGTGTTTTTGTATGCTCCGTATCCGTTATTCAGGTCCTTTGACCACTCATAAACGTCAAATGTTGCATCAAGTGTCTTTTTATCATCCGTTTCATCAGTCTTTACAACGTTTACCTTCATTATCTTCTTTATGTTCTTCAGGATGTTTGCATTGTTAAGGGCTGATGAATTCTTTATCCACACTGCATAAAGTGTAACCTTTCCGTCTGCATCCGTTGTCAGGTTCTTAACGCTTTCACCGTTTAGGAACTCCGGCTCTGCGGCATCCCTGTTTCTGCTCCATCCAAGGAAGGTGTGCCCCGTTCTTATGTATGCATTCTGTGTAAGGTTAAGGGCTGCGTCATACGTGTGTTCCTGATTTGCCATTGTTCCGGCTGTTGCACCGTTTCCGTCATATATGACGGTGTATCTGTTCACGTCAAACAGTGCGTTGAATGTGACGGTGCCGGAGGTTGCTCTAAGGTTCATGTATGATGTCGGGATGTAGCTGCTCTTCATGGCATCCGCATTTGTTGTTGTGTTAAGTGCTGTTCCCGTTGTGGTCTTTGCACCACCGCTTGTGTAAAAGTAATGGGTGTCATTATCCATTCCCGTTATGTTCCAGCCCTTAAAGGTGTATCCTGCCTTTGTTGGTTTTTCCACATAAAAGTAGGAATTGCTGTAGTCTGATGTCTTTTCCCCTCCGTCAAGTGCGGTTGTCGGGTTCTGTTTCTGTGTTCTTCCGTTTGACGGGTTTGTATAAGTGGTGTTGTTACCGTTCTTAAACTTTCCTCCATCAAGATTGTAGGCTATGCCGTATGAGTTTCTTCCTACATGAAGTGTGATTGTGCTGTGGACACTTGCATTGCCCTGTCTCAATCCGCACTCATAAAGGTTTAATGCCATTATCATGTTTTTTGTGTATGAACTGCTGTTATGTGCCACCGTGACGTCCGTGTATGAGTTCGTGGTTATCGGTGTTTTTACCTTGTCCGCAAGTCTGAATGTGTGATTGTTTCTGTTGTTCTTTTCAACCTTAACGTATGAGGTGTGTGCCGGTACACTAAACTGCAGGTCACACATTAAAAGCGAAACGGTGCCATCCTGTGATGTCACGATGTTCTTATGGGACTGTGTGGCATTGAGCTTAAGCCCCAGCTTCGGACTTGTCACACTTCCCGAATACGTTACGGTGTTGCTTGTTGCCGTTTCATCACCTGCGGATAACTTCTTTCCTGATGCCTTTTTTGCCGTCACGTTTACCCTTAAGGTATCCGTGTCCCCTGTTGTGTCATTTACCACCTTTACATAAAAGTATCCCGTTGATCCCGAAACCAGTATGGCATCCGCTGCCTTTACGGGCATTGTCATGCCCTCTGCCATGCCAAGGGTAAGGACGGATGCCATGACAATGGCTGAAAATCTCTTTATCATTCTTTTCATTTTCTTCATCGTTTTCTATCCTCCTTACCATATGGTGTTATCCCATGTCCTGTTGTCATAGGATAATCCCTTTTCTCCGTTTAAGTATGTTGTCTTTCCCGGATATATTGTCACTTCCATTGAAAGTCCCGGTTTGTTTGCAAATATTTCTGAATTAAGGGTATTCTCCCTTAAGTAGTATGTTCCCGGAACCAGTGGACCGCTCTTAAAGTGTCCGCCCCTGTCAAGGACAATGTTGTCAAGTCCGGATACAGGTCTTGTACAGTTTTTGTCCGTGTATAATCCGTAGGTTATTCCAAGAAGTTTGCTTGAAAAGTCAAGGGTTGTGTCCCTGTTTCCAAGTCCGTCTTCTATTATCTTTGTTATGTCAAGATAACCCATTCCGGTGTCAGTAAATGACGTGAACTCTGCCATGCTGTTTCTGTTCTGTTCATTTATCACAAGATACTTCATTGTGGTGTCGTCAATGGTGTAACCGTCCGGTGCCTTTGTCTCTGCCACCGCAAACATTCCCCTGTTTGTCTTCGTCCACCTTACAAGGTGTTCCTCAATTTCTATCCTTGCATATCCGTCACTTCCGGTTTTTCTTGTTTTAATCGGCATGTATCTTCTGCCGTTCCATTCATAGAACGTGAACTCTGCACCCTGCAGTGGTTTTCCCGTTACTGCATCGAGTTTTCTTGCCGCAAGTCCCGCATACCACGGAATCTGGTTTCCCACTTTTCTTGCATTAACTCCCGGCTTTGCCTCAATGGCAGTTGTGGCATTCTTTGTTACATTTACCGTTTTTACTGCGTTTTTGTCTGCAGGCTCATAACCGGCATTCCATGATGTTTCCTTTACATAGTAGGTTCCCGTTGGAATTGCACTGCTCTTTCCGTAGCCTGTTGTTCCCTTTGTTGTGATTGTTGTAACCTTTTTCTTTAGGTTGCTGTCCGAATAAACCGTAAAGGTTGCGGTCATGTCATAGTCAGCTGACACGTCATTTCCGTCTGCGTCACTTACCACCTTTTGAACGCTTATGTATCCGTATTCCGTTGTGAGCGGATTGTCAACAGTCCATTCAAGTGGTGCTTCCTCACTGTCCTTGGCATTATCCTTGTTTATCTGTATGTCCTTTCTTGCGTGGTTGTTCTTATGGCCCTTTGGTGCCTCTGTTTCCTCTATTCTCCACTTGCCCTGGTTCTTTTTGGTGTAATAAAGCCATCCGGTTGCAGCTTTTCCCTTACTGTCTGTTGTTATCACACCATTGTTTCCTACGGATGTTGCCGTGACGTACTTGCTGCCGTTCCACCGGGAAACAGTGAACCTTGCACCTGATAAGTCCTTGTCAGTGCCTGTTTCCTTCTTGTGCACACTTATTCTTGTTCTCCACGGTTTGTTTACCGTTGAAAGTCTTACTGCCTTGTTCTTTGATGTTCCATCCTTTGTTGTCTTTACGGTGTAAACCTTTTTGTTTAAGTATGTTCCCTTCGGGTTTACAAGCTCCCTTATGTAATACTTTGTGTCTGTCTTAAGTTTCAGTGCCTGTGCCTCGCTTGTTGTTGCCTTTCCGTCTTTATCAAGTGTCATCTTAAACAACGGGCTCTTTCCACTTTTTGCTCCTGATTCCGTCTTGAACACTCCGTATACGGCTCCCGCAACAATTCCGGGGCTTCCGCCTGCATCCGTCTTCTTTACTATCTGTATGTATGCCGGTTTCTTTTCAACCTGTATCTTTATGGCTCCCGCCAGTTTCTGTCTTCCCGCTGCATGGTATTCCCCGACAATCTCAACATAATATGTGTTGTTGTCATTCCTTAGGTATGCATTTGCATATGAAAGCATTGACTTTGTAAGCTGTGACATGTAATATCCGGCATCCCCGTGGTCAACACAGTTTAAGTACATTGATGTTGGTACGTCACCGGTGCTTACTATTCCAAGTCCCTCGGATGATAAAATGTCGTCTATGAGACTTACCAGCTTATTCTTTGAGAACTTGACCTGTACACCGTCAAAAACCGAAACGCCTGTCGGTGCACCGTTATGGTATTCCTCACAGGTATGGCTTACCGCCATTCCCGATACCGCTTTAAGCACCGTACCCTGCTTTATGTTCGATGCGGCATTTACCGTTGTGTTTCCTGAAATTGCATTTAACACATTTTCCGCCATTGTCTTGACAGTGGTGTCACTCTTTTTGTCAGTTATTATTCCTGTGTTTGCGTGGCTTTCCCATCCGCCGTTTACCGCATTGTCAGGTCTGCTTAACAGCTCATCCTGAAGTTTGCCGTTACCAAGTGTTATCTCCACTCCCCGGTAATCATAGTCATTTCTTAAGGCAATGATTAAGTCATCACCGCTTCTTTCAGTGTCCCTTATTACTTCACTGTTTTCTATTGTCCTGCCGTTTCTTTTTACCGTGATGTCTGCCTCTGCAGAGTGCTCTCTTCTGTTCTGGACCGTTATTGTCTTAACGCCTGCGTTTAGGTTGTAATCACAGCCCTTGAATACTTCCGTGTCATTTCCGTTTTCATCCGTTACGGTGGCATGAATGATGTTGTCATCTGCCACAACCTTCATTCCCATGCTTTCTGCCGGCTTTTCGGTTACGTTTACGGTGTACCTCTCATGCCAGTACATTCTCGCGTCACTTACTGGGCTTACGCTGTATGTTATCTCATAAGTTCCGGGTTTGCTTGTGTCAACCTCTCCGTCACTTATCGACATTACGTACTCATCAGAGTCATAGTTCTGAAATGACAGCTGTGGATAATACTCATCACCTCTTGTGATGCTTAACTCCCTTTCATTTTCATGGCTTATTCCGCTGTCCGTGTAGTCTGCCGGAACCTGACCGCCAAATGAAGGCGACTTCTCAAGTCCATATATGACCTCATCCTGTTTTCCTGAACGAACCGTTGACGATGACTTGTCTGATACTGCGGTGAAGGTGTAAAGCCTGAGTCTGCTCTCTCCCTTTTCATCCGTTATCCTGTATACGACATTGGAGGTTGCACCGGGGGTTAGGTCAATGCTTCCCTCCTCGTATGCCACTCTTTCATCTTCACCGATGTTTCCGTCAGGATGATAGTTTTTGGGGTCAAATGCCTTATCACCGGACCACACATAAAGGTTTGTTCCGTATGTGATGTTTCCTGAGTATTCCTTCAGGTATTCACCCGGAATGACGGAAGCCGTGTTGTCTGCATTGCTTTTCTTAAGAACAATGCCGCCGCACACGGTTGTCACAATCAGTGCCGACGATAAGATCATTGTGGTTATTTTCCTTGCTCGTCCTCTCATCTCGTCCTCCTTGTCTGTTAATTGAGTATGGGATAAATCCCACCTCATCTGTTTGTCTGTTGCCTTATTTCTTAATGTCCCCGTTAATCCGTGCCTTTTCACTCTTAACGGGGCTTTTATGCTTAATTCTTACTATTATTACTTATTACTTATTATTTATTGCTTATTGCTTTTTATTGTTTACCATGCCTTAATCATCTGTTTTACTTTCCACACAGAAAACAACTATCTTCTCACTGTTGTCATGGGTTGTGTCGCATGTTGAAAGGGTGAGGGCTCTTTTGCACCTGTTCATTTCCCTTTCGCTTAAACCTGCACACGGATAAAGTGACTTGTTAATCTGTTCCTCAATCCACTTTCCGTAATCAACCTTTACGTCTGTTTCATACACTCCTGATGAAATGTCTGCGTGCATTACCGATGCGATGGTGTAGTGAAGTGTTATGTCCGGTGTGTACAGCGTTACACTCTCATGTCCCTTAAGGAAAGAGCTGTCAAGGTATTCCTTTAGTTCACCGAACATTACACCGGTCCAGCTTCCCATGTTGTGTCCGTAAATGATGTTGTTTCTGTTTTTTATTATCTCAGTGTCATGCAGCCTTTCGTCAAGGAATATTGAACCGTAAATGCTGTAATTGCCCTCAATGTCCCTGTACAGGTATTCATCATTGCTTTTGGCCCTTACAACGGGATATGAAATGCCCGTGTTTTCTATATCTATCCATGCCACAATGTCCGGATTTATCTTCCACAGCCTTTCAAAGTCAATGGTTTTCGTCTTTTCATCCTTTGCATCATTCTCAATCCTTATGTACTTAAGTTTTACGCTGTATAAGTCCCTTATGTCATTTCCAAGATAAAACAATGACACAATCAGTGTAATGATGAAAAGCAGTAATGCCACTCTTCTAAGCACTGTCCCTGCCTTTTTTCTTTTTTCTGCCATTTTTATTCCTTACAATCCTGTCGGTTATCACCAGCAACAATGAAAGGAACAGTCCGATGATTATGCATGTCTCGTATTCCCTCATCCACTGTGATGTCCGCCTTTTTTTCGTGGTTGTTTCACTTACTGCGTTGTCACTGCATCTTTTTCCGGTTACAAGAAGTCTGTGGTCGTTCACTCCGTAAGGCGTGCAGGTCACAAGGGTACACAGGTCTTCTCCATCCCTGATGGAGAGTTTTCCCGTGTCCCCTGGCAGTACGACGTTTATTTCGCACACACGGTAACACAGCCTTTCTCCCAGAACCCTTATGTAGAAGACATCCCCCACACTTAACAGTTCAAGGTCCGTGAACAGCTTCTTGTTTCTAAGCCCCGTGTGTCCCGTTATGACACTGTTGGTGCTTTTTCCTCCCACGGGAAGTGAGGTGCCCTCTAAGTGGCCACACCCTGCCTCTAACACCGTCTGTGACGTTCCGTGGTATATGGGAAGTTTCACGTCTATCTGTGGTATCACTATTTCTCCCATTACGGGACTCCCGTTCACTGACAGCTGGCTTTCATAGCCCTTTGGTGCCTTTTTTATTACATCAGTGTCAAATGGGTCATGAAGCACTCCAACCCTGTTTACCAGTTCACTGTTATACTTGTCCGCCTGCCTTCTTATTTCATCAAGTTTTTTCTGTGATGTACTGCTTATGCTTTTTTCACTTGATGTTATCACTGATGATGCACGGTTTTTATAAATCTCATTGCTTATATAGGGGTATGCCGCAATTAACCCCCCAACAGCAATGATTAATGCGGGTATCATTTTCCTTAAGAGAAATTTTCTAAATTTCATCCTTTTCCTTTTTACGTGTGAGAACTATTCCTGCTCCCGCAATTAAGAGTCCCAGTACCGGGAGAAGTCTTATTGCCTGTCCCCCTGTCTGTGGAAGACTCCATTTCTTTGAGTTTACGACGCTTATTCCTGCAATCGCATTGGCTGAAGTGCCGTCTGCTGACAGTGTGGCGTTCTTTCCGCCCACTTTTGCCGTTGCACTTACCACGTCTCCTCTTGCCATGTCAACCTTTCCTGCAGGTCTTCCCTTTCCTGATGTCGGATTCTTCCTGTCTGCCTCATTGATTTCCATTCCGTTATGTCCTGCCAGTGCAGACTGAATATCCTGTGTTGCAGGTGTTACTTCAATTTTAACCGGGTCCTTAAGCAGTGTGTAGCCGTCATCCGTTTTTGTTTCCGTAAGCTCGTAGCTGTCACCCTCAAGTCCGTAAACAAGCAACTTGCCTTTTTTTGATGGAACAAGTGATGTTGCCTTGTTCCTGTCTGTTGTCTTTCCTGTTACATAATATGTTTTGTTGTCACCAACTGTTTCGCTGTTGTCTGCAACAACGTAGTATCCGTCTGTTACGTTGTAAAGAATGAAGCTTACGTTCTCCGCATTTCCGCCGTTGTCTGAAAATGTCTTTGTGATGTCAAGTCCATAAATGAATACTGTTGCCTCATCCTCTAATGTATCATAGTATCCTTCTGATGTTCTGCTCCATGCAAGTGATACGTCATTCGGGTTTCCGCTGTCACCAAGCACTGCGGTTGCGTCGGAATTTACCCTTGCCTGATAATACACAACCATGTAGTAATCTGAATACTTCTCATTGATTTCCTTAAGTCCCTTGTCTGTCACGTCAACCGTGAGTGTTGATGCGTCATCCTTTCCACTGCCTGTTGTAATTTTTGCAAGTTTGTTGTCTGATGCAACATTCCATACTGCAGTAGCCTTTGTAAGGTCATTTACTGATGCATTCTTTCCGTCCTCTCCGTTTACGTCAGGGTCATATGTCTTTACGTCACCTACCTGACTTCCCCTGTCATGAGCCTTTATGTCAGCCGCCCATGTTTCAGGATTTGATTCATAAAATGCTATCTGCACGCTGTCCTTTTCGTATTCTATTCCCTTTGATAATGTGTCAACAAATCTGTACTGTGTAAGGTATGTTGCCTTAGTTGTGATGTGTGGGAGTTTTGATACTATGATGTAATCTAAAATGTCACCTTCTGATGCGGTGGTTGAGGAGTCATATGAATACTCACTTCTTTTTCCCGCAAAGTCTGTCTTATCCTTATCCGTTACAATGTATGAGTCATCCTGCTTTGTTTTTGAGCCGTCTGTTGCATTTTTACCTTCTGCATTTCTTACGAGCTTTTCTATTGTGGGATTTCCCGTCTGGTTCTTAGGATAAAGGTTTAAGTCATAAAACCATCCGTTCCCCTCGGAATTTGTCATTGGAATGGAAACAAAGAACGGGTCTGTTGTTGATACCACTTCCTCAGGAACCTTTGTCTCAACAATTAAGTAAAGTCCAAGGTCAAGATTGTCCTTTGATGTTACACCCGTGTCTGATGTAAGGTCCATTGCTGTTCCGCCCTTTGCATACTCCTCCAATTTGTTCTTTGCTTCAATGCCCTTTTTTAATGTGTCTGATAATGCACTGTTGATTTTGTCTGATGTAAAATAGCTTTTTCCATTTATTATTTTTTTGTCACTGTCTGATAAACCAAGAATTGTCTGAAGTTCTTCCGGTATTTCATACTTAATGCTTACCACACCGTTGTCCTCATCCTGAGCGATGTCTCCGACCTTTATGTATGTAAACTCAACGCCCTTTATGGCATATTTCTTAAGTGCATCTTCCGCTGCACTGTTCTTCTTTCCGTCTGACACAAAGCTGTCGGTGTCAACACTGTCATTACCTGCTGCGGTCATGTCATACTTGTGTATAGTAATGCTTCCCTTTTTGGTACTGTCAATGGTTGTATCATCTGCAAAAACCACTGAACCCATGCACAGCGACATGATAAGCGCCATGCTCATTAATGCTGAAATAAGTTTCTTAACTACTACCACGTAATATTCCTCCATAATTTAACTATCATATTCAAAATATTTACTAATAGTTGTAAATCTAAACCAGTGCTATATAGTAGATGCAAACAAAGAACTGAACAATCTACGAAGTTAAGCTGTCCTTAAAATTAAGCTACCGTCTAACATGGCTGTCCGGTTCTCCGACTAAGCCCACTACACCTGGTCTAAATTTTTCCTATTATGAAATGTCACTTCCGGCATGCGTCGGAAATTTTCTGATTTAAATCCAATAAACTTTTAATATTTACATGTAATTTTTTAATGTACATACTTTACATTCACATATTCATTATATGTTTGTACCTTTTTATGTGATTGTGTTATTTGATATTACGCGTATTTATATATCATATGATACTTGGTACATTTTTAATACTACATCATTTCTTATAGTAAATCAATCACTTTTTGTTATTTTTTATAAATATTTTGTAACTTTCTATTAGATTGTGGGTTTTGATAAGTATAAATTGCGTAGTGATAAAAAATTGGGATGTATTAGCAGACATCATACTCTTCATAATAAATATTTTCTATTTTAGGCAAAAAAAACACATGTAAGGCTGACATTACATTACAACCACTACATGTGTTCTGATTTTACTGTATTTAATTTTTTCTTCCTGCAAGAGTTCTGCACTTTTCTGTATCTCGCTGTATCTGCTGCTTCAACTCTTCCATGTTACTAAAGGTTCTCTCCGGTCTTATGAAATCAAAAAATAACACCTGTATTATTTCACCGTATACGTCTCCTTCATAATCCAAAATATTAGTTTCAACCTTTATCTTCTTTCCACTTTCCACTGTAGGATTTACCCCTACATTGGTTATGGAGTCAAATTTTTCGCCATTTATAACCACCTTGGTTCTATAAACACCGTTAGGCGGCAACAACTTTACTGCCTCGGGAATAATATTAGCTGTAGGGAAATTTATTGTTCTTCCCAGCTGTTTGCCATGCTCAACCCTTCCAATAACACTATAAGGATGGTCCAGCATCTCATTAACCTCTGCCATATCACCTTTTGATATTTTCTCCCTAATGGATGTACTGCTAATATCTTTGTTGTGATACTGCTCCTTTTCCACCACAATCAGATTATATCCATATTTTTTCTGGTTACTGCGAAGGAACTCCACATCCCCCTTAGCCATTGCTCCAAAGTGAAAATCCGTTCCACAAACTATAGTTGTGGCACCGATTTTTTCTTTTAAAATATCCTTAACAAACATTTCAGGTGTTAATGCAAGAAACTCTTTTTTCATGGGCATCTTCATATACACGTCAATGTTTTGTTGTTTGCAAAGCATCTGCTTTTCCGATTCTGTTACAATAGTCTTGTTGGCATTGTCCTCTAAAAAAGCTTTAGGAGAGGTTTCAAAGGTCAATACAACCTTCTGCCTTCCATTGGCATTTTTCCTTATTTCCTCAAAGAGTTTTTCGTGACCCTTATGTATGCCGTCAAACTTTCCTATTGTAACAATTGTATTCTTTAGTTTTATATTATCAGTTATTGAAATACACTGCATATTTTCTCCTTAATCAATTACGTGAAATATGCCCTGTTACAAGCCTTATAAAAACATCTTCACCGGTTTATATATCTGTTTTTCGCTGTTAAACTTATATAATCCTATAAATTCTCCCTCAGAAGTATACACTCTTACAATCTGTCCATCTTCATGGTTCATTTTTAAAAATGTATTTCCGGATGTAAAAATATTACCATTATATACAAGCTTTTCAGCGCCTTTAGACACCATGCATTTTGAATAATTTCCCAGCATTTCATCCACCGGTGTAATATAATCCTCCAATGTATTATTATCTCTGAATTCTTCAATCTGCTTTAGGGTTATACTGTCTTCAACACTAAATCTTTCCACCTTGGTTCGCACCAGCTTCTCCATACAGCCACCAACTCCTAAGTCCTTTCCTATATCATGACACAAAGTTCTGATATATGTTCCCTTAGAGCATGTAACATGTAAATCAACCCTTGGAAGTTCCATTTTAGTTACCGTTATATCAATTATTCTGCAATGTCTTGCAGGTCTCTCAATAACTTCTCCACGTCTTGCCAGATTATATAACTTTTCACCACCTATTTTTATGGCTGAAAACATTGGTGGAATCTGGTCGTAATCGCCAATATAACTTTTTATGGTTTCAAAAACCTTATCCTCTGACAGTTCCATAATACTATCAGTATCCGCCTTACTTATTACTTCCCCTGAAGTATCCTGGGTATCTGTATCTAACCCCAGCAATAATGTTGCATTATATGTTTTATCCTTTTCAGATAAAATATCACACAACTTAGTTGCCTTGCCTAAACATACGGGAAGCACTCCCACCGCATTAGGATCAAGAGTGCCCATATGACCTATTTTTTTCTGTTTTAAAATTCCCCTAAGTTTTGCCACAACATCATGAGATGTAAAACCCGGTTCTTTATATACGTTAATTACACCATTAATCATATATTTATTCCTTATCAATATTCATTACAAATCTTCTTTTATTGATGACAATACCTTTGCAACCACTTCATCTAAAGTGCCTTTTACTTCAAATCCGGCAGCCCTTACATGTCCGCCACCACCGAAACTCACTGCTATTTTGCTTACATCCACATATTTTTTTGAACGGAGGCTTATTTTATAAGTATCCTCCTTTAACTGGTATGCAAACATAGCGACCTCCACACCATCAACATTTCTTATGGAAGCGATTACTGCATCTAAATCATTTGTGGTAACATTATACTTCTTCATTGTATCAAAAGTGCAAACTCCATATATGCACTTTCCTTCCATACAAAGCACTGTTTCGCTTTGTATTTTCGCCGTAACCATCATCTGGTTATAGGTTTTTCTGTAAAATGTTTCCTCTAAAATTTCATTTGGCTTAACGCCAAAATCTATCATTTTTGCTGCAATGCGCATAGTCTCAGCCGTTGTGCTCTGAAATCTGAAAACTCCTGAATCATGAGCAATTCCCATATACATGGGATCAGCAACAGTTTTATCAAATTTGTCCTCATCTAAAACATTAAATAAAACCTCACTGGCAGAACTTGCCTCTGCCACAATATAATTATAATCCGCATATCCTTTATTGCTTTCATGATGATCTATACAAGCTGTACGCCTTGCATTAGTGAAGAACTCCTCATTCTGACCTAACCGGTCTAAACTTGCAGTATCAAGGGATATAAACAAATCATAAACCGTACCATCATATCCACTGGTATCTATTTCTTTAACACCCTTAATAATATCAAATTTGCTGTCGACATATTCCAGATAAACTTTAACCTGTAAATCCGGTCTGTTTTTTTTCAGATAATTATAAAGAGCCATGCATGAGCCTACGCAATCTCCATCCGGTCTTACATGCCCTGCAATTCCCACAGTTTTAGAATCACCTATAATCTCATCAATCTTCTTCATTCTTTACCTTTACTCTTCATTCTTTCTAACATCATCAATTAACTTAGACATTCTCATTCCATACTCAATAGACTCGTCCATAATAAACTTAATCTCCGGAGTATTTCTAAGATTTACCGTTCTGGCTAATTCCCTGCGGATAAAACCTGCAGCACTTTTAAGTCCTGCCAATGTTTCAGCCTTTGTTTCATCGTCGCCTAAAACGCTAATATATGCCTTACAGTATTTAAGATCCGGTGTGACCTCAACTGCGGTCACACTGGTCATTATTCCCACTCTCGGATCTTTAAGTTCTCTGATAATGTTACTTAATTCTCTTTGAACTTCCCCGTTAATACGGGTATTTTTTATACTATTCTTTCTCATTCTTCTTACCTCGGTACTTCTACCATAATATAAGCTTCAACCTGGTCGCCTTCGGCAATTTCATTAAATCCGTCAAATACAAGTCCACATTCATATCCTGCCTTAACCTCCTTGACATCATCCTTAAATCTCTTAAGAGATGCAACAGGTCCTTCAAAAATCTGTTTTCCTTCTCTTGTTACTCTTGCCTTGCAACCTCTTTGCATTGAACCATCTAATACATATGAACCGGCAATATTTCCAATACCTGAAGCCTTGAAAATCTGGCGGATTTCTGCATGACCGATAACCTTTTCTTCATAAATCGGTTCAAGCATCCCCTTCATTGCACGCTCAATATCATCTATAGCTGTATAAATTACAGAATATAATCTAAGGTCAACATTTTCATTCTTTGCTGTTTCTTCTGCTCTTGCGTCAGGCTTAACATTAAATCCAAGAATAATTGCGTTAGATGTTGATGCAAGTATAACGTCTGATTCGTTAATTGCACCTACACCACCATGAATAACCTTAACTTCTACTTCGTCATTAGATAACTTAATAAGACTCTGCTTAACAGCTTCTACTGAACCCTGAACGTCAGCCTTAATAATAATATTAAGTTCCTTAAGTTCTCCGGCTTCAATCTGTGAATTAAGGTCATCTAATGAAATTCTAAACTTATTGCTTTCCATAAGTTTTGCCTTGCTATCCTCAACAAATGTATTAGCAAAATCCTTAGCTTCATTTGCTGTCTTTGTTGAAACAAATACTTCACCGGCATTTGGCACTCCGTTGAGTCCTAAAATTTCCACAGGAGTAGATGGACCTGCTGACTTAATCCTGTTACCCTTATCATCTGTCATAGCTCTGACTCTGCCGTGATTTGCTCCGGCTGCAATATTTGCTCCAATATTTAATGTACCCTTCTGTACTAAAACTGTAGCAACCGGTCCTTTACCCTTGTCAAGCTTAGCTTCAATAACAATACCTCTTGCCTCACGGTTAGGATTTGCCTTAAGCTCTAATACATCTGCCTGAAGCAATACCATTTCAAGAAGGTCATCAATACCTTCCTTAGTGTGGGCTGATACAGGAACCATTTCTACATTTCCACCCCAGTCTGAAGCTAAAAGTCCGTGCTCTGCAAGTCCCTGCTTAACTCTGTCAATATTTGCTCCCGGCTTATCAATCTTATTAATAGCTACTATAATTTCAATTCCTGCTGCCTTAGCATGGTTAATAGCTTCAACAGTCTGTGGCATAACACCGTCATCTGCTGCAACTACAAGAATTGCAATATCTGTTGACTGTGCACCACGCATACGCATTGCCGTAAATGCCTCATGTCCCGGTGTATCAAGGAATGTTATTGTTCTGTCATTAATTTTAACAACAGATGCACCAATATGCTGTGTAATACCACCTGCTTCACCTGAAATAACATTAGTTTGCCTGATGGCATCAAGAAGTGATGTTTTACCATGGTCAACGTGTCCCATTACACATACAACAGGAGGTCTTTTAACCATAAGGCTCTCATCCTCTTCGTCCTCTTTAAGAAGTTCTTCGATAATATCTACCTTTTCTTCTTTTTCACACATAATATCATAGCCCATAGCTATTTCTTCTGCACTGTCAAAATCAACCTCAGTATTTACCGTAACCATTTTTCCTTCAAGGAATAATTTCTTAATAATAGCTGATGGCTGCATTTTCATCTTTTCAGCAAGCTGGGCAATTGTAATGAAATCAGGTACTTCAATAACCTTGATTTCCTCTTTCTTTTCTTCTTTCTTCTTTGGCTTTTCCATTACAGGTTTTGAAAGGTCAATTCTCTTTCCATTCTTGCCCTTTCTTCCGCCATCTTCGTAATTCTTCTTATTACGCTCCTGTCTGTCCTGACGAATCTTGTTTTCTCTTGACTTTCTGTTCTTATCCTGAATTGGTTCTGCCGGAGTATCGTTTCCTCTGTCATTTCTTCTGAAATCACGTCTGTCGTCATTTCTGTTGTCATTTCTGTTATTTCTGTTCTGGAAATTTCCACCGTTTCTGTTATCACCACGATTTCCGTTACGGTTGTTTCTGTCGTTATTTCCATTTCTGTCACGGAAGTTGCCGTTATTTCTGTCATTGTTACGGTTTCCGTTTCTGTCATTTCCACCACGATTTCTGTCATCATTTCTGTTATCGTTTCGGTTATTTCTGTTCTGGAAATTTCCGCCATTTCTGTTATCACCGTTTCTGTCATTATTTCTGTTGTCACCACGGTTTCCGTTACGGTTATTTCTGTCATTATTTCCAAATCTGTCGCCATTTCTCTTTCCGTTACGGTTATCATTTTTAGGCTGGTTATTTCTCTGCTGTCTGTTATCAGGCTTTGCTGTCTCTTTCTTTTCCGGCTCTGCCTTTTTAACATCGGCTATTTTTTTGTCCTCAACTTTAACATTCTTGTTTTCTTCAGTCATCTGTGTCTCTTCTTTTTTCTCTATTACTTTTTCATTTTTTTCTTTATTTTCCGGCTTAACTGTTTCAGATTTTTCTTCTGTTTTTTTCTCAACCGGTTCCGCCTTAACTTCAGGCTTTGACTCCGCCTTTATCTCCGGTTTAACTTCTGCCTTAGCTTCAACCTTTGATTCCGCCTTTACTTCCGGCTTAACTTCAGATTTAACCTCCGGCTTTGACTCCGGCTTAACCTCTGTCTTAGTTTCAACCTTTGGCTCCGGCTTTACTTTCTCTAAACTCTTTGCAACTTCTTCTACCTGCTCAGATGACTTTGAGTGATGCTTATGCTCACCTTCGCTGTGTCGTCTTCGTCTTCTCTCGCCTTTTCCATGTCGCTCCCCTGTCCTTACAATACCTTTACTGGTAATTAAAACTCTAGGCTTTGACTTTTCTTCTTTTTTAGCATCTTCATCAGATGATGTTCCATCACCCTTTTGGGCGAACTTTTTCTTTACATATTCTATATTGTCATCTTCTATTGAACTTGCAGGTAATACTTCAACGCCTTTCTCACTAAGCGCCGTAACTATATCTGCACTTTTTATATCTAATTCCTTAGCTAACTCTCGTACTCTCATTTTTGCCATTTAGCTACCTCCATTTTAATTATTTTCCGTTAATATGTTAATAATTGACTTACTAAAGCCTTCATCTGATATTGCTATGGATGCACGTTCCTGATTCCCTGTAGCCTTTCCCAGCTGGCTGCGACTGCCACAAACAAAAACCGGTATTTTATAAAAATCACATTTATTAGTAAACAATTTCTTTGTATTGTCCGATGCGTCTTCCGATACAATAACCAGTTTTGCTTTTCTCTCTTTCACTGCCTTTTCCACTGAAAATTCACCTGAAAAAGTTTTGCCTGCCTTAGTTGCTAAACCTATCATGGAAAAAACTTTGTCCGGTACATCATTTTTTAAAACACTATTCATTTACATCACCTAATTCCTTTTTAAGCTGCTGATACACTTCCTCACTTATCTGTGAAATCTTAAGTGTCTTTTCCAGCCCCTTGTTTTTCACTGCCTTTTCAAGACATTCTTCATTAGGACAAATGTAAGCGCCTCTGCCGTTTTGTCTTCCGGTAACGTCTACAAATACGTTTCCTTCCTTATCACGGACAACTCTGATTAAATCTTTTTTGTTTTTTACCTGTCTGCACCCGGTACAAGTTCTTGTAGGGATTTTTTTCACCTGACCCATAACACTATCTCCTATGCCTGCTCTGTTTCTGAAGGTTCTTCTGTTTCTTTCTCGTCGTCATATTCTTCTTCGTCGTATTCATCATCGTAATACTCATCATCATAGTATTCATCGTCATAATACTCGCCATCGTAAAACTCTTCTTCATCATAGTAGTCTTCATCATTAAACTCATACTGAATATTTTCAGCCTTAGCCTGTGACTCACTCTTAATGTCAATTTTAAATCCTGTAAGTTTAGCTGCAAGTCTTGCATTCTGTCCTTCCTTACCAATTGCCAAAGACAACTGAAGATCAGGGACAACTACCAATGCTTCCTTATTATCCGGATCAGCAAGAACCGCTACTACCTTTGAAGGGCTTAACGCATTTTCAATTAAAATGGCCGGATTGTCACTCCAGTTTATAATATCCATCTTTTCATCCTGAAGTTCATCTACAACAGCATTTACTCTTGCGCCGTTCATACCTACGCATGCACCTACGGCATCAACATTCTTATCGTTAGACCATACCGCAATTTTTGTTCTTGAACCTGCCTCTCTTGCAATGCTCTTAATTTCAACTGTTCCGTCCTGAATTTCAGCAACTTCCTGTTCAAATAATCTCTTTACAAGTTCAGGATGAGTTCTTGATACAACTACTCTTGGTCCCTTACCGTTATCCTTAACTTCAGTTACATATAACTTAATTCTGTCATTTGGTCTGAAAAATTCTCCCGGTGACTGCTCTTTTTCCATAAGAACTGTATCTATCTTTCCTAAGTTAATACTGATATTCTTTCCGTTTATTCTCTGTACAATACCTGTTATTATATCGTTTTGCTTCTCATAATATTCCTGATAAAGGCTCTTTCTTTCCTCTTCACGCATTTTCTGTAAAATACCGTTCTTTGCACTTTGTGCGGCAATTCTACCAAAATCTCTTGCCTGAATTTCTACATTAACAGTATCATCTATGTCATAGCCTGCCTTAATGCTTCTTGCATCTTCTAGGGAAATCTCTGTAACAGGATCATTTACTTCTTCAACAACCTTTTTCTGTGAGTAAATGTGAAAATCACCTGTTTCTCTGTCCATTGTTACAACAACATTATCTGCTTTATTAAAGTTATTCTTATATGCCACTACCAAATTACTTTCAATTGCCTCAAATAATGACTCTTTACTAATACCTTTTTCCTTTTCCAACAATTCTAATGCTGCAATTAACTCTTTGTTCATTTTTTTATTATCCTCCTAAAAATCAATGGTTAATCTGACAAGTGAAACATTTACCCTGTCAATATTTATTTCACTACCGCTTTCATCTTCGATAGTAATAGTATCTTTATTATATGCCTTAAGCAATCCTACATACTGCTTGTTGCCATCAATGGCTCTGTATAAGTGAATTTCAATTTCCTCACCTATGCTTCTGTCAAAATCCTTATCCTTTTTTAGCGGACGTCCAAGTCCCGGAGAACTAACCTCTAAAATATAAGGGTCGCTGATGAAATCTTCTTCATCTAATAAATCACTTAATTTTCTGCTTACTGATTCTAAATCATTAATGGTAATCCCTCCCGGTTTGTCCACAAAAGCTCTTAAGTACCAGTTACTTCCTTCTTTTACATATTCAACATCAACCAGTTCAAAACCTTTCTCATCCACAATAGGCTGTAACAGGGCTTCTGTTTTCATTTCGTATTCTTCTCTTCTTGACACTAAGACCTCCTACTTTAACTTCCAACACAAAGGAGCGAACCTTTGTGGTTCGCTCCTTACTATCTAGTCAATATTCACCTTATTATTATAGACCTTTATTTTACGGGTGTCAACCCCTAATTAAAAACTTCTGCCTGCCAAACTTTCACCTGTCACAAATAAAAAACTCCTACCTGTCAGACAGATAGAAGTTCCTCCATAAGCAGCTCGTAGGGGAATTGAACCCCTGATTCCGCCTTGAGAGGGCGGCGTCTTAACCACTTGACCAACGAGCCTAAAAAATGTTACTGTATTATTATAACAATAAAGTGACATTTTGCAAGTACTTTTTGCTATAATTTTGAAATTTTGAAATTTGAAAGGAAACCTATTGATAATGGATTGGATATACGGAAAAACATTGCTTATAACCGGTGCTTCTTCAGGGCTTGGACGTGCTATGACTGTCAGATTAATAAAGGAACACAACTGCAAAGTTATTGGCATTGGTCAGTCAGAACCTAAAATGAAAAGTTTAATTGATGAACTCAGCTATCAAAAAGATGCTTTCACGTATCAGCTTTTTGATGTTGGAGTAAAGAAAAATTGGGAAATATTCTCTGAAAAGATTTTGGCAAACAATATTAATATTGATATTTTAATTAATAATGCCGGTATCCTTCTTCCATTTGACAAATCCTATAATTATAGTGAAGAAGCTGTGGAAAAATGCATGAATACCAACTTCAACAGTTGCAGGTACGCAATTAACTCTATGCTACCTGTTTTAAGAAAATCCACAATGCCGGGAATTTTAAATATTTCCAGTTCTGATGCTCTTGCTCCTATTATCGGAACCAGTATTTACAGTGCCAGCAAGGCTGCCCTTAAGGCTTACTCTGAGGTACTTATTGCCGAACTTGGACGGGAAATGTACATAGGCTACGCATGTCCCGGCTTTATGAAAACTGATATTTTCAGACATCAATATGTAATTTCCCAAAGCAGCCTTATAAATATGTTTTCAGCTAACGTAGATAAGGTTGCCGAAAAGATTATCAAAAAAATCATACGTCAAAAATCCCGTATTATTGTTGGAAAGGATGCTAAGTTTATGAATTTTACTTCTAAATTCTTCCCAGTGCTTGGGCTTAAACTTTACGAACAGGTAATAAAATCATCTAAGGTAAAGATGTTTGATAATGTAAGATATTAATGGGATTGGATAGCTTTTAGGGGGGTATGGGCAATCTTTTTATGGTGATGTATGGCGCATAATAGCCATGTGAGTGTGTATTAACCGGAAATTCACTTATTACTTAGTATTTCCCGGCCAGATTTACCTGCATGGCCGGCAATTAAATGTTTTGTGTACGGTTGAATTTCTTGATTTACTCTTCTCAACCATACCACACGACTATTTCCGCAAGACTGATTTCTCACTTTATCTTTTAATTGTTTCGCTGTATGAATCATCCATTAGCTCCACATACATCTTTCAAATTAAAAAGGAGCTGTTACCTGACGATTATACTCGTTAAAGCACAACTCCTTTCATTTCCACCCTAAAAGTCAAATATTGACAGCTGGCTGTCTTCCGGCATACCTTCTAACAAACCTAACTGGGACATGGTTTCTATTACTGTTTTACTTAACTTGCTTTTTTCTCTTAAGTCATTTTTAGACACGAATGGTCCATCCTGAGCCTGTACGGCTTCAACTAAACCGTCTGCCGCCTTTTCTCCCAGACCTTCGATTGTGTCTAAACTTGGCATGAGCTTTCCGTCTATTATCTGAAACTCATGAGCCTTTGCAGTATAAATATCTATTGGTAAAAACTCAAATCCTCTGGCATACATTTCCTGAACCACCTTCATATCTCCCAAGGAATCTTCATCCTTTTTTGAAGCCTCATGATTTGCCTTTTTACGCTTAAGCTCCGACATGTAATATTCCATTTTCTCACGACCTCTACACATGGTTTCGTAGTCAAAGGCCTTGGCTCTGATTCCAAAATATGCAGCATAATAAGCTAAAGGATGATACACCTTGTACCACGCCACACGCAAAGCCATCATAATATAAGCTGCCGCATGGGCTTTTGGGAACATATATTTAATCTTTTTACAGGACCAGATATACCATTCAGGAACATTATGTTCACGCATTACATCCTCTTCCTGATGTTCCTCTCCTGTTTTCTTATCCTTGTATGTTAAAAGACCTCTTCCCTTTCTTACATGCTCCATTATGTCAAAACTTACCTGAGGCTCAATTCCCTTATCCATAAGATAAACCATAATATCATCACGGGTACATATTGCCGTGGAAATAGTGCATTTACCCTCCGCAATAAGCTGCTGGGCATTGCCAAGCCAAACATCCGTGCCATGGGAAAGTCCCGCCAATCTAACCAAATCGGCGATTTTCGTAGGTTTTGTGTCTACTAACATCTGAATAACAAAATCAGTTCCTAACTCCGGCAGTCCCAAAGAACCTGTAGGGCATCCGTCAATATCCTCTGATGTAATTCCCAGTGCCTCCGGGCTCAAAAACAACGACATAACCTTTTTGTCATCAAAAGGCACATCCCTTTGAACATTAGTATTAGTCAGCTTTTCTAACCTTCTAATCATGGTAGGATCATCGTGTCCTAAAATATCCAGTTTCAAAAGGTTAGCATCAATAGCATGATATTCAAAGTGGGTAGTTATAATATCCGTTGTCATATCATTTGCCGGCTTTTGGATAGGTGTAAATTCGTATATTTCCTTATCCCTTGGTACAATAACAATGCCTCCCGGATGCTGACCGGTACTCCTTCTGATTCCTGTACACCCTCTTGATATTCTGTCAATCTCCGCAGTTCTTTTTACCTGATTATGGTCATCAAAATATTTTTTAACATATCCAAATGCTGTTTTCTCAGCCACACCGGCATAAGTTCCTGCCCTGAAAGTATGTCCTTTACCAAACATTACCTCAGTATATGCATGGGCATTTGCCTGATATTCACCGGAAAAGTTTAAGTCAATATCCGGCTCCTTAGTTCCGCCAAAACCTAAGAATGTTTCAAATGGAATTTCAAGTCCATCCTTGTGCAGCGGCTTTCCGCAATGAGGGCAAATCATATCCGGAAGGTCAAATCCAAGACCACCCTCTGCCCTTTCTTCTTTAATAACCGCCTGTATTTTCTTGATTTCCTCAATATCCGTCCCTTCCGGTGCCCTGTATTCATCCTCAAAAAATGAGCTTTTACAGTCTAAGCAGTAATAATGAGGTGCTAAAGGATTAACCTCAGTTATTCCTGACATTGTTGCCGCAAAGGATGAACCTACGGAACCTCTTGAACCTACCAGATATCCATCTTCATTTGACTTCCATACAAGTCTCTGTGCCATTATGTACATAACGGCATATCCGTTACCAATAATGGAATCCAATTCTATTTCCAGTCGGTCTTCAACAATTTTTGGCAAATCCTCACCATAAATTTCGTGAGCACGGTCAAAGCAGATTTTTCTTAGATTCTCCTCAGAATTATCTAACACCGGTGGGCATTTATCAGGATGAATCGGTGAAATATTATCAATCATATCCGCTATTTTATTAGGATTTGTAATTACTATTTCTTCCGCAACGTCACTGCCTAAATATTCAAACTCCTTAAGCATCTCATCAGTAGTTCTAAGATAAAGAGGTGCCTGATGGTCTGCATCCTTAAATCCGTTACCGTACTGAATTATTCTACGGTAAATTTCATCTTCCGGGTCAAGGAAATGAACATCACATGTGGCAACAGTCATTTTATTAAACTTCCTACCCAGCTCAATGATTTTGCGGTTTACATCCATTAAATCCTCTTTTGAATCCACCAAAAACTTCTTTTTGTTATCTATGTCAGGATTGCCTGTTTTTAACATAAATTCATTATTTCCCAAGGGCTGGACTTCAAAATAATCATAAAATTCCGCCAATCTGGCAATTTCCTGCTGTGTTCTTCCATGCAAAATAGCCTGATATAACTCTCCTGCCTCGCAAGCACTGCCAATCATCAGTCCCTCACAATATTTAAGATAATCACTTTTTAATATTCGTGGCTTCTTATTTGCGAAAGTGTCAATATGTGATATGGAAATCAGTCTGTATAAATTAACTCTTCCCACTAAATTTTTAACCAGAATAATGGCGTGATGGGACGGAAGTTTATTTATAAGATTTTTAGACTGTTTTCCCTGTTTATTTAATTCATCAAGGTTAGTTATTCCCTTGTCCTCAAGCATTTTACACAGTTTTAAGAAAATAAGTGCTGTACACTCTGCATCATCCACTGCTCTGTGGTGATGGTCTAATACTATTCCCAGTGCCTTTGCCACGCTGTCTAATTTGTACCTTCCAAGACCAATAATCAAATATCTTGACATTGCCACGGTATCAATAACAGTAAAATCGCATGGCAGGTTCTGCCTGTTACAATTAGCCGAAATAAAACTCATGTCAAAATCAGCGTTATGTGCTACCATAATTGCTCCCTTACAAAACTCCATGAATTTAGGAAGAATCTCTTCTATGGTAGGTGCATCAATAACCATATTATCATTAATACTTGTAAGCTGCTCTATTCTAAAAGGTATTGGAACCTGTGGGTTTACAAAGGTGCTAAACCTGTCAACTATCTTTCCCTTTTCCACCTTCACTGCACCGATTTCAATTATCTTATCTGCCTTTGCACTAAATCCTGTAGTTTCCAAATCAAATACTACAAAAGTATCATCTAATCCCTGCCCCTTTGGATTTACAATCATGTCCTTTAAGTCGTCTACAAGATATGCTTCAACTCCGTAGATAACCTTGAAGTCACACTCTTTTCCTGCCTTCTTACATTCATTCTTTATATCCAAGTATTCATGCCATGCATCAGGGAATGCCTGCACCACACCATGGTCTGTAATGGCAATTGCCTTATGCCCCCACTCGTAAGCTCTACGGACGATTTTCTTGCATTCGCTTACGCCGTCCATTTCACTCATCTTTGTATGGCAATGAAGTTCAAGTCTTTTCTCTACTGCAGTATCCTTTCTCTTTTCTCCAACAGAAAATGCCGGAATCAGCTTCATACCTTTGTTGGATTCACAAGCTAACTCCTCAATCTCATAAGTGTCATAAA
>ENA-OPVL01000267-OPVL01000267.1-human-gut-metagenome-genome-assembly--contig:-NODE-267-length-36529-cov-2.687997_pt1 | contig 36529 bp, 11 predicted proteins | sample MGYA00241496_ERZ501984 | MGnify/ENA primary metagenome ERZ501984 (study PRJEB25962, sample SAMEA2042986) | human gut metagenome | biome: human gut; feature: human-associated habitat; material: faeces... | reverse complement strand
CATCAAGAATTTCGTTAGCGAGTCTTTCTTCCATAGTCTTCTCGCCTCTTGCTCTTGAGAATGTTGTCATCCAACGAAGAGCTAAAGCCTGTCTTCTATCTGGCTTAACTTCGATAGGTACCTGGTATGTTGCTCCACCGATACGTCTAGCCTTTACTTCGAGAACTGGCATAATATTGTTCATAGCCTCTTCGAATACTTCTAAAGCAGGTCTTTCAGTCTTAGCTGCGACTCTGTCAAATGCTCCGTATACAATCTTCTGTGCTACTCCTCTCTTACCATCAAGCATAATGTTGTTGATAAGCTTAGTAACCACCTTGTTATTGTAAATAGGATCTGCTAATACATCTCTCTTCTGAGTATGTCCTTTACGTGGCACGGTTCTTCCCTCCTTAACATTGTATTGTCGTCATTGTTAGCACTAATGAACGCCTTACAGCTTCATCAGCCTGACACATCACGACGTTTCATTAATTCATCGGTACTCACAAATTAAATTGTGTTCGCGCCGTATATCTTAAACCTGCAACCTTCGGATTAATCTAACTCCGGCACTAATTAATTTAATTGTTCGTAAATTATTGTATGCAATAATCTGCAAATATTCTGACTTACCATGTAAATCAATCACAGACTTATGATGCTTAATTCTTTATGAATTACTTAGCATCCTTAGGTCTCTTAGCACCGTACTTAGAACGTGCCTGTCTTCTCTTTGCTACACCTGCTGTATCAAGTGTACCTCTGATGATATGATATCTTGTACCTGGTAAATCCTTAACTCTACCACCTCTGATAAGAACAACGCTATGTTCCTGAAGATTGTGGCCCTCACCTGGAATATATGAAGTAACTTCGATTCCATTAGAAAGACGTACTCTGGCGATCTTTCTAAGAGCTGAGTTAGGCTTCTTAGGTGTTGCAGTCTTAACAGCTGTACAAACACCTCTCTTCTGTGGTGCAGATACGTCTGTAGCCTTCTTCTGAAGTGAGTTATATCCCTTCTGAAGAGCTGGTGCTGTAGACTTCTTAACTGTTGACTTTCTTCCCTGTCTTACTAACTGGTTAAATGTTGGCATTCCGTTTTCACCTCCCGAAATTAGAATAATGAATGGTTGCACTTAGTATAATCACTAAGAAAAATGCGTGAGCCTGTCATATTAAACTGCTCATTTATATAATCAGCGTACATAAATAAGAACTTGCTTATTCGCACGCTTATTTAGTATATATTTTTAGAATAAATTCGTCAAGAGTTTTTCAAAAATTTATTATTAGAAATATTACTAAAATATCACATTACTATGCTGTCCTTGTTATTGATATTTTATAAAACAAAAAAGAAGCCGCTTTCCTAAGGATAACGGCTTCTATATTTATTATCTTACGCTTCTGTATCTTCTGTTACATCAGCATCATCGCTAACTTCGACATCAGCATCTAATGTATCTACATTTTCTGTAAAATCAAGTGTTTCATCTGAATCCTCAGTAAAGCTTAACACTTCATCATCTGACTCTTCAATCTCATCATAAGCTGCTGCTGTGTCAAGTTCAACATTCTGGTATCTCTTCATACCTGTACCAGCAGGTATAAGCTTACCAATGATAACATTTTCTTTAAGACCGATAAGTGGGTCAACCTTACCATTAATAGCTGCATCAGTAAGAACCTTTGTTGTCTCCTGGAATGAAGCAGCTGAAAGGAATGAATTAGTAGCAAGTGATGCCTTAGTAATACCAAGAATAATTGGTGTACCAGTTGCTTTTCTCTTACCTTCTTCTTCAAGCTTTTCGTTAACCTCTGTGAATTCAAGAGTATCAACCTGTGAACCAGGTAAGAAATCTGAATCACCAGCAGATTCAATAACTATCTTCTTAAGCATCTGTCTAACAATAAGTTCAATATGCTTATCATTAATATCAACACCCTGAATACGATAAACCTTCTGAACTTCACGAAGCATATAATCCTGAACAGCTCTTACACCAAGGATTCTAACGATATCATGTGGATTCTCTGAACCTTCTGTGATTTCTTCACCCTTAACAACAACCTGTCCTTCCTGAACCTTAACCCTTGTATCTCTTGATACAGGATAAGCTTTTGAGTTACCCTCATCATCAGTAATTACAATATCTGTCTTCTTCTCTGTCTTAGAGAAGCTAACAACACCACCGAATTCTGCAAGGACTGCAAGGCTCTTTGGCTTTCTTGCCTCGAAAAGTTCCTCTACTCTAGGAAGACCCTGAGTAATGTTATCACCGGCAACACCACCAGTATGGAAAGTTCTCATAGTAAGCTGTGTACCAGGCTCACCGATAGACTGGGCAGCGATAATACCAACTGCTTCACCAATCTGAACTGCCTGACCTGTTGCAAGGTTAGAACCATAACACTTAGCACATACACCGATATGTGAACGGCAAGTAAGAATAGTTCTTATCTTAACCTGTGTTACACCAGTCTTAATGATAGCTGCAGCTCTCTTAGGAGTTACAAGGTGGTTAGCTGCAACGATAATCTCTCCTGTAGCCGGGTCTTTGATATCTTCTGCAAGATATCTTCCAGTAATACGTTCCTGTAATGGCTCAAGAATATCTTCCTTGGCATCACTTGAATTAGTAGCTCTATCGTTAACAAATGAATAAACATACATACCAGGTATTATCTTACCAACGCTGCAATCAGTCTCTCTTATAATAAGATCCTGAGAAACATCTACAAGACGTCTTGTAAGGTAACCTGAATCGGCTGTTCTAAGGGCTGTATCTGAAAGACCCTTACGAGCACCATGGGCTGAAATGAAGTATTCCAGTACATCAAGACCTTCACGGAAGTTAGACTTGATTGGAAGTTCGATTGTATGACCTGAAGTATCTGCCATAAGACCACGCATACCTGCAAGCTGCTTAATCTGCTGGTTAGAACCACGGGCACCAGAGTCAGCCATCATAAAGATGTTATTATACTTATCAAGACCAGAAAGAAGTGCATCAAGCAATGTCTTATCTGTTTCCTGCCATACTCTGATAACATTCTTATATCTTTCTTCATCAGTTGAACGACCTCTGTTGTAGTTAATGTTAATCTGTTCAACCTTCTTTTCAGCATCAGCTATAAGCTGCTTCTTAACCGGTGGCACTGTCATCTCCGAAATAGAAACTGTCATAGCCGCTCTAGTAGAATACTTGTAACCCATAGCCTTAATATCATCAAGAACTTCAGCAGTTCTTGTTGTACCATGTGTATTGATAACGTGCTGTAAAATATCCTTTAACTGTTTCTTTCCTACATGGAAATCAACTTCTGGAAGAAGTAAATTCTCTTCCTTGCTTCTATCTACATATCCTAAATCCTGAGGAAGTATTTCATTGAAAAGACATCTTCCTAAAGTAGTGTCAATAACACCTTCTACTTTTTCACCTTTTCCGTTAAATACTTTTCTCTTAATTTTAATCTTCTGATGAAGTGAAATATCGCCATTTTCATATGCAATAATTGCCTGGGCAACGCTACTGAAATAACGTCCCATAACATCTAACGCTTCTGAAATAACAACTCTGTCATCTGCCTGATATCTGATTATATCCGATGTTTTAATTATTCCATCATCTAAATCTTTCTTAATTTCTTCTTCAGACTGATATACCTTTTCACCAGCCATTGCTTCTTTTTCAGCATCTCCGGTGTAATCTACCATCTTATCCATTGTCAGATAGTAAATACCAAGTACCATATCCTGTGAAGGAACTGCCACAGGTGCACCATCAGACGGCTTAAGAAGGTTGTTAGGTGAAAGTAATAAGAATCTACATTCAGCCTGTGCCTCCACAGAAAGTGGAAGGTGAACAGCCATCTGGTCTCCGTCGAAATCGGCGTTGAAAGCTGTACATACCAACGGATGTAACTTAATAGCTTTACCTTCTACTAATACCGGTTCAAATGCCTGAATACCTAATCTATGAAGTGTCGGCGCACGGTTAAGCATAACCGGATGTTCCTTAATTACATCTTCAAGTACATCCCAAACTTCTGTCTGAAGTCTTTCCACCATCTTCTTAGCACTCTTAATATTATGTGCGGTTCCGTTTGCTACTAATTCCTTCATTACAAATGGCTTAAATAATTCAATTGCCATTTCCTTTGGAAGACCACACTGATAAATCTTAAGTTCAGGTCCTACTACGATAACTGAACGCCCTGAGTAGTCAACACGCTTACCAAGTAAGTTCTGACGGAAACGTCCCCGCTTACCTTTAAGCATATCTGAAAGTGACTTAAGTGCTCTGTTACCAGGTCCTGTTACAGGTCTGCCACGTCTTCCATTATCGATTAATGCATCAACAGCTTCCTGAAGCATTCTCTTTTCGTTTCTTACAATAATCTCAGGTGCTCCAAGCTCAAGAAGTCTTTTAAGACGATTGTTTCTGTTAATGATTCTTCTGTATAAATCATTTAAATCAGATGTAGCAAATCTACCACCGTCTAACTGTACCATAGGTCTGATATCAGGTGGAATTACCGGTATAACATCTAAGATCATCCATTCAGGTCTGTTCCCTGAATTTCTGAATGCTTCATGCACCTCTAATCTCTTTACGATTTTTGCCTTTTTCTGACCTGTCGCTTCAAAAAGTTCCTGCTTTAATGCTTCTGCTTCTTTATCAAGGTCAATTGCCTGAAGCAATTCTTTTATTGCTTCAGCACCCATTCCTACTCTGAACTTGCCATCAAATTCTTCGTAAGCTTCTCTATATTCCTTCTCTGACAATACCTGCTTGTACTCCAATGTTGTATCCATTGGGTCAAGTACGATATATGACGCGAAGTATAATACCTTCTCTAAAACTCTAGGTGAAATATCAAGTATAAGTCCCATTCTTGAAGGGATACCCTTAAAATACCAGATATGTGATACAGGTGTAGCAAGTTCTACACTACCCATACGTTCACGACGTACACTTGACTTTGTAACTTCAACACCACATCTGTCACAAATTACGCCTTTATATCTGATCTTTTTATATTTACCACAATGACATTCCCAATCCTTATTTGGTCCGAAAATCTTCTCACAGAACAAACCATCTTTTTCAGGTTTTAAAGTTCTGTAGTTAATTGTCTCCGGCTTTGTTACCTCGCCTCTTGACCATTCTCTGATTTTCTCAGGTGATGCAAGACCAATTTTAATTTTATCAAATGCTGCCTGTTCACTAACATTCATGTCTGCCATGATCAATCTCCCTTCTTTTAATTTTCTTCTCCGTCAGAAAATACCTCTCCTGAAGCATCAACTGTCTGGAGTTCATCATTTACAAATTCCTGTGTCTGGAAGCCTGCCTGTTCAAATGCCTGGCTATCTTCCTTATTTCCACTAAAATTCTTATCGCTGTTTAAGATTGCATTGAAGTTTGTTTCACCGTAATCAATGCTTTCCTTTAATTCAACTTCTTCATCATTTTCATCTAATACCTTAATATCTAATGCCAATGACTGAAGTTCCTTAATAAGAACCTTGAATGATTCAGGAATTCCCGGCTGAGGGATATTTTCACCCTTAATAATTGCTTCGTAAGTCTTAACACGTCCTACAACGTCATCAGACTTAACTGTTAAGATTTCCTGTAATGTGTATGATGCACCATAAGCCTCTAATGCCCAAACTTCCATTTCACCAAATCTCTGTCCACCGAACTGAGCCTTACCACCAAGTGGCTGCTGAGTTACTAATGAGTAAGGACCTGTTGAACGTGCATGAATCTTATCATCTACTAAGTGATGGAGTTTTAAGTAATGCATGAATCCGATTGTTACAGGGCTGTCAAAATACTCACCTGTTCTACCGTCTCTAAGTCTTACCTTACCATCTCTGTTAATAGGAACCCCTCTCCATTCATCTCTATGGTCAAGGTGTTCTCCTAAATATTCCATAACTTCAGGTCTTAATGTATCCTTATACTTAGCCTGGAAGTCTTCCCATTCAGTGTTTGCATAATCATTAGCAAGCTCAAGGGTATCCATAATATCATACTCGTCTGCTCCATCAAATACAGGTGTTGCAATATTGAAACCTAATACCTTTGCAGCAAGACTTAAATGAATTTCAAGGACCTGACCTATGTTCATACGTGAAGGTACGCCCAATGGGTTAAGCACGATATCAAGTGGACGTCCGTTTGGAAGGAATGGCATATCTTCAACAGGTAATACTCTTGAAACTACACCCTTGTTACCATGACGTCCAGCCATTTTATCACCAACTGATATTTTTCTCTTTGTTGCTATATAACATCTAATTACTTGGTTTACTCCCGGAGCTAGTTCTTCTGAATTTTCTCTAGTAAATATCTTGATATCTACTATTGTTCCAGCTTCTCCGTGTGGTACACGAAGTGATGTATCTCTAACTTCTCTAGATTTTTCACCAAATATTGCACGAAGTAATCTTTCTTCTGCTGTTAGCTCTGTTTCTCCCTTTGGAGTAACCTTACCAACTAATATATCTCCTGGTCTTACTTCTGCACCTATTCTTATAATACCGTTTTCATCAAGGTCTTTTAATACGTCGTCACCAACATTTGGAATATCTCTTGTAATTTCCTCTGGCCCTAATTTTGTATCACGACATTCACAATCATATTCTTCGATGTGGATTGATGTATACACATCTTCTTTAACAAGTCTTTCGCTTATTAATACGGCGTCCTCGTAGTTGTAACCTTCCCATGTAGAGAATGCTATAATTACGTTTCTTCCTAATGCCATTTCACCATTCTTTGTAGCTGGTCCATCTGCTAGGATGTCTCCAGCTTTAACTACTTCACCCTTTTGAACAACTGGTCTTTGGTTAATACATGTACCACCATTTGTTCTCTTGAATTTACGTAGTCTGTAATGGTCTATTTCATTTTTCTTATTTCTTACTTGTACTTCGTCAGCTGTAACCTTTTCAACAATACCTTCATTTTTAGCAGTTACTGTTGTTTCAGAATCACGTGCAGCTTTGTATTCCATACCTGTTCCAACTATTGGAGACTCTGGTATTAAAAGTGGAACTGCTTGACGTTGCATGTTAGATCCCATTAGAGAACGCTTAACATCATCGTGCTCCAAGAAAGGTATCATGGCAGCAGCAACAGAAACTAATTGTTTTGGTGAAACATCTACATAGTCTACTTCGCTTGCCTTAACCTCTGTAATTTCAGATCTACGTCTTACTTTTACCATTTTGTTTACGAATCTGCCTTCCGCGTCTACTGGTTCTGATGCTTGTGCAATTGTATATTTATCTTCTTCATCAGCAGGCATATAATCAACTATATCTGTTAATTTACCTGTTTCTTTATCAACTTTTCTATATGGTGTTTCTACAAATCCATATTCGTCTATCATAGCAAATGATGAAAGTGCAGAGATAAGTCCAATGTTTGGTCCTTCTGGAGATTCAACTGGGCATAGTCTACCATAGTGAGTATAGTGAATATCACGAACCTCGAATCCAGCTCTTTCACGAGAAAGACCTCCAGGTCCTAATGCAGAAATTCTTCTCTTATGAGTAAGCTCTGATAATGGGTTTGTTTGATCCATGAATTGTGATAATTGAGAGCTTCCAAAGAATTCTCTTATTGATGATGTAATAGGTTTTGTGTTTATTAATGTTTGTGGTGTTACAGAGTCTAAGTCTTGTATTGTCATTCTTTCACGAACAACTCTTTCAAGTCTTGTTAAACCAATTCTGAATTGGTTTTGTAGTAACTCACCAACACATCTAATACGTCTGTTTCCTAAGTGATCTATATCATCAACTTTTCCTATTCCATAATCTAGATTTAATAGGTAACTGATAGATGCAATCATATCCTCTGTTGTGATTGTTAGAGGAACTAATTCGTTGTATCTTTCTTTAATTACATCATGTAATTTTTCGTCTGGAGTTGTATCCATTATAGATTTTAATACATTGTAATTAACTCCTTCTTTGAAGTGAAGGTCAGATAAATCCACATTTGGTAACATTTTGTGGATATTTACTATTCCATTTCCTATTACTCTTACTTTTTGGTCATCAACTAATACGTCTACTATATTAATTCCAGAATCTTGAATAGCTTCTGCAGCTTCTGCAGTAATTCTTGTATTCTTTTCTGCTAAAACTTCACCTGTTGATGGATCTACTATATCATCATAAGCAACTTGTCCTGTTATTCTAGTTGCTAAGCATAATTTTTTATTAAATTTGTATCTTCCTACTTTTGCTAAATCATATCTTCTGTTATCGAAGAATAAACCATCGAATAAGTTTCTAGCAGCATCAGCTGTTGGAAGTTCCCCTGGTCTTAATTTCTTATATATTTCAATTATTGCTTCATCTTGAGTTTTTATTGTATCCTTATCAAGAGTCGCCTTGATTTTTGGATCATTTGCAAATAGGTCTAATATTTGCTCATCTGTTACAAAGCCAATGCTTCTTAATAAAGATGTAACAGGTAATTTTCTTGTTCTATCAACTCTTACATAGAAAATATCATTTCCATCTGTCTCGTATTCTAGCCATGCACCTCTTATAGGCATAACAGTAGATGTGTAGATTCTCTTTCCTGTTTTGTCGTAATCTTGTGCATAGTAGCAAGATGGAGAACGAACTAATTGGCTTACAATTACTCTCTCTGCTCCATTGATAATAAATGTTGCACTGTCTGTCATTACTGGGAAATCGCCTAAATAGATTTCTTGCTCTTTAATTTCACCAGTTTCCTTGTTGATAAGACGAACTTTAACATGTAATCTTGTTGAATATGTAGCGTCTCTCTCTTTTGCCTCTTCCATTGTGTACTTTGTTTTTTCTTCCATGTGATAGTCTAAGAATTCAAGTACTAAGTTTCCAGAGTAGTCAACTATTGGAGAAATATCTTTTAATACTTCGCCTAAACCTTCCTCTATAAACCAATTATAAGAATCTTTTTGTACTTGAATTAAGTTAGGCATTTCTACGAAATCACCTATCTTAGAAAAAGATTTTCTTGTGCATTTTTCGTGTTTTACTTCTTTTAGATTCAAAGTTACTCACCTCATAATAAAAATTAAAGCAGAATTTGAAATATATAAGATTTCAAAAAAGTCCTTCTTGTTTTTAGCCACTTTGTAAATTGCTTGCTCACTGCTCCTTTAAGCTTGCTTTTTACTAGTATTTTCTAAAACAATTCCTCTTTTTTGATAATTTATCAATAACATAAAAAGACAACAAAAAACCTATTGACAATCTATGCTGTTTTTGTCAATTAGTTCTTTTGTATGTTCCCTATTTTATTTAGTACTTTTGATTACTAACTTATTAATATTAACCACCCTTGCTATCTCGTTGGAGATTAATAAAATTTAAATTTTGTTGAAAATATTCCATATTATCAACACTATACTAATTATACAATTTTTGGTGCATTGATGTCAATAGAAAAAATAAATTTTTTTACCTCATTGTACTTTTATTTTATATATATAAAATTTATTCATTATTATTTTTATCAGATATTCTTTTAATATTTTCTGATGTTAGGCTTTCATAATTATTTTTATCCACTATCTTCTTGCCAATCTTTTCTTCAATTTCACTTCTTGCTTTTCCTGTTATTTTTCCTGCTTCTTGAACATCATCTTTTAATTCTTTTAATCCAAAGCTATTATTAGTATTGTGCATTTCATTTGCTGTCACTTCCGCCAAATTTGTAATGGCTAATTCCAACTTTCCCATACTATCTCTTAGATTTCTTTTTGTTTTACTTATTCCTTTTATTTCTCTATATTGTGCAGTATTTATATTGAATGTGTTCTTATATATTTCGTCTGTTAATATTGCATAGTCTCTATCTTTTGCGCCTCTTTCTTTCCAGTTATCCGTAAGCTCTTTCCTACTATCTATAGATTTAAGTCTTTGTGCAACCCATGTTTCCTCATAGCCTTTTTTTATATATGTTTCTTTTGCTCTATTAATAGCAAGCTCTGGATTTATTATTTCATCTAATCTTTCACTTCCAACTTGTGCCAACCATAATTTAAACGGTTCAGCTTTTGCTGATGGTATTGATTGTATAATTCTTAATATTCCTTTTGTATCAGCTGTTCTTATTTTTCTTATTTTTCCGTCTTTAGCTTTCATTTCAACTAGGGTACAAATTGTACCCCAGTTACTATTCAATTCCATATCTCTAGCCTTTAATTTCTTTATATATTGCTTTACATCTATTGAATCTGTCAATGCTTGAACAACATCTTCAACTGAAAAATACCATTCTTCATTATACCATCTTCTTCTAATTTCTTGTTTTTCAAATAGAGCTATTTTATTTTCGTTCATACTAATTCCTCCTTTATTTTTTACCATTATATACCATTTGCTTTGTTTTGTCAAACATTTGTTTTGTTTTTTTTAATTCGTTAACTATTCCCTAGTATTTTTCAGTTATAGTAAAAAAATTAGAGACATGTTTTCACATATCTCTAATTTTTATTGTTTAGATTATTTTCTCTTTTTTAATACTACCAATGTTATTGTTATTCCTGCGATTAAGATTAGGGCTATTGCTCCGCCTAATACGTAGAATAGATGTGTGTTACCAAATGGAGGTAATATTACTACTTCTTGAGAATCGTCTGCATCTATTTCGCGTGGTTCCATTGTTGGGTCTTGGTTACCTACGACTGAGTATGACATTTTTCTACCAACTGTATTTTGTGTTGTTACAAGTTCTGTCATGTTGTTGTATACTCTGTCATCACTACTACTGTCTTGAGTAATCATTTGTGTTAATATTAATTGTACTCCACTTACACTTTGTGTACTGTTTACAGTGTTTAATGCGTTCATTGGGTCATCTTTAAATGCTTTGGCAATTTTGTCTTTTACATTTCTTTGGTCTGCAATTACTGGTATTAAACCTTTCGAAGCAGCTGTTGTTGTTATAATGTGACCGTCTGTATACTTATTAACATTATCTGTTAATCTAGTATTTATCAATCCATTGTTTAACAAGTCTGCACTTGAAATTGTATTCCAATCTGGGTTTTGAGCCTTGTTAAATTGTAAGTTATTTCTTGTTGACGTGTTATCATCGTTTGAATTGTAATCATGTACTTGTGTTCCAACATAGTCAACTAAAACTCTTGGGTCTGTTTTTACTATTGTGCTTGTATCTGCAACTTTTCCTGTGTAGTAGAATTGTTCTTCATTATAGTCAACTTCACCAACGTTTGCTACTGTTATAGCATATGTTATTTGAAGTGTTGAACCATGCATCAATTCTTCATCCATTGTAAGTTGTACTTTACCTTTATTTGTAGAGTTTTGTCTTACTACTGGGTTTAGCATTAAACTATTGTTGTAGTTCTTGTCTGTGCTGTACACGTTATCTGTATCTTGTCCATGTGCTTTATGATCTACCCATAACACGTTTGTTGCTCTAGCAGATGCATCGAATAATGTGCTATTGTTTGCAAGTGTTAATTTAACATTTGTAATTTGTTTTGTAACTTTAAGTTGTGCCTTTGGTCTTTGTACTAAGCCTAAGTCTAAGTTTTCTAATACATAGTGACCTGCCATTTCATAGTTGTTTCCACCTATATTGTTATGTCCTGTACCAGATGTATTTGTTACATTATCTTCATTACCTGTTCTGTTATATTCGAAGTTTACATCTATTGTTCCAGATTCTGCAACCATATATGTGTTATTCATAAATTCATTTAACAAGTTCTTCATTTCTTCTGCGGTATATTGTGTACCATTATATTCTGGTATGCTTTCATAAGAAGCCAATATTTCTGCTAAGTGGTTTGTCATGTCTCCATTTGAGTATGCCTCAACATTCTTTCTTGCATTGTTACAGTTTACTAAGTAATCTGCATTTGGTGCAATGTTTACAACATTGTCATTTTTGTTCATTATATCTTTAGCATCTGAGTATTGGCCTTGGTCTGCTGCACTAAAGTTATATTGATATGAGCCTGTTGTGTTGTTTGTGTATGCTCCTGAGCCATTGTTTACACCAACTTGATATGAAGTTGATTTGTAATCTTGACCGTTGTAAGAATTTTTGTTTAATCCGATATTTACAGCTGAAGCAGAATATCCACTTCCTGCTGTTTTCTTATTATATCCTTCTTGTGAAGCATATAAGTTTGTCACAGGATTTTCTTCTTCGTTTCCATTGTTATAATTTGTGTATGTTGTTCCAAGAACTGTGCTCTCACCAGAACCATATATAAATCTTACAATGTAATTACCTGGTGCAAATGATGTAAATTTGTATTTACCATCAGCGTTAGCAGTGTCTATTGTATAATTTGGTACTAAACCACTGTTGTTTATAATTGGTGTTGTTGAATCAGTGTTTCCAGAAAGAACTTCTTTCCATATATACTCATATGTTTTTCCATCTTTTCCTTGTCTTAATTCAATTAATTGTACTCTTACACCGTTTATTCCGGTTTCATTGTCTTTTAGTCCATCTCCGACTCTTGCATTTTGTTCATCTACATTTCTAGTATCCTCAAATACCGTTCCTTCTACTGTTCTTAAGTTATCTCTGTTTAAGATAATTCTAATATTTGGAGCTTTATCTGTATCATTTTCGAAGTTTTCATACTTGATTACTCCGTCTTTTGGTACATCTATTGGGTTTAGGTTACCTGGTGTAGAGTTGCAATCTGCTATACCTGCTATATCTCCAGTCTTATATTCTTGTTGTGTTTGTGAATTTCCTGTATTTGGAGCTTTTGCTTTTTGTCCATAGTATGATTTGTATCCATTAATTTCTGCAATATTTTCTTTACCAACACCCTTGGCTGTTCCACTTGCAGCATCTTCATCTAGAAGTATGTTTCTTGCAGCATCTTTATTTACCATAAATGTCACATAGAAGTATACATCTTTGTTGCTATCTGGGTCTGATAATGGGAACATGTTGCTTGTTACAGCATCATTTGTTGCATTACTGTAGCTTTGATCACCTGTAATATATAAGTTCTTATATCCGGCTATTGTAGTTTGAGTTTCTACCCCATATCTACTAGCATCTTTCAAATATACATTTCCAATCTTATTTCCGTCATTATCTCCTAAGTATGAGCGGTCTTGTACATATGTGTAATCCGCATCATAGTAATCCACAACTTCTGTTACAGCTGCTGCGATATTTTCTGACCTATTACGCATTGTAAATTTATATGTTACATATACTTTCAATTCAGAATCCTCAGATAATCCTAAATTTTCTAATGTAGTAGCATTATCTACTATTGAATAATTATCTACTTTGTAATCATAATCTTCTCTGTATAGCTCTCTTGAATAATCATTTCCATAGTAACTTGCATCTGAAAGTCTTGTCTTGACCTCCCAGTAAGAGTTTCCAGCTGTGTCTGTTTCTAATCCATCTCTCTTATTATATGTATACACTTGTGTTTTTCCATTAATCTCTAATGTTGCTTTGTATACATCTTTTCTTAAGGCTAAGTCTAATTGTTCTCTTAGAACTAATCCTAAGTTAATATGATGCATTACATCTGGGTTCTTATACAATGTTTCAATTTTTTGTGCTGCTACAAATTTCAATACTTGTGCAGTATTTGATTTTGCATTTAAGAAATCCTCTGTTACAAATACTTGGAATCCTGGGTATAAGTCCTTAGTTGAAGTACCATTACACGTATATGCATCCATCATAGATTGATTTACATATTCGTCTTTAGACTTTCTTTCTCCATTTGAACTTACTTCTCCCTTTATGTTTCCAAACTTATCAATTGTTCCAGCTTCTTCAAGTTCATCTCTTGTATGCATTTCACTTGGATTGTTTGTTGTAACTGTATTCTTTGGAGCTGAACCAATTTCTCTAAAGCTTGCATTGAAAGTATCTCTTTCTTTTAATATGTCTAAGCCTTTTGATGTATTATCCCAGTTTGAATCTTGTCTGTTTACATTATAAACTGTTGGTTGATAATATTGACCATTATATGTGAATTTTACATAGTATTGGTACATTGCATTTTGTTTTTGGAATAAGTATTCTCCATTATCGTCGGTTGTTGTTGCTGCAATGAATTTTCCTGATTGATTTCCGTCTAATCCAGATACTTGATATAGTGAAACTTTTACATTTGACATTGGGGTATCTGTTTGCTTATTAAATAATCCATCATAATCATTTTCTTTTCCTACTGTGCCATCTACCCAAACTCTTCCGCCTAATTCGAATGTTAAATTAATTGGAATGTCTATGTCTGGTGTATCTGGCTTATCTGGCTTTTTGCTGTCTGGTTTTGCACTTACTGTTGCAGTATATATGTTATATGTTCTGCTTCCTTCAAGAGCAACCCTTAACTGTTGAGCACGTAGGCTTCTAACTGGATATTCAGTCATCTGTACGAATGGTTGTACAACAATTACACCTTTTGATGAAGAAAGGTAATTTACAGTCAACTTTTTATACGCTACATATGACCCAAATAAAGTCTTACGTTCATATGCATATCTAACTGTTCCCATTCCGTATCCTTCTCTTAAACGGTATTTGCTATAACTTGTTGTTGCAACATATCCAATATATTGGTATACATTTGCTTTTGTATCTAATATATTAAATTTAACAGTTGATTTTTCAAGATATTCAAGGTCCACATACATGTTTACTGTTTTTGGATAATTTGTTTTTTCAGCCGAGAATTTTACGTAGAATTTAGCATTTGATGCAGGATATTTCTTTTTCAATCCGTTTGAACCCGATACAGTTGCTCCAATAAATTCTATTTCAAAATCGTCAGTATTTTCATCATATACTAATGTTTTTTCGTTATCAGTTCCCTTATCTGTTACTAAATATATTGCCTTCATGTATGAAATATCTTCATAATATGGGTATGTAACGCTTAGAGGTCCTACAATATAGCTCTTAGTTGCTTGGTTTACAATTACCTGTGCTTCTGCTTGAGGGTCTTCTGTAACACTGTTAGTATTTTCTTCGTCTTGTTTTCCTGTTTTTGTTCCAGAAGAATATGAATCACTCTTAATACCATGAACCTGTGCTTTATATCCACTGCCATTAATATATGTATCCAAGAACTTTTGGTATGATAATGCTTTGTTGTAAAGTGTTAATCCGTTACTTGTTAAATGGTTTCCATTAGGTATAATTCCATCTAAGTCTGCAACCTTCCAATGTGCAGTCTGAATATCTGATAGAGAATATCTATTACGTATTGAACCAGTTGTTCCTGAATAAGCATTTTCCATTGTAGTTAATACAAAAGATAGTTGTGTATTTGTTGTAGCCTCTGTAGATCCAACCTGTTTATAATGATCTTCTGCTCTGTCTTGAGTTTCCATTATAACAACTTCCGGACCATATATTGCATCGCCATTCCAGTCTTTTTGTTTATTTGCTGGATTTGTTGTATCGTCGTCAGTATCTTTTGGAGTCTTCCAATCGCCTAATTTAGATAATAACTCTTTCATAAGTTCTTTAGACTTGCTTCTGGCTTTAGATTGTGCGCTCATAATTGCTAGGTTTTGGTTTTCTGCAACTATAGCCCCATACCTTACCGAAATCATAGGTTTGTCTTTTTCAATTGCCCATTTTTCAGAGCCTTGGGTTCCAGGTCCATATTTTTGTTCGTAATGTATATTACTACATACCGCAAATAAAAATGTTCTTCCTGCACGGTCTGCATCTTCTTTTGCCACCTGCCATAAATACTGTTTTACCTTTCTCTCAAAAGCCGAATACCCATATCCATTACTTGTTGTATAACCAATTTCATCTATATAATGTTTCTCGGAATCGAATTCACCATATCTTACAGCTTTACCAGCATCATTACAATATACTGTACCAGTACTCATATCCGTTGTCCAAGCTTCATATGGAAATTGATTATCTGCATTTCCCGAAAAAGCTCTTTGTTTTAATATTTGAGGAAATAGACCAGAATCACTATAGCTTAATTGTGGCATACCACTAGTCGCATTTCCTTGCCAAGTTCCATATGCTAATGAGACATTGCTTGTAGTAAAAAATGCTGTTATTGAAATTGCTGCAGTTGCTATTGTTGTTATTAAACATTTTTTTAATGTTTTATTTTTCTTCATTACTCTATCTCCTTTCTATATTAATACTTTCTTTTTTATCATGTAAATTCCTACTCCAACTATTGTAATTATCGTTATTATTAATGTAGTATAAATTACTACGTCACCTGTTTTTACAGATGTTAGTACATTTGCTGTTGAGTAGTCATCTTCATTTGTAGCCTTATTACCAGGTGTTGAGTCAATATCTAATGCACCATAATCATTTGATGTTTCATATATTTCTGCTGAGTTATTTATCAATCCAAAATCATCGTCACCATTCATATTCTTTGTTAATATTAATGTTACTTCTTTGCTTTCTCCTGGGTTAATTATTGTGTTTGCAAGTGAAGCATTATATATAACTCCATCTTTACCTTCATACCAGTCTTTATTCAATTCAGAATTGAATTTTAATTCTTCTGGTAAATAATCTGCTAATTTCTTAACATATCCTGCAATTCCACCCTCATTTGTAATTGTGAATTTATATTCAACAACCATTGATGATGTATTTGCATATTTAGATTCAAAATCTAATTTTGCAAGTTTACTATTGTAAACATGTTCTTTTGTATTTTTTCCGTTGTTTACTGTTATTGCTTGTACAACTTTATCTAGTTTCAAATCAAATTTAGCATCTTCGACTATACCCAAATCAATATTGAATTGATTTGTATTTGCTAATACTATTTCCTCTGTAACAGCTGCTATTTGATCTTTTCCTTCATAGTTAACTGTTTTATCTATAGCATCTGAATTTTGCTCTTCGCTTACTCCAGATTTTTTATATGTTGTAGGACTATATTTGGCTGAATCATAGAAGAATATTACACTGTATTTACCTTGTGGTACATTGTTAAACATGTATGAACCATCTGTTCCGGTTGTTGTTATGCATTGTTCATTGTTTGAATCCATTGCAATATTGCTTGTATTATTATTTAATAATAAAACTTTAACTCCTGAAACTCTTTGTTCATTTGCATCTTTTACTCCGTCTTTATTAGCATCAACCCATACAGTTCCTATTACTTTTCTTGTTTCTTTATTGTTATCATCAGGGTCAACATTTACATCGTTTTTTTCAAAATGTTTAATTATATGTGCTACAGAATTTGTTTCTACTTCTTTAATATCTTCATGTGTAAATTTGGCTTTGTTTGATATGTTTGTATCATTTTCTATAGAATTTGCTACTACATGTACATTTATTGTTACTTTTTGTCCTGCAGATAAGTAGAATTTTGTATTTATACTTCCATCACTATTTATATTAAAACTACTATCAATTGTGCCATCTTCATATACAATCTCTAAATATTTAAATGTTACTTCTGTAGGTAATGCGTCTGTAAATTCTACATCATTTAAATATATGTCTGATAAATTTTGTATAGTAAATGTGTATGCAAAATCTTCTCCTGCTGATATTGTTGTTCCAGTAGGAATATTGGCTGTTTGTGCAACGTTAATTCCTGGTTTATTTATTGTAACTGATATATCATCAATGTTCTCTGTTTCTGTATCGTCAGCTTTTATATTACTTGTAATAGTTACCTCTTTTTTGTAAACTTCATTTGCTAGTTTTCCAACTTTTGTGTTTATAATTAAGGTTTTGCCTCTCTCTCCATCTACATCTCCGACTTTTACAGTTACTTTTCTGCCGCTTACTTTGACATTTGCTGTTGAAGTAATATCATCTTCTTCAAATGTATCTTCATTAAATCTTGTTAATTTTATAGAGTCATACTCTAGCTCATCTGGCAATGTGATTGTAACAACTGTATTTTTTCTGCTATTATCAATACTTTCATTTTCAAGCTCATAATTATATTGAGACGATCTTAGTGCGATTTGGAAAGAATATGTTTCTCCTTCTTTGAGACTCTTATATTTTGAACCGATTTGTGTGTCGAAATATACTTTTTCAATTATATTTGATACAGTATTTGTTTCTACTGATATCATATCACTATATCCAACTGTTGCTTTTAATTCAACTTTCTTTGTTTCATCACTTTGAGCTCTAAATTTAAGAGTCTTTTTTAACGTTGAATTAGCCGTAATTTTTCCTAAATTAATTTTTAATACTTCAGAATCACCATCATTATCTTCATATTGTTGCAATTCGCTAATCAAATTTTCATATTTTGTTAGATCAATTACTTCATTTTCTGGTAAATTCAATAATTCCTCATATCTAGACTCATCATATTCTTCATCTTCTGGAACTTTATATGTATAGTCATCTCCATCTTGTGGAATAAAGCTTAATTCAGATGGCAATTTTATTTCTACTGTTGTGTTTTCTGCATCTACTACACCAGTATTATTTATTGTTAATTCATATTCAAGTATTTCTCCAGATTTTACACTAGCACCTTCACCTATTGTTGATGTTAATTTTGCATCTAATTTAGCAATACTTCCTGTTGTAAAACCTATTTTTGTTGCTATTGCTTTATCTGTAATTGTTCCAGATGTTTTATTATTGTTGAAGAATACTCCATAATTTTCATATACTTCTTGATCATAATCTAAGTTTGCAGGTAATGTTGCTTTGTATGTAAATGTGAATGTGTCTCCACCGTTCATTGCATAATCTTCATTTAACACTATCATGTAAGATTTTATTTTTGTATAATCTGTTACACTTGTTGTCCATCCATTTTGAGAATTAGATAGGTCTGTTGTTGCCTCCCCATTTTCTGAATAATATATTGTAACTTTTGAAGCATCTACTCCTGTTACTGTTATTCCAGATGCAAGTGGCATTGTAATATTTGAGCCTAAACTTAATGATGTGGATACATCTTTGTTATCTTTAAATGGTGTTCTTCCTAATACAACAACATGGTCTAGTGTGTTTTCGTAATTGTTTATTACATTCATTGTGTATGTAACTTCTTTTTGTTCTGCTTTTGTTGGTATTAAGGCTTTTTGAGATTCTCCATTAATAACTTCTATTTTTTCGTCTCCATTGTATCCTGTCATTGAGTTTGTTGTTACAACTCCTGATGGAGCAATATATTTAACATCTGTTGCTACATTTGTAACTGTTGAATCTCCATTTGTTATTTCTGCTGTTATTTGTGTATTTGTTGTTGGTGTTAATGTATTTAATGTAATGTCTGTTGTTAATACAACTGTTGCACCCTTGGCAGCAACATTATTATATTTTGTTTGTGTTCCTTTTAATTTTAATTCTAGTGTTTTTGTACCGTCACCATTTTCATAAAACATTATAGAATCTTCATCAATTTCAAGCTCATCATCGAAATATACTTTACAATCTTTCACATTGATTGTTTCTATATTTTCTGGAAACGTAATTTTAATTTTTGGGTTTGTATACATAGTGTCGTCTGCGCTGTCATTTTCTAGTGTAACTTTAATTTCTACATTTTCATTTTTTACTATTGTAGATAATCTATTATTACTTGTTGTTATGCTTGCTTTTTGTGTTGGTTCTGTTAAATCAACATTTTTTGTACTTTCTGTACTAACAATATCTATATCAGAATTTTTTGCTGTTCCTGTTACAGATGTTTTTATTTGTGTAAAGCTCTTTAATTGATTTGTGCTGTATTCAATATTTTTAGCTAAAGCTTTTGTTATTTCGAATATAACATTTCCTTCTGCTTGTGGTTTTGATGTTTTTATTGTTATACTGTTTGTATTAAATGGTACTAAGTTTACTACTATTTTATTGTCTTTTACTTCTGTATCTTTGTTTATTGTTGCAAGTGTTGTTCCTGTTTCATTTAAAATAGTAATTTCACCATTTTCCCCAAACACTTTATCAAATTCTTGTTTTGATATTGCTAGCGTTTTGTTGTAAGCATAATTTACTCCACCAACTGTTGTTGATTGTTCGCTTCCATTTGCAGTTACAAATTGGTCAACATCTTGTTTTAATACTATTGCATCTATTACATCTGCATATGAAACATGGGCTGTATACTTTGCCACATATTCTGTTTCCTTTTTATTTTCGTCTGTAGCATTTTTGTTATTATATATGTAACCTTTGCTTATGCTTTGTGTTGCATTAGATGTAAATTCTACTATATCTCCTATTTTTTTAGTTTGATCTTCAAATCCATCTACATGTGCACTTACTTTGTTTACTCCACTTTGTACATATAAGTTCATGCTTGAGCTTGCATCATATGTAACTCTTGTAACTGAATCTTTTACAGCTTCATATACATCTGATGAATATATGTATGTTACTATAAATTCATCTGCTGTATTTTTAGCCCATTGGATTTTTCCATTTACAGCATTATTATTTACTGTAATTGTTATTTTTCCAGTTGTGCTATCATATGACCAGTTATTCTTAGAGAAGTTATCTCCGTTTGCGTCTCCATTTGTTGCATTTGTAGAGTTTGCAACTACTGTAACTGCTTCTGGGTATTTATTATTAATTTTTGGAGCATTGACTTCTATGTTTGTATTCTTTATTGGTAACACGCTGTTTTCAACATATGATGTAATTTTGCCTTGAGTGATTAGCTTGCTTACACTGTTTGCTGAATATGGAATGTATTTTGTAATTTCATACTCCAACTTAGCTTTTGCAGTTGATGCTGTCCAGCTTGTGTGAACTACTATATCTTTCTTAACTGCAACTTCTTCACCTTTAGCATTTACATATGTTCCAGTAAATTTTATTGTATTATCTCTGTCAAACATATCTTCACTTATTTCATCTTTTTTGTCTAATGCTATGTTTATTGTTTCTGTTACATTCTCGCCATTGTTTATTTGGTTAAAGCTTATTTTTTTGTTTTCTGCATCTACTGCTTGAATGTTATCAGATTCTTCTGTTTTTGCAATTTTAAAGTTTGTGTCTGAGAAGTCTACTACTGCATCTTTTATATATCCAGCCTTTTTTACTTTTAATGCAATATTTAATTTCGTATCTTCTGCATTAACATCTGCTGAAACAGTATGTTTTCCTCCATCATAATAAACATCAAACTCTACATTCTCATTTGTAGTTGACGTTCCTTGATTCTCCAATGCTTTTGCACTTAAAAAATTGTCTGCCGCATAGCTTACTACTGTTGCTGAATTGGCATACAATATTGTTGTAGTTAATAGCATCGCAATTACTTTAATTAATTTTTGTTGCATCTTTGCTCCTCCTTAAAAAATTCACTATAACTAATTATACTCTATTTTTGCTTATTTTTCAATGTTTTTTTAACTTTTTTTAAAATTATGTAATCTTAATATTCATGTTATATTATTGCATTTTTTCCCATATTTTTCAATGGTTCTTTAAATTACGATAAAAAAGCAATTGAAACCCGCTTGCGGAAGGCATTACTAGCACATTTATTAAATTTTTATTACATTTTTAATCATTTATTTTTTTATAATTATTTTTACTTCTAAAAGTAATTAATTTTTCCCGCTTATTTCAAGCTTTTTGCAGTTTGTACGTTTTTATGTTAATCTATTATTATTCCTACTATATATATTTCCCTAAGTTTTTCACTTGTTCGGCAAAAAAAATTCTAATTATCAAGTTTTTATCTTAATAATTAGAATTTTATTTATTCTATTTATGCTTTTTTAATACAACTATTGTTATAGTAATACCAGCTATTAATATAAATGCTACTGCACTTATTAGTACATAGAATATTGGTTTGTTTCCAAATGGTGGTAATATTACAACATCTTGTGAGTCGTCTGCGTCTATTTCATATGGTTCTATTGTTGGGTCTTGGTTGCCAACAATTGAATATGCCATCTTTCTTCCGACTGTATTCTTTGTTGTTACAAGCTCTACCATATTGTTGTAAGTTTTATCATCATCTGTGTTGTCTTGTGTAATCATCTGAGTTAATATTAATTGAACTCCGCTTACACTTTGTGATGCATTTACTGTTTCTAATGCGTTCATTGGGTTCTCCTTGAATTCCTTTGCAATATTATCTTTTGCTTTCGAATTGTCTGCAATTAATGGAATTAAGTCTTTCGATATAGCTTCTGTTACAATTATGTGGTCTTTGGTGTATTTTTTTACACCACTTTCATATTTTTTATTTACCAAACTACCTAATACATTATCTTTGTCAATTACTTGCCACTCTGGATTCAACTCGCTACTGAATTGCAAATTGTTTCTAGTTGCTGTTTTATCATCATTTTTATCCCATTCGTGAACTTGTGTTCCAACATAGTCAATTAACTTTCTTGGATTTGTTTTTACTATTGTACCAGTGTCTCCAACCTTTCCAGTATAGTAGAATTGGTCTTCTTTATAATCTACTTCACCAACATTTGCAACAGTTATTGCATATGTTATTTGAAGTGTTGCTCCATGCATAACTTCTTGGTCCATTGTAAGCTGTACTTTTCCTTTGCTTGCTGCTTTACTTCTTACAATTGGATTCAACATTAGATAATTTTTATAGTTTTTGTTTGTACTATAAACATTTTTTGTGTCTTGTCCATGTGCAGTGTGGTCAATCCATAATACGTTTGTAGCTTTTGCAATTGCATCAAATAATACGCTGTTGTCTGCTAGAGTCATTTTAACATTTGTGATTTGTTTTGTAACTTTTAATTGAGCTTTTGGTCTTTCAACTAAACCAAAGTCTAGTCCTTCTAGTACATAGTAGCCACCTCTATCGTAATTGCTAAATCCGACATTGGCTGTTCCAACAAGTGGTGTTGTCTCAGATTCTTCTCTATTATACTCACTCTTCATGTTTATAACGCCTGTTTCTGCTACCATGTAAGTATTATTCATAAATGTATTTAAATATTCTCTTGTTTTGCCTTCGCTTGTTGGCAAATGTTCGTATGATGCTAGAATTTCTGCTAACTCGTTTGTAACATCTCCATTTGAATATTTCTCTACTATTTCTCTTGTATTGTCTATATTTACAAGATTTAATGGGTTTTTAGCTACTTTTAATCTCCAGTTTCCAATGCTTTGTATTATACTTGAAAGTGAACTATAATCCATATCTTTCATTATATCTTTTGCATCTGATTGATTTTTTCCATCAGCTTCTTCAAAATTATATTTATATGAGCCTGATGTGTTGTTTCTATATGCTCCAACACCATTAAACAATTCAGATTCTACTTGATATGATGTAGATTTATAATCATTTCCATTGTATGATTTCTGGTTTATAGCTGTTGCTCCGCTATAACCTAGTTTTTGTGTTACAGGGTTTGATATAATTTCTCCTGTTTTATAATCAACAGCTTTTTCAGATAATACAGTTTCATCTGTTGAACCGTATATGAATCTCACAATGTATTCTCCTGGAATTAATCCTTGGAATAAGTACTCTCCAGTTCCAATTCCTATTGATGTTAGATCTGAGAATGTAACATTTCCTCTTCTTGGTATTACTGTTGTTAAGGACTGAGTTACGTCTCCGGTTTTTACCTCTTTCCAAATATATTCATATCTGGTTCCATCTACACCATCACCATTAGATTTTTCTCTTAATTCTACTAGTTGTACTCTTACTCCATTTATTCCAGTTTCTTTATCATCACGTTTACCGTTTCCAACCATAGCATTATTTACTTCTTCTGTTCTCTTGTCTTCCCAAACAGTACCTTTTATTGTTCTAACATTTTGACGGTTTAACGTAATTTTAATGTTTGGAGCTTTATCTGTATCATCTTCAAATTTAGAAGTATCGATTTCACGTAAGTTACCTGGTGTTGAATCTGTATCTGGAATACCTGCAATATCTCCTCTTACAAACTCTGCCATAGCTTTTGTATTTCCAAAGTTTGGAGCAACTGCTTTTATTCCATAATAAGATTTATAACCATTTATTTCTGCTACGTTTTCTTTTCCAGTGTCATCATCTAAAAGTATGTTTCTGCTTGAATCCTTTTTTACTTCAAAAGTTATATAGAAATATATATCTTTATTCTTATCTGGATCTGATAGAGGGAAACAGCCTGTACTTGCAATATCATCTCCTGCACTACTATATATATTTGAACCTGTTACATATATAGTATTATAACCATCCATTTTCTTCATGGTTGCTTCTGAGTATCTACTCTTTTCGTTTAAGGTTACACTTCCTATACTATTTCCATCTTTATCACCTATATATGAACGTTCTGGAACAGGCGTAAAGTCTGGGTCATAATAGTCTACTACTTCTGTTACTGCTGTTGCAATTCCATATGAGCTGTTACGAATTGTAAACTTATATGTTACAAATACTTTTAATTCTGAATCTTGAGATAGTCCTAATGCTTCTTGGAACAATCCCCATTGGCTATAATCTTCTACTTTAAATGAGTAGTCTTCTCTATAAAGTTCTCTTGTATAATTATTGCTGTAATATCCGTTATTTCTTCCCTTAATATCCCAGCAGCCTTCATAAATTATACTGTTTCTTTTATCGTATTTGTATTCTTCAACTTCTCCATTTATTTCAAGAGTTGCTTTATAAACATCTTTTCTCAATGCTAAATCAACAATTTCTCTTTCCACAAATCCTTGGTTTACATGTCTCATTATGTCTGGTTCTGCATATAATGTTTTTACTTTATCGCTTTCAATAAAGTCTATCATTTGTTTTGAATCTATAAGTGCATGTTTCTTCTCATCATTTACAAAAACATCTAAATTTGGATATAAATCCATATTATTAGTTCCGTTACAAGTATAAGAATCCATCATACTTTCGTTTACATATGTATCTTTTGATTCTCTCTTACCATCTTTACTTACTTCTCCAACGATGTTTCCAAAATCATCTATCAATCCTTGATCTTTTAATTCTGTTCTTGTATGCATTTCTGCTTTCGGCTCTAGTAAGTTTTCTGGTGCAGAACCAATATCTCTAAATTTTGCATTGAATACATTTCTTTGAGTTGCAACATCCATACCCTTAGAATTGTTATCCCAATTTTCGTCATCTCTATTTGCGTTATACTTTGTTGGCTCATAGTATTGACCATTGTATGTGAATTTTACATAGTAATTATACATTGAATTCAAGTTATAGAATACATAATCACCATTTTTATCTGTGGTTGTTGCTTCTACAAATCTTCCTTTTTCTATAAAATCAAACTGTTCAGTTACACCTCCTATTGTTCCACCAGTACCTATTCCACCAGTAGAATCTGTTTTTCCTTCTTTGCTCTTTTCATATAATATTTTTTCTAATAACCATTGAGCAAGTTTTCTTGCATCTAAATTTCTATTTTCTTTTGTTGTTCCACCTAGTACAACTATTGCATATTCTTCATTTTCATATACAAATGAAGCAATTACACAGTAGCCAGAAACCCTAATTTGACCTGTTTTTGTTCCTTCTATTCCTGGTGTTGTTTTTAATGGGTTTGTACTATTAAGCTTTCTTTGGAAGCTTGTTCCATTTCTATTAATCGTTATAGATATTGATTGTTTTGAGCCTTCTTTAAAATACTCTGCAAATATTGGGTTATCCATTGCAGCATCTAGTATTTTAGCCAAGTCCTTAGCAGAAGATCTATCTTCTGGTTTTACACCAAAAGGAGTAACAAAGTGACTTGAGGTTGCACCCAATGAGCGAACTTTTTCATTCATTAGGTTCATGAATACGTTTTTTCCACCCGGATAATATTCTGCAAGTGCTTCTGCAGCATCACAGCCTGAATATACAAGCACTGCTCTTAATAAATCTCTTACTGTAACCTTATCGCCTTCCTCTAGTCCAACTATTTGAAGTTCTGGGCTCCAAGTACTTGTTCTTAAATACTCTCCTACAGCAGTTCTATTAACTGTTACAACATCATTCAAATTCATTCTTTCTGCTACGACTAATGCTGTTACCATTTTTGTAATTGAAGCAACTGCACATTGAGTGTTTTCACCTTTTCCCCATAGAGTTTCTCCAGTTTTTCTGTTATACACTAAAAATCTTGGAGCAGATATTGTTGGTTTTTTAGGCTCATCTGTATCTGTTGTTGGTGGTAGCGTTGGCTTTGGCTTTGTGCCTGGTGTTGGTATTTTAGGTATTTCATATAGTGAAACTTTTACATTTGACATTGGTGTATCTCCATCACCATATTTACCATCATATTTATCCTCTTTGCCTACACTGCCATCTACCCATACTTTACCACCAATTTTCATCGTTAAGTCTACATTTGTTTGATTTTTATTAGGGTCTAGCCCTGGGTTCGTTGGTAAAGTTATATTGTTTTTGTGTGCTTCTATATGGTATACCTTGTATTCACGTTTTCCACCCATTGCAACATCTATAGGTTGTGCATCAATTGTATCAACTGGATCTTTTGTCATTTGAACAAAAGGTTGAGCTATCATATATGTATCGTCATTATGGATTGTAAGCCATAGCGTACCATATTCTGTTGTTGTATATGCATATAAAAATCCAATATGCAATTGCTGGTACGAATATTTTACTGTTATAAATGCTTGTCCTCTCGCAAGTCTTAGCTTTTTGTCGCTTTTGTCTGAACTTGTTTCGTTTGCTCTTGCCGTAAGACCAATATATTGATATACATTAGTTTTTGTTCTTAATTGATTGTATTCTATTTCTGCTTTTTTCAAGTATTCAACATCAGCATATATTCCAACATTTGTTGGGTATAAAGTATCTGAAGCTGAAAACTTAATATAGAATTGGCTTCCAGAAGCTGGGTATTTTTTCTTTAAACCATTTGAACCTGAAACTGTTCTTCCTATGAATTCTATTTCAAAGTCATCATTATTTTCATCATATACTAAGGTTTTAGATTTTAAAGGTTCACCTTCATTTGTCTTAAGGTATATTGATTTTAAGTATGATATATCCTCATACTCAGGATAATTTATCGTTAATGGTCCTATTATATATTGGTTGGTGTTTCTATTACTTATAATTTGTGACTGCGACATATCTATTTGAGCAGAGAAATTTATAAGATTTTTATTTACAAAAGACTGATAGCTTTTTGCCTTTTTGTACAATTCTTTTCCATTTGAAGTTTCTTGTGCAGAGCTTATTATGCTAAAATCCTTTGCTTCCCAATATGCTGTTTGAATATCACTTAAATTATATCTACTTCTTACAGAATTAGTTACTCCACTATATGCATTTTCCATAGCAGTTAGTATGTATGCAATATTGGCACCTCCTCTTCCAATAGATAAATTGGTGTATTTTTTTGTATCTCCTTCTTGTTGATATCCGTTTTCAGCTCTATTTTCTGTTTCCATCACAGCAACTTTTGGTCCTAATACTGGATCAGAGTTCCAATAAGACACATCTTGAATTCCCATATTGGTTGAACCATCGGTTGTTAATTCTGGTTTATCCCAATTTGTTAACTTAGTTAATATTCGAAATGTCATTATGTTTCGAGTTAGACCCTCTGACTTGCTGTAATCATAACCTGATGTACTTGATGCACTTGATGATTGTACCCTTGTTATTAGCATTGGTTTTGTAATCTCTACATTAAATAATTCATTGTTGTAAATTGAAGGTCCTTGAATTTGATCATACCATATAATAGGAGTACAGCTTTCATATCTTAGCCCAAATGCGCCATGTACAGCTCCAATTAAATCAGCTAATGTAAATCCGCTAAAATATTTTTTTGCTCTTTCCTCACATAATTTTTTCATTTTGCTAGGAAATCTAAATATGTTCCAACATCTTGGTTAATGTATGGTGTTGGATAGTATTTTGTTGCATCGTATTTTCCAAATCTTACAGATTTATTTGAATCTGCTCCATACATTGTTGAACCACTTACTTCTGTTGACCAATTTGTATATGGAAATTCTGTATCTGCATCTCCAGAGAAAGTCCTTTTTTGAAGTATATTAGGTAGTAGGCTACCACTATCCGAAAAAGCTCCCTTTTGAGGCATTCCACTACTAGTGTTTCCCTGCCATGTTCCATATGCAAATGTTTTCTTTTCAGCAAAGAACAGCGTTAATACTAAAACAACCAAGATGATACCAGCTGTTTTTATAATCTTTTTGTTATTTATTTTTATGTTTTCTTTCACTCGCTCTTTGCCTCCTTTACTTTAATACTTTTTTTCTTATTACATATACACCTGTTGCAATTATTATTAACACAGCCATTGTCAATGTTACATATATAACTGCTTGTCCTGTTTTTACTCCTACAATAACATTTGCTATCGAATAATCATCTTCATTACTTGCTTTATTTCCTGGTGTTGAGTCTATATCTAATAATCCGTTATTATTTGATGCTTCATATATTTCTGCAGAATTGCTAAATACTCCAAAATCATCATTGTTCATATTTTTAGTTAATATTAGAGTTACCGTTTTACTCTCACCTGGGTTTATAACTGTATTTGCCAAACTAGAATTATATACGGTTCCATTTGCTCCTTCATACCAATCTTTATTTAATTCTGAATTAAATTTAAGCTCTGTTGGAATGTAGTCTGCTATTTTCTTTGCATATCCAGCTACTCCTCCTTCGTTTGTTATGGTTATAGAATACTCAACTACCATTGAAGATTGCGTTATATATTTTGTCTCAAAATCTATTTTTGCATTTTTACTGTTATAAGTGTGTTCTGCAACATCTTTTCCATTATTTGTTGTAATAACCTTTACAGTTTTATCCAGTCTTAAATCAAATTTTGTATTTTCTACTAGCCCTAAGTCCATATTATAAACATTAAATGTTGTAACTTTTATTATTTCTGTTACTCCTGCAATTCTTTGGACTCCTTCAAATACAATAGTTTTATCTATGGCATCTGAATTTAAGCTTTCGTCTACTCCATCTTTTCTATAAGTTGTAGCACTGTATAAAGAAGATTCATATAAAAATACTACCGTATATGTACCTGAATATAAATTGTTAAATAAGTAATTTCCATCACTATCTGTTGTTGTAACACATTCTGATTTTTTTTCATTTTTTACTATGTTTCCATTTTGGTCTATTAATATAGCTGTAACATTAGGTACTTTTTCTTCATCTGCATCTTTTGCACCGTTTCTGTTTTTATCTATCCAGACTGTTCCGGTTATTTTCTTTGTGTATGATGGCTTATCTGGATCCACATTGTTTTTATCGAATAGTTCTACAACATGTGTAATGCTATTACTTTCTATTTCACCAATTTTATCGTGCGTAATTTTTCCTTTGTTTGTTATTGTTTTATCTTTAGTTAAAGATTTTGCCATTACTTCTACTTTTACATTTGCTGTCGTTAATTCACCAAGACTTAAGTTCACTTCCATTTCTCCATTTTCATTTACACTTACATCTGTGCTCTTTGTACCATCTGAATATATTGTTTCTACACTTTTAAGTTGTACTTCATCTGGTAGCTTATCCGTTAATATTACATCTTCCATAGGTATTTCCGAAAGATTTGATATTGTGAATGTATATGTATATTTTTCTGCTGCAGAAATAGTTGTATTTGCTGGAATATTACACGTTTGTACAATGCTTACTCCTATTTTATTAATTGTATCTGTTAATGTTGGTATAGTTTCTGCATTTTTTCCATCTGCTTCGATGGTTCCTGTTATAGAAACGTCTTTTTTATAAACTCCATTTGGCAAATCTTTTACATTTAATTTAAGTGTTAATTGCCTATTTTTACCTCTTTCAATAGTTCCTAAATTTATCTGTAATGTATTACCCTTTACCACTACTTTATTAGGCGTTGTACCGCCTTCGTATGCAACAGATTTATATTCCATTTCTTCTGGTAAATTTATCTTTAATATTACATTTGTTGCATCATTTTCAAAGTCATTTGTACTAATATTTATTAAACATTCGTATATATCTCCAACTTGTATTTTCTCTTCATTATTTGCATTAATATTTACATTAAAGTAACTTATCTTTATAATGTTTGTTACTTCATTTGTTTCAGCTCTCATATCTTCATTATATTCAACTGTTGCTTTTAATTTTACTTGTTCGTCTTCAGCATCACTTCCAAGGTGCATGGTGTTAAACTCCAGTTCTTTTTTTATTGTTTGATTTGTTTTCATGTTTCCTATTTCTATTACCAATATTTTTTTCTGCTCTGTTATATTTTCATCAAATTCAACACCTTGTGCTTTTTGCTCTTCTACCCATTTTGAATATTCTTCCATTTGTTGTTTCATTTGTTCAGCCTGTTGTTTCCACATCGCCATTGCTTCTTCTTTGCTCATTTCTGATTTATCCCAATTTATGTTATCCCAATCCGGTTCTTCAGGCATTTCAAATTTTTGCAATGGCATTATTGTTCTTATTTTATAATTTTCGCCTTCTGTTGGTATGTACTCTAAGTTATTTGGAATTTCTATATTAATAGTTGTTCCCTCTGCTGAAATTGTTCCATTGTTGTTTATTGTAACTATATATTTAAGATGTTCTCCGGCTTTTACGCTTGCACCTTCTCCAAGCACTGATTCTAATTTAGCATTTAAAACAGCCTCTTTTCCGGTGTTTAATCCAATTTTAGTTGCAATAGCTTTATCTTCAATCTTTCCAGTGCTTATGTTGTTTGTAAAGTATATTCCATACATTTCAAATGCTTTATTCTCATAATCCAAATTAGCTGGAGCCTTTGCATTGTACGAAAACTTAAAAACATCTCCAGATTTTATATCATAATTTTTAAAGACAATCATATAAGATTTTACTTCTGCATAATTGGTTATTTCTTTAGTCCATGCATTTTCTGCATTTGATAAATCCTTCGTAGCATTTCCGTTTGTAGAATAATATATTTCTGCATTTTCTTCTGGCAAACCACTTAGTGTAATCTTCGATGACATTGGAATATCCATTGTTGTTCCTAAATCTTGTAATGTATCTACATCTCTATTTCCTTTGAACATTGTTCTTCCTAATATTACAGCATTGCTCAATGTGTTTTCATAATTATTTATAATATTCATCTCAAATGTTAACTCTTTTTCATTTGATTTTGCTTGTATTAACGCCTCTTTTGCTTCTCCATTTACAACTTCTAGCTTTTCATTTTCGTTATATCCTATTACACTATTTGTTGTTACAACTCCAGAAGGAGCAATATACTTTACGGTAGTTTTATTTTCTGATGTTGTCTTATTTTCATCACCATTTTGAGCAATAACTTTTATTTCTGTATTCATAGTTGGAGTAGTTTTTTCTAAAGTTATATCTGCCGCAATAACAATTGTTGCACCTTTTGCAATTGGATTATTAAAAGTTGTTTGTGTTCCTTCTAGTTGTACTTCTATAGTTTTAGTTCCGTCTTCATTATCATAAACCTTTGTTTCAGCGACTTTAAGTTCACCATCAAACATAACTTCTACTGCTATTATATCTAATTTTTCAATGTATTTCGGCATAATAATTTTAAAATTAGGATTTATAAACATAACATCATCAATACTATCGTTTTCTAATGTAACACCTATTGCAACAGCTTCATTAGTTGTAACTGTAGATAATCTATTGTTTTCTAATTCTATACTTACCTTTTGTGATGGTTCTTCTAACTTTGTAACCATTTCTGTCGTTTCATTTAAAACAGCTATATCCGAATTCTTAGCAACAACATTTAATGAAGATTTTAAGTTTGTAAATTCTTTAATTTCTTCTATGCTATAATCATTGTCTTTTGCGATCGCTTTTGTAATTTCAAAATTCAAGCTTCCTTCAGTTTGTGGTTTTGATGTTTCCAATACAATATTTTCGATTTTAAATGATGTCAAATCAACTTTAATTTCATCTTGTTCTGCTTGCGTATCTTTATCAATTGTATTTAAAATCGTTCCATCTTTAGATTGAATTTCAATCTTACCATTTACTCCCAGTACATTATCAAATTCTTGTTTTGATATTTTTAATTCTTTGTTATACGTATTTGCTTTATATTCTTGTTCTTTACTTGTTGTAAATTTATCATCGTTTTGCGAGATTGTAAAAGAATCTATTAAATTTGAATATGCAATGTTTAATGTGTATCTATTTGCGATGTCTGTTTCTCTTTTATTTTCCTCAGCAGTAACTTTATTGTTATACATGTACCCTTTGTAAATGCCCTCATTAGGGTTTTCTAATGTAATATCTGCAATTTCTCCTAGTTTTTCTTTTTGTACTTGTTCTGCTATTGTTTCTTTTTTTATTGTTAATTCATTATTACTATATAATGTAATTTCCGAATTTAACTTATAATTCAATTTTATGGATGTTTCTTTTATTTTTTCATATGCTTTAGCAGAATAAATATATGTAACTATATATTTTTGTGGCTTGTTTTTTTGCCATTGTATCTTATTATTTTTTATTTCATTGTTTTCTTTTATCGTTAAGGATCCGTTTTTCATCATATGTAATATTTTCTTTATTAAGTTCTTTTGTTATTTCTTCTGTGTTATTTATAACTGATACTTTCTCTGGATATTCCCCTGCAAATTGTGGAATACTAATGTTTATATTTGTCTTCTTAACTGGTAAAACGTAGTTTTTTACGTTCGTTGTTACTTTTCCTTGAACAATTATTTTGTTTTCTTCATTTGATGCATATGGAATATATTTGATTGTTTCATAATTTAATTCTGTTTCCACGTTTTTTGCAGTCCACTCTGTATGAAGAACTATTTCTTTTTCAACCTTTGTTTCTTTTGCATCTGTATTTACAAATGTGCAAGTAAGTTTAATTTTATTATCCCTGCTAAAATTGTCTTCGCCTATCTCCTCTTTAATGATTGGATTAATATATATTTGCTCTGAAATTTGCTCTTTATTTGTTATCTGTCCGAATGTAATTTTCTTGTTTTCTGCATCAAAATTCTGAATCTTTTTAGCCACTGTTGTTTGGGCTGCATTACCATTTTCATTTGTATTTTCATCATTTATTTGATCTACTTCAAAGTTTGAAGAAGAAAAATCTATTGCAAGATCTTTAACATAGCCACTCTTTTTTAATGATACAGCAATATTTAGCTTAGTATTTTTCTCGTCAATATTTAATGTTGCACTGTGTTTTCCATTGGTATACTGCACATCAAAATCTACACTTCCATCTTTTGATGTAGTGTTTTGATTCTCTAACTCCTTTTCACTTAAAAATACTTCTGCAGCATAGCTTACTACCGACCACGAATTTGCAAATATAATTACTAGGGCTAACACTGCGGCTATAAACTTAGATATTTTTGCTTGCATATTTTCCTCCAATTTTCACTCTTAAGTTATATATATTTATTATTACATTTTTAATTTATGTTTTGCAATGGATATTTTTTCCTTGCCTAGTGTACAACTGAAATTCGCTTGCGGAAAGGGTTAAAAGCACTTTTATTAAATTTTTATTACATTTTTTTGCACGTAATTTGTTGTGAGATATTTTATGTTAAAATTTAGAGTCAAATAAAGGCTTGTTTTTAAGCATTTTAGCGTTTTTGTCATTTTTATGTAAATCTTGTTTCATATTTATTTTGCTTGATTTCCCTATGATTTTTTCTGTTTTGTAATAATTTTATTATTTTTGAATATTTAGAGTGAAAAATTCATACAATATAGTATGAACTTACAATCAAGGTCTATCAAAAGTAAATTATCTTGTTAACGAAAACTATTATATATTAAATTTAAAAACAATAATTTAGCTGTTTATGCTAGCTTTTAAATTGCACAAAATATGGGCAAATGCAAATTTTTTTCAAATTTTATTGACAAGTATGTATATAAGTTGTATAATTAAAAAAGTTCATACATCGCGGGATGGAGCAGTTGGCAGCTCGTTGGGCTCATAACCCAAAGGTCGGTAGTTCGAGTCTATCTCCCGCAACCAAATATAGCAAGCTCTAAAGAGCTTGCTAATTTTTTATATTAAACAAAGTGATGGGTATTTTTTGTAACAATTATTTAAACTTTCTATTGCATTTGTTGTATACATTATTTTTCTTGTCTCTGGTCCATATTTATAGAATGGTTGTATGTTTTCCCAATTATTTATCCAATTGTCTAACGATACTCTTCTTTTGCTCCATTTTTCTTCTAATTCAATTAAATTATTATATCCTGCTTCTTCCTGTTGTTGCTTGATATATTTGCTTTAAATCTTGAGCTAATTCTTTTCTATCCTTATATGATACATACTGCAATGTATTTCGTATCATATGCACTATACATCTCTGGAATTCTGTCATTGGATATACTGCTCCTATGGCTTCCTTTAACCCTTTTAAACCATCTGAACACATTATTAATATATCTTTTACTCCTCGATTTTTTATTTCATTTAATATACTTGTCCAATACTTTGCACTTTCTGATTCTCCTATATAAAATCCAAGTATCTCTTTTTCTCCTGTCATTGTTACTCCTAATGCTATGTATACTGCCTTTTTTACTACTATTCCATCTTGTTTTACATTGAAATATGTTGCATCTACGAATACTATTGCATATTGCTCTTCTAACTGCCTCTTTTGCCATTCTCGTATCTCTGGTATTATCTTATCTGTTATTGCGGTTACCATATCTAGACTTACTTTTACTCCATAAAGTTCTTGCATTTCTTCATATATATTTTGATTTGACATTCCTCTTGCATACATTCTTATTATTTTTTCTTCAATGCTTGATATATCTTTTTGTCCTTTTTCTACTATTATTGGATCAAATGTTCCTTGTCTGTCTCTTGGCACATTTAATGTTATATCTCCCTCTGTTGAATGTACTGTCTTTGGGCTATATCCATTTCTATAATTTTCATTATTTTCTATATATTCGTTTTTTTCATATCCTAAATGTTCTGTTAATTCTGCATTCAACATTTCCTGTATTGTATCCTTAAATAAATCCTTTATTGCTTCTTGTATGTCTCCTGTTGTTTTTAAATCATTGCTTTTTATAAATTCCTGTATTAATTTTCTTCTTTCTTCACTTATTTTTTCTCTTTTTGCCATATTTAAAACCTCCTTATGACTTTTTTATTTTATCATAAGAAGGCTTATTTTTAAACTTTACACAATTTTTTCTATATACTCAAATAACCAAAATTGTTAGACGTTTTCATCTAACAATTTTGGTTCATTTTATTTTGAATGTCACTGACATATTACATTTCAATAGACTTTCTATATTTTATAATATCAATATATTGAAACTCTGAAGCCTATATTACCATCATAATCATACCATGCAGCATCACCATGATATGCAGCATTTGAACCTGAATTATAACTATTTCCTCTAACAACACAAGGCCAGTGTGTACTGCTATATACTCCAATAGTCCATTCAGCTACATTACCTGCAAAGTCATAAATATTCATAACTTTATTTCTATCTGCTGCACCTGTTGTTAATAATGCAGCATGCTTTTGTTTTACCTTACTCTTTACTAAATAATATTCATCATCCTCATTATAGTAATCCACGTTATAAGCCTGCCAACCTCTATTATTATTAGCATAATATTTACCTCTATTTAATGTAAATGATACTGATGATGTGTTTCCTATAGAGTCACTATTTTGTGTTAATACTGTATCACTTATATTACCTTTATTATGAAGATGTGCCAAAACTAAGTTCCACTGAACCTCATACATTAAAGTACAAGTTCGATTACCTGCATTAACTTTTTTAGTCAAGTCCATTGCTTCTGGAAGTGTTAATAAACGATATGGATACATATTTATTTTTGAAACTGGACCAGCGCTTGTGCCTTCTGTTGTTGACTCTTCTGCATTAGCAGTTCCCTCTTCAAATCTTCCTATATAAAATCCTCCATTTTCATATACACTTTTTAACATTACATGTTTTGCATCATCATCTGCATCTGAATACCCTCCGCTTTTGTATGCTTTTGTATAATTTTCTAAATCCGCTGTTATTTTTGTGTATGCTGCACTATCAAAATTAGTTATATTAGTTCCTGCTGTTGGATATACCGTAGATGTTTTTGGTACTTCTATCCATACATACTGACTTCCATCTTTATCTTCTATTACTAATCCGTTACTTAAGTCTGTGCCATCCACCTTTTTAAAGTCATTGCCTGGCAAATATGGGTTAGAGCCAGTTGATGAACTCATATATTGATTTACAGTAACACTAACTGTCTTTTTACTTGTTATTCCATTACTTGTACCTGTTACTGTAAACGTGTAAGTTCCATTCTTAGTAACTTTATATGGCAAACTAGGTGATACACTTGTGCTTCCTGATGCTATTGAATGGCTAAATGTTATATATAAATCTTTGCCTGTCAAAGCTCCATTAGCTGCTATTGCTGTTCCACTTCCATTACTGTTTTCTACTACTTTTATAGTTCCTATTACTATCTGCCCTCCAACTTTTACAGTCTGCGTTGTACTTTGTGTCTTATATCCTGCTTTACTTGCCCTTACTGTTACTGTAAATGATGATGTATTTGTTA
>ENA-OPVL01000204-OPVL01000204.1-human-gut-metagenome-genome-assembly--contig:-NODE-204-length-40709-cov-4.168471_pt1 | contig 40709 bp, 29 predicted proteins | sample MGYA00241496_ERZ501984 | MGnify/ENA primary metagenome ERZ501984 (study PRJEB25962, sample SAMEA2042986) | human gut metagenome | biome: human gut; feature: human-associated habitat; material: faeces... | reverse complement strand
GCGCATAAAGCGAGCATTTAAACCGCCGCGACTAAAGTCACAAATATAGGATATCTTCTCTCTTCCCGGGCGTCTGTCTCTTAATGAATTAAATAGTAAATCTAATGTGTTATATAATTAGCTATCAGATTATTATCCAGCACCTCCTTGCAAGTGTCTATAAGACTCTGAGCACGGTCGGAATATTTCTGGCAGAGTTTTTCGTTGATATTTTTCCGGCTGCCATCCAGAAGCGACATTAAACGCCCACTTGCTACAGTTCCGTCTTTTCCTATTGTAAATAGCATGTTATCATCGCTTGTGATAAAGGAGCCTTCTCCTACATAGGATATCTGAGCTACAAATCCCTCGTCTGCATTCAATAAATCATGTCCGAATACATAGGGCTGTTTTGTATCTAAATCCATAAGATTTGCAATTGTTGGCATAATGTCTACTTCGCCACCAACAGTGTCTGCCACCTTACTTTCATTTAATCCTGGAATATGAATGATGAACGGAACATTCAGCATCTCATCATAGTCGTATTCTTTTCCGAGGAAATCTGTCATTTTCCATTGAACGGACGGGGTTTCTTTATTCATTCCCTGATGATCGCCGTAAATAGCGATTACTGTATTATCGTACATATCATTTTTTTTCAGATATTCTATCAGCTTTCCAAAGGCTTCATCCGTATATCTGACGGTCTGAAGGTAATTACCAAAAGTACTTCCCACATCACTGTCTTTTAGTTTAAGGCTTGCCAGCGACTGATCCAATTCATATGGAATATGGTTTGTGAGTGTAATCATAAAGCTGAAAAATGGCTGTTGCTTTGTTTTTAAGATATCAACTGCCTGGCGGAACATCTCCTTGTCGGTAATTCCAAAGCCAGAAATCTGAGTCTGTTCCAGTTCTTCTTCCGAATAATAATGCTGGAACCCCTGATTCTTGTATGCCTCGCTTCGATTCCAGAACGTCTTTACATAACCATGAAACGCCATTGCACTGTATCCTTTTTCCCGGAACATCCACGGAAGACCGTTATATGTATTATCCACATACATTCGGTAACACTCTCTGATGTCATTCGGATATAAACTGTTTAACGCTGAAAATTCTGCATCACATGTATTTCCCACACCGGTTGTTGAATAAAAATGGTTGAAATAAATAGTATCCTTTTTCAATAATTTATTCAGATTCGGGGTAATTTCCTGACCGTTATATGTTGCCCCAATAACAAAGTTATTAAAAGATTCTGTCTGTATCAATATCAGATTCTTTCCCTTTGCCACACCTTTATAGGCTGTCCCAGATGACTTTGGCACAATGCTCTTCATCTTCTTTTGAATGGCTTTCTCGTCAACAGAACTTCTTTTTAACTTGCCGACTACATTTACTACTATATCATTCGTATGGTAGGTAAAAAATTCAATGTGGTTTACCTGCTGAACTGAGCGAAGATTCTGTGGATTCAATCCATAGTAATACCACGCACAGATTGCCACAATGTAAATAATGATATGCAATGCACTCTTTATCAGAGATAACATAAATTTCTTTTCTTTCCACACATTTTTAAAATGAAACTTTTCCGGCCAGCACTTTGCCAGTTCATCAAGCATTCCTTTTTTACCTTTATTGCGCAGGCGATACCAATATAAAACAAAAGGATAGTCAATCAAAGTCAGTAAACACCACGGACTTACACTCGCTCCAATCACATCTCCATCTCCTGCAATCTGTCCAAGGCTTGTAATCTGATAAAGCTGGTTGATAGATACATATTTTCCAAAATAGCTGCTATACGCTGCATCTGCCAGCATAATTAACGTAATTAATGTGTATACAATATAAAATCCATATCGTCTGGGTTTACTTTCTTTAAAAGAAAATGCCTCAAATACACAAAGTAAAAATAACAGACTTAATAATGGCACATCATAAATACCAAGCATATCCAGCCGCTTCGTCTGCCAATAATATATAAACATCTTTAAAATTAATACTGGATACACTAACCAGTAGTGAGCCAGTAGCTTTTTGATTATTGTTTTCATAGTTTTTCCCAATTTTTTAAAATAAGAAAATCTCATCAAAGTTCTGGAACAAACTCAAAACTCCTGATGAGATTTCTCTGATAGTACTTTTATATCATCCGGCTTCTGCCTTAAAGCGTGTTTGAAAAATCATTTCTGCAATCTGCACACTCTACTTCTCGGTGGTATCTACTTCTTCTACTGCCTCTGGCTGTGCTGCTACTTCTTTAATAGAAGTAACGAGGCCTGCGAGATTCTGAATCTCAGAAGGAATAATAATCTTTGTTGCCTTTCCATCTGCTGCCTTCTCAAATGCTTCTAGAGATTTCAACTTGATAACTGCTTCATCTGCTCCGGCTTCTCTGATTGCTCTAAGACCGTCTGCAGTTGCTCTCTGTACTTTAAGAATCGCTTCTGCCTGACCTTCTGCTTCACGGATTGTCGCTTCCTTTTTCGCTTCCGCATTAAGAATCGCTGCTTCTTTTTCTGCTTCCGCTTCAAGAATCATGGACTCTTTATGACCCTCTGCTCGAAGAATAGAAGACTTCTTCTCTCCTTCTGCCCGAAGAATAGCTTCACGACGTTCACGCTCTGCCTTCATCTGCTTCTCCATCGCATTCTGAATCTCTGTCGGTGGAATAATGTTCTTAAGTTCCACACGATTTACCTTGATTCCCCATGGATCTGTAGCTTCATCTAATGTCGCACGCATTTTTGTATTAATAGTCTCACGGGATGTCAGAGTGGAATCAAGTTCCAGATCACCAATAATATTACGCAATGTTGTTGCTGTCAGATTCTCAATCGCCATAATCGGATTGTCTACACCGTAAGCATAAAGCTTAGGATCTGTAATCTGGTAATATACAACAGTATCAATACGCATTGTTACATTATCCTTTGTGATAACCGGCTGTGGTGCAAAGTCTACAACCTGCTCTTTTAAGAGAACTTTCTTTGCAACACGGTCAATAAATGGCACTTTAAAATGCATTCCAACGGACCATGTTCCATTATATGCACCAAGTCTCTCAATAACATATGCCTGTGCCTGCGGTACGATTCTCACGCAGGATGTTACGATATACACGATTAACAATATAATGATAATCATAAAAATAGTTCCAGCCATACTTGTTACACCTCCTGTTTTTCCTTATATACTCTTGGATTCTTCTTACAAAATCAAATACAGAAAAATTCCAAGAGTACATTTTTAAATCGGTTTTACAATTACCTTCACTCCGGAAATAGATTCTATCATGACCTTCTGTCCTTCATGAAGCTGTACATCATCGGAAATACTTCTCGCTGTCCATATCTGTCCTTCGACTTTCACCTGCCCCTTCGCATTGAGGTTATCAATGTCCTGCGTTACAAGTGCTGTCTGTCCGATCAGACTGTCTGCATTCGTCCGAACCGTTCTGCTGTTAAGGTACTTCAATGCCCACGGTCTTGTCAGAATAAGAAGAATTACTGACACAATCACAAATGCGATAATCTGACTCCATAATGGCAGGGAAAAAGCAGCCATCACTGCACCTACTAAAGCTCCACCGGCAAACCATATTGTTGTGAGACCCATTGTGATAATCTCAATTACAACAAAGATTGCTGCGGCTCCTAGCCAATACATTACAGTCATACTTCCACCACCTTTCTTCACAGTAGAATATTTCCATCTGTGTGTTTATCCCTATTTTATCTTATCCACTATAAGAAGTAAACATAAATTTTCTTAATTTATTAAGCAGACGCTCAAAAAAAAATCATATCCCCTTTATCTGTGCCATTAGTCGCGGCATGTTGAACGTTCGCTCCATGCGCTCGCATCCAGCACTTGCTCTGAGGTCACAGATAAAGGGTATATGATTCTTTTGGGGGCTTCCTTCTCCGGTTTCGTCTGTCTTACACTTACAAAATCACTCCAGAACCAATATATACCAACCATGCTGTGATCCAGGCCACGCCACACTGCATGATGACAATTCCTATCGTTTTCAACGTAGAATGCATTTCCTGTTTAATGGCGGCAATTGCTGCTACACAAGGTGTATACAATAGTGTGAAAACGAGGAAACTTACTGCAGAACGAACGGTAAATAAAGTACCGAGAGCGGCAGATACATGGGCTGCATTGGTTCCTAATAATACGCTGAGTGTGGATACTACTGCTTCTTTTGCTGTGATTCCAGTTACAAGGGCAGTAGAAATTCTCCAGTCTGCGAATCCAAGTGGTTTGAAGATTGGTGCAAGTAAATGGCCAAGTATGGCGAGGAGACTGTTTGCACTGTCTGTCACAACATTTAACCGGCTGTCAAATGTCTGTAGAAACCAGATAATCATTGATGCAAGAAAGATAATCGTAAATGCTCTTTCTAAGAAGTCCCTTGCCTTTTCCCACATTAAAAGTAAAACGCTTTTTAAAGAAGGAAAACGGTAATTCGGAAGTTCCATGACAAACGGCATTGGCTTTCCGGCAAATAAAACCTTTTTGAAAATTAATGCCATCAAAATTCCAATTACGATTCCGCCAAAGTAGAGGCAGGACATAACAAGTACGCCTCTATGTGGGAAAAATGCTGCTGTAAATACGGTATAGATTGGTATTTTTGCCGAACAGCTTATAAATGGAATAAGCATGATCGTGAGATTCCTGTCTCTTTCTGAAGAAAGAGTTCTGCTTGCCATTACTGCTGGTACAGAACAGCCAAATCCGAGCAGCATCGGTACGAAACTTCTTCCAGAAAGACCAATTTTACGGAGAAATGTATCCATAACAAAGGCAATTCTCGCCATATATCCTGTATCTTCTAATATAGATAAGAAGAAAAACAGAATCAGAATAACTGGAAGAAAGCTTAGTACGCTTCCTACTCCTGTAAATATTCCATCAATTACAAGACTTTTTACCACTGGATTAATTCCATAGTTTGTGAGTAGTATTTCTATTTCTCTTGAAACCCAGTCAATTCCTGCACTTAATGCATCACTTAAAAATGAACCAAACGGGCCAAATGTCATCCAGAAAATAAATACCATAATGCCTGCAAATACTGGTAATGCCAGATAGCGGTTTGTGAGCACACTATCTATCTGCACACTTCGCTCATATTCCTTGCTGACCTGACATTTCACTACTGATTGCTCACAAATATTTTCAATAAAACTATAGCGCATGTCCGCCATTGCCGCATTACGGTCAAGTCCACGGTCTCTTTCCATTTCAATAATACTGTGCTCCATCATTTCAAGTTCATTTTCTGAGAGTTTCAGACGTTCAATAATATCCTCATCACCCTCAATTACTTTCACCGCTGCAAACCGTCCATTCATCCCGCTTCGGCTGGCATGGTCTTCTAATTGATGATACAAACCATGTATACAACGATGCACCGGGCCTGGCGTACAAAAATCATAGACTTTTGGATATTGTTTATTTTCCGCAACTTCGTAAGCAGTATGTATTAAATCTCCCACACCTTCATTCCGAATCGCACTGATCGGAATAATCGGAATCCCTAAAAGACGGCTCATTTCTTTTACATTAATAGAACCACCATTATTTCGGACCTCATCCATCATATTTAAGGCAAGTACCATCGGAATCCTCATCTCAATAAGCTGCAGTGTCAAATACAAATTTCTCTCAATATTTGTTGCATCCACTATATTAATAATCCCGTCTGGTTTCTCCTTCAAAAGAAAATCTCTTGTGACAATTTCCTCATTCGTATAGGGACGGAGAGAATAAATTCCCGGAAGATCTACCACTGTCCCATCCACTGAAGCTGTAGTAAACTTTCCCATCTTCTGATCTACTGTTACACCGGGAAAATTACCAACATGCTGATTCGAACCTGTCATCTGATTAAATAGCGTCGTCTTTCCACAATTCTGGTTACCAATTAAAGCAAAAATCACTGGACAGATCCCTCCTTTAATACTATCTTCTCTCCATCCTCTTTTCGAATCGTAATATCATATCCGCGAAGATGAATCTGTATGGGATCTCCCATCGGTGCCATTTTAAGCACTTTCACTTTTGTCCCTGGAATAAGGCCCATATCTAAAAAACGACAGCGCAGATTTCCCTCTCCGCCTACCGTCTCAATAACTCCTTCTTTTCCCACAGGTAATTGTGCTAAAGTCATATTTCTTCCTCCTGTAGTTATCGTTAGTTTTAATTACTTCTATCTATATAAATATATAAATTATATAAATCTCATATGAACATCCAAACTCTATTTTTGAACACTTCCATATAAGTAGCAATTAACTCTAGTATAGCCTTAATGAGAATCTTTTTCAACATTATCAAGCTAATTGAGAATGTATTATCATATATGACTTTATTCACATTACCCAAACTGTCTCTTATTTCTGAAGCAAATAAAAAACTGTCCTTTTTGCATTATTTTTTTAATTTGCTATCGCTTTTTTTCTAAAAATGTATTATAATATAGTCAGATTAATTCATTTCATGTATTCTGAATAGGATTAATCACTATACTTTGCATAACGGGAAAAGGAAGAATGTTTTCGGCTGTTGGTCGCTGAAAGCATATCTTCCTTTTTCTGTTAATAGTATTTTGCCGCAGGCAAAATAAAATTCTAGCTCCATCCAAAAAGCCGCCGTAAAAGTTTTGTCGGATTGCTCAAAAAATACGAAAAAAGAACCGCTAAAAAATTTATTGAATTTTGTGACTTTGTGCTGCGGAATTTTGACCATAGAAACTTCGGACTGCTTTTTCCGAAGTTTCTGTTTTATTGGGCAAAATGGAGCGTTTAGCACAACGGAACAAAATCAATAAATTTTTTAGTGGTTCTTCTCAATACTTCTTCTGGCAATCCGGCTAACCTCATTCTCTACAGCGGCATCCCCCTTGCCTACAGCAAATCTCTATTCTTCTCTCAGCCATTTTGCCACATCAAGTGCATGATATGTAATAATCATCTGCGCTCCGGCTCTCTTCATTCCGATCATATTTTCCATAACGATTTTTTTCTCGTCAATCCATCCGTTTGCAGCAGCAGCTTTTACCATTGAGTATTCTCCGCTTACATTGTATGCACAGAGTGGCATGTCTGTTTCCCAGGATGCTGTTTTTAAAATATCCAGGAAGGCGAGTGCTGGTTTGATAATGATGATATCTGCTCCTTCATCAATGTCATCCTGAATGTCACGCATTGCTTCTCTTGGATTATGGTAATCCATCTGGTATGTTTTTCTATCGCCAAATCCTGGTGCAGAATGGGCTGCGTCACGGAATGGTCCATAATATCCGGAAGCCATTTTTGCGCTGTAAGCCATGATTGGTGTCATCTTGCATCCTGCCTCATCTAAAGCTTCACGAATTGCTGCGATGTGACCGTCCATCATATTAGATGGTGCTACCATATCTGCTCCTGCCTGAGCGCATGTTACGGCAGTTTTTGCAAGTAAAGGAAGTGTCTCATCATTTAAAATGATACCATCTTTGATAAGTCCACAGTGTCCGTGAGAAGTATATTCACAAAGACAGATATCAGCGATTACAACTAATTCAGGAAATACTTTTTTAATATAGCGGATTGCTTCCTGAATGATTCCATGTTCATTGTATGCTTCTGTTCCACATTCGTCCTTATGTGCAGGAATTCCGAATAAAAGAACTCCCTTTACTCCTGCCTCACGAATGCGGTCTAATTCCTCATCTATACGGTCGAGGGAATACTGATAAATTCCTGGCATAGAATCAATTGGATTCTTGATATCATTTCCTTCGATAACAAATAATGGGTAAATTAAATCGGATACACTTACCGATGTTTCGCGAACTAATGCACGTAAGTTTTCTGTTGCACGAAGACGTCTTCTTCTAATCATAATATATTCTCCTATCTGTATAAATACTATTAAAACATAACAACTATCCAGAACTTTACTAAACACAAAACATATTGCTTCTGTAATCTTAAGCCATATATCCAGTAAAATGACACAATCCCAAATAGTTACAAAAAGTACAATTTTAACGCTTATATTTTACCACACTGAATATAAAAAGCAACTTTACTGGAATGTGTTTGAAAAATGCTTTCTGTAAGATGTGCATTACAATTTGCGGGAGATTTTTCAAACACGCTCTAACCCTCTTCCCCAATCTGAATAAACTGAATCATCCCCGGACCTAAGTCCTCGGTTGGTCTGGCAATAAATCCATGCTTTTTATAAAATTCTTCTCTTCCTTTAGCGCACATCAGGTCGAACATCATTGTTGTTCCTTCATAGCCTTCCTGAATGACAAATTTCTTCAAAGTCTCCAAAATAAGTCCACCGATACCTTCGCCCTGTACTTCTGGACGAATAATCAAGTCCTGTACATAGCAGATAATCGCTCCATCTCCTACGATTCTGCCCATGCCGACTGCCTTTCCGTCTTTAAATGCAACTAATGTATACATACTGTTGCTAAGTCCCTTTTTCGCCTGATTCCTTGTTAACTTTCTAAAATTAACGGACTGGCGAAGTTCGAGATAGGTATCTATGTCTAATTTGTCTTCTACTAATTCAATCATTTTGGTCCCTGCCTTATTATTTCTTCTATTTCTTTTTGGGTGAGAACTCTTTCTTCTGCAAATGCCTCTGCTGCCGCTGTTTTTAAAATATACCGCCGCTGCGATTCTTCTTTAAAGTTTGCCTTTACATACTCGCGGAGTTTCCCCATAAAAACTGCAATATCTGCATAATAATCCGGAACAGCTTTTTCTATTTGTTTGCGAATGTGCTTGGATACGGTCGGACTTCCTGTCCCACTGTTAATCCCAATGCTAATATCTCCCTTGCGGACAACCGATGGGAAAATGAAACTGGATTCTTCTTCAGAATCTGCTACGTTTACAAGGACATTATAAGCGTGACAAAGTTCTGCAATATGGTGGTTTTCCTCACGATTACTTGTGGCTGCTACAACAAGAAAAGCTTTGCCAATTTCCTTTTCTAAAAAGGTATTTTTTCTGATTTTTAATAAATCTTCTGATAAATCTGCTGATAAACTTTCCAGTAAATTCTCTGAGATTTCCAAATCATAAGAAATGTTTTTTAGATTACTATTAGAACTATATCTTTTATCGAGAGTGTTTTCCAACTCTGTATTAGAAATATTTCCACCTGTATCATATTTATTTTCATCTATATCCCATTCATTTTTATTACATCTATTTTTATGAATATATTTAAAAACGCCTTCAAAAACATTTTCCTCAGGTAAAACTTCTTTGATTTCTCCACACACTTTTTCTGCCATTACTACAACATCTGCACCGTATTGAAGCAGCGTATATACCTTTCTCGCTGCAACTTTTCCACCGCCTGCAATAAGGCATCGTTTTCCATCGATTTGTGTAAATATCGGAAAATATGCCATTGCTACAGCTCGATTCCTACACGGGAACTTACACCGTGATCAAATGGATGTTTTACTTTCTGAATCTCGGAAACATAGTCTGCATGATCCATTAATTTCTGTGAAGGATTTCTTCCCGCAAGAACAACTTCTAAACCAACTGGTTTTTCTTCAAGATGTGTGATTAATTTCTCCTCGTCAAGAAGATTACTTTTTATCGCATATACACTTTCATCCATAACTAACATATCGTAGTCTTTCGCCATTTCAAAAAGCTTGTCTAACATTTCATTATTATAAATACGAAGTTCGTCAAGTTCCTGCTCATTCATCTGGAATGTAAACTTCTGCATTTCTCTTCCTCTTACTAAAGTGATCCCAGGAACTTTTTCGAGAATATTTCTTTCGCTGGAACTGTTATCTTTAAGGAACTGATAGAAAAGAACCTTCTTGCCGCTTCCTGCTGCACGGACCGTTAAACCAACACTGGTCGTTGTCTTTCCTTTGCCGTCTCCGCAGTAAATATGAACTAAGCCTTTTCCAGAAGTATCATCTTTTTTTCCAGCGCAACGAACCATCTCTTTCTTCTCTCCAAATAATACTTTATAAATTGCATCCATATCCAGACTGTTTCGAATTAAATCTGCGAGCTTATTATACTGTATTTCTTTGTATTCCGCTATACTAAGATGATTTTCTGCAGGATTAATTCCCTTTTCTTTCATAATATCCTGCACAAGAGCAAATACGAGGTCCTCATTATCAAAGATTCCATGCAGATAACTTCCCCATACACGGCCGTCTTTTGTCATATATGCATCGGTTCTTCCATCTTCAAGAGTAATCATTGGAATTGCTTCCCCAAGATTTTCTGTTGTTCCCATATGAATCTCATAACCCTCTACGGATAGATTATCAAGGTTATAAATATTGTGTTCTTCAGAAATATGTCCATGAATTCTCGTTCTTGTCTTCGCTTCTTTAAATATTGTTTTGGTATCGAGAAGCCCAAGTCCACGCATATCCCCTCCATGTTCTACTCCGTCCGGGTCATGCATTTCCTTACCAAGAAGCTGGAATCCTCCACAGATTCCGATAACTCTTGTTGTTCTTGCTGCGCGGATAATCGCACCTTCTAATCCGCTCTCGATAAGCCATTCCATATCTCCCATTGTATTTTTTGTTCCCGGAAGAAGAATCAGATCTGGGTCTCCAAGTTCTTTTTTATCGGTAACATAACGAAGAGAAACTCCATCAATTAATTCAAAAACACTGAAATCGGTAAAGTTAGATATATGAGGAAGACGGATAACGGCAACATCAATTCCCTCGGTAATTGTTTTCTGATTCAAGCGGTCAGATAAACTATCCTCATCGTCCACATCAATTTTTTCCATTGGAATAACACCAAGTACCGGTTTACCTGTCAAATCTTCAAGCATAGCCAGTCCTGGTTTTAAGATATCCACATCACCCCTGAATTTATTGATGACAATTCCACAAAAACGCTCCTGATCTTCCACAGGAAGTAACTTAATCGTTCCATATGCGGAAGCAAATACGCCTCCTCTGTCAATATCTGCAACAAGAATAACCGGCGCATCTGCCATTTTTGCCATTCCCATATTTACAATATCATTTTCAGCAAGATTGATTTCGGCTGGGGAACCTGCCCCTTCAATAACGATAATATCATTTTCTTCGGAGAGATGATTAAATGCCTTCATGACTTCCGGTGCGAGATTATCTTTCATTTTATAATATTCCTGCGCACTTAAATTATCATAAACCTCTCCGTTTACGATAACCTGGGAACCCATGCTGCTTGTTGGCTTTAAAAGGATTGGATTCATCCAGTGTGTCGGCTCTATCATTGCCGCTTCTGCCTGCATTGCCTGCGCGCGTCCAATTTCCAGTCCCTCTTTTGTAATGTAAGAATTCAATGCCATGTTCTGGGATTTAAAAGGAGCTACTTTATATCCATCCTGTTTAAATACTCTGCAAAGTCCCGCTGTAACAAAGGTTTTTCCTGAATTCGACATCGTTCCCTGTATCATAATTGCTTTTGCCATTATTCTTCCCCTTTCAAAATCATCCGTAATGCTTTTATGAGTTTTTCATTTTCCTCATGAGATTTCACCGCCACACGCCAGTAATCTTTTCCAAGATTCACATAATTGCTACAGTTTCGAATCATGATTCCATAACTTTCTAATCGTCTATCTAAATCCGTAATTCCCGGTGTCTGGAAAAACAGATAATTTGCCGCTCCATCATACAAAATAACCGGCAGCTTAAAAAACTCTTTCTTCATATAGGAAAGTTCCTCTGCCACCGTCTCTATTACCCTTTCTTTGTATACATTATCGGAAAGTGCCGCCACACCCGCACACTGTGCAATATGACTTACTGACCATGCCTGTCCGGTGCGATTTACCTTTGCAATCACATCTTCACTTCCTGCAAGAATGTAGCCAAGCCGCACTCCCGGAATCGCATATAACTTTGTAAATGACTTTAAAATAATAAGGTTTTCATATTTTTCTATAAAAGGCTTTACTGTATATTCACTCTCATTTTGACAGATTTCTAAGAAACATTCATCAATCATCACAAAGGTATTCGTCTCTTTTGCCCGTTCAAGAACACGAAAAATCAATTCTTTCTCTGTAAGAATTCCTGTCGGATTATTTGGATTACAGATAACAACAAAATCCGTTTCTTCCGTTATCTGCTCTAAAATATCTTCTTTGATTACAAAATCATCACGCATAAGATAGTACTCCATCTGTGCACCTGCTGCGGACAATGCTTCCTCATACTCCACAAAAGCCGGAGCCGGAAGCAATACTTTTTTTGGATGTAAACCAAATGCCAGACGGTATAAAAGGTCAGCCCCTCCATTTCCACAGGTAATATGACTTTCTGGTACATTATCCTGCTTACTGATGGCTTCTTTTAAACGACTACAATCAGGGTCTGGATAATTTATTGTTCCATCAATCGCTTCTATCATTGCCCTGCGAATATGTTCCGGCAGGCCAAGCGGGCTGATATTTGCGGAAAAATCCAGGATATCTTCCTCCCGAATCCCCATCTCCTTCGCTTTCTTGTAAATGTTTCCTCCGTGTGAAATCTTCTTCATAACTTTAGCCTCAATTTTCTAAATCGTTGGTTATTATATATTAAGTGTTTAAAATAACTGCACATAAATCAAAAATGTAATCAGACAACATACCGCCATCGATAAAACTGCGCTGACATACAATAACTGATTGGTTCTTTTTATATCTTCATACTCTACTGGACGGATATCATCCCCTATCGTCGGTTTCACGACTGCTTTTCCAAAATAATTGTGGGTTCCCCCAAGCTGAATCTGCAATGCACCTGCCGCTACTGCTTCGGTCTGCGCACTGTTCGGGCTTAAATGTGCAAAACGATCCCTTTTAAATATTTTCACTGCTCCCTTAAAATCAAAACGTAAAATAAGTGAGGCGATCATCAGCATTACTGCGGCAAATCTCGCCGGAATAAAGTTGCAGATATCATCCATTTTTGCAGAGAAAAACCCAATGTTTATCAATTCTTCATTCTTATATGCAACCATCGAATCTAACGTATTGACTGCCTTGTATGCAAAACCAAGCGGTGCGCCGCCGATTGCTATAAAAAGCATTGGCGCAATAACACCGTCTGCCGTATTCTCCGCGATAGTTTCCACATCTGCCTTTGCCACTTCGCTCTCATCGAGGTTCTCTGTATCACGTCCAACCAGATAAGAAACTTCCTTTCTTGCTCCGATAAGATCTCCCTCTTTTAACTTTTTATAGACCTTCATAGATTCTGTTTTTAAACTCTTTGTCGCAAGAATCTGATAAATAAAAAATGTCTCTAAACAGAAGCGAAGAACCGGATGAATCAGATTTGCCACATATAAAATTCCATAAACAACGGCAAATGTTCCTGCTACAATAAAAAGCATTAAGAAGAAACCTGCTGTCTTTTCTACTCCTGCTTTTCTCTCGATTTCTTTTTCTCTCACTTCTTCATAGCTGCAGCCGTAAATCATATGCTGCATGCCTTTTTTTAACTTATCGATAAACCACCCGATAATCTGTACTGGATGAATCAGCCCATGTGGGTCTCCAAAGATTAAATCCAGTATAAATCCGAGTAACATCGCATAAATCAGTCTCATTATTCTGTTTCCTCTCTTATGCTTTTTACATACTCAAATTCTTTGATATTTTCTCTGCCATATCTACAAATCGTTCTGCAACTTCCCTGCAGTTATGAAAATAAAAATGCGGATATCCTGCCATGATATTTTCTTTTACATAAAGACCGTTCCAGCATTTTCCGGAATACTTTTTAATCTCGCAGGAATCGCCTCTTTTGTCTGCCTTTGAATAGTGAAACTCATGGGCGCGAATATTCGTATTTTTCTTAAAAAATGCAGTATCACAAAGCGCATTTAGTGTCACATAGCCAAACTGCATGGACAGACGCTTTGTCATATGCACATCGGTATCAATCAGGCCAAGCATCTCCATCGAACTGTCATCCGTTTCCACTAAATGATTACAGACATACATAAAACCGCCGCACTCTGCAATAATCGGCTTGCCTGCTTTTGCTGCCTCGCAGATAGATTCTTTCATCGAAAGATTCTCTGCCAGCTCCTTTCGATACGTTTCCGGATAACCGCCGCCAAGATAAATCCCATCCGTATCCTCTGGAAGCTGCACATCATTTACCGGACTAAAATAGCAAAGTTCCGCTCCAAGCTGCTCCAAAATCTCCAAATTTTCTTTATAATAAAAACAAAATGCCTTATCCCACGCAACCGCGATTTTCGCCCGCTTTTCCGCTAGAACTTCCGGTCTTTTTACCGCTGTAAGAGGTTCTGCCTTTTCCCCGATTTCTAAAAGTAGATCAAGGTCAATGCACTCCTCCGCCGTCTCGCCAAGAAGACTTAAAATCTCGTCAAGATTATCAATCTCTGCTGCGGTCATCAGTCCCAAATGCCTGCTGCCGATATAAATTCCTTCTTTTTGTGGAAAATATCCCACAACAGAAATTCCAAGTTTCTCTTCAATTTCTGTCTTCATCAACTGATACATTCCCTTACTGCATCGGTTTAAAATAACTCCAGCTACCGGATTGTCCTGATATTCTACCATTCCTTTTATAAGTGGAATCATCGTGTGAGACATTCCCTTCACATTAAATATCAAAATGGTCGGCGTTCCCGTCTCTTTCGAAACTGTCCATGTACTCTTCTCACAACTGATACCAACACCATCATAATAACCCATGACACCTTCTGTCACAGAAAAATCCACATCCTGGCTATCCTTTCCTACAAGATACCTTAAGTCCTCTCCTGTAGAAAAAAATGGGTCCAGATTCCGACAGTTCCTTCCTGTAATATGACTGTGCAACATAGGGTCAATGTAATCCGGCCCACATTTATAGGATTGAATATGAAGTTCCCGGTTCACAAGAGCCTTCAAAATACCACAGGTAATGCTGGTTTTTCCACAACCGCTATTTGCACCTGCAATCAAAACTCGCGGCATCGGTTTCACATTTTCCATATATTGATACACCTCCATATCACTTTCCCAAGACTTTTTACTTTCTTTATATTAGAGCGCGTTAGGTCTGTCGATAAGAATCATCTTAATCCCTGTCTGCCTGCAGGCTTCCACTTTCACATCAACGCCACCCGTTTTTCCACTGTCTTTCGAAACAAGTACTTCTGCCTCTGTTTCCCTAATAAGCCTCACATTATCCTCAACTGTAAAAGGAGGCATTTTCCCGAAAACATGCCCCTCTAGATAACCAGCTTTTGCACATCCTTCCAGAGATGAAACATTATCAAGCACACGGATAAAAAGGCGCTCTGCTCCATTTTCTACACCGGACATATATGCTGCCGCTGTGTTCACTCCTGTTGTAAGAAAAACATTTCCCTTCAACTCATTTAAAAGGGTAATCGCTTCCTGTACATCTTTTACATGAACAATGCCTTCATAATCATATTGGAGGTTTGTTCTCTCATATCGCTCATACGGAATATCTGCTGACTCTGCCACCTTTTTCACCGTCTCCGATACAATCTTTGCAAATGGATGGGAAGCATCAATAATCTTCTCACATGGATTCTCCTTAAGAAGTGCGAGAAAACCATCCTGATCAAGCCTTCCTACATGAACATCAATGTCATATTCAAGAAGCATTTCCTTTCCAAGTTCCGTAGCTACACTGGCAAGAATCCTTTCATTTGGATTCTCACCAAGCAGCTTCTCAATCACCTGTCTTGATTCTGTTGTCCCGGCAATCACCAAAACATTATATTTCATAATTACATCTCACTTTTAATAATCATTGTTGTGAAATATCCATACTCGCGGTCAGGAATCAGCGGACCAACATACTCGCCGTCCATTCCAACATTGCTGATAATCAATGCGTTATTCTCCATGCCGCGTTCAACCAATAGATCATACACTTCTTTCACATGACTTCCAACCTTCATAATAACAAGGTTATCAAAAACACCAAGAGTTTTCTCTACCTGATCAATTCCTTTCAGAGATGGTATTACACCAAAACCTTCATTTCCCTCTACGATAGAAATACCAGCCTTGCTTGCTCCAGCACAGAAAGATGGGATACCGGAAACCATTTCCACATCATATCCCTCTTTCAACAAACGTTTATGAACATATGCATAAGTACTGTAAATTCCAATATCACCAAGCGCGAGCATCGCGATTGATTTTCCTTCATCAAGTAACTTCATAATTTCTTCGGCAGCCGCCTGACGGCAAGCCTCACGCTTTGTCTTATCTTTTGCCATTGTAAATACGATTTCCTGAATCTTTTCCTCAGGAATCTTAACAGCACCTTTTGCAATATTTAAAGCGACACTATCTTCGCCTTCTTTTTTCACCGGTACTGCAACAATATCACATTCTTCAATTAATCTTTTTGCCTTCAGAGTTAAAAGCTCTGGATCACCAGGGCCAACTCCGATTCCATATAATTTGCCTTTCATAATCTTCCTTTCCAGACGGATTTTGAGAAAGAAAAAGCAATCGTTTGAGTTATTATGTTTGAACCCAATTTTCAAATGAATATAAAAGAAGTTATTTTTGTTCCGTTGTGCTAAACGTTCCGTTGTGCCTGATAGTACAGACTCGCTCGAAAACGAGCTCGCGAGTCTACAGTCAAAACTCCACAGCACAAAGTCACAAAATATCTTCTTTTATATTCATTTGAAAATTTCACTACAGATAATCCAACTCAAACTACTTTCTTTTTCTTCGTCAAAAATCCTGTCTATGTAAATCTATTGGTGGGTATAGTTAATCATTGTCTACTCTTCCCTTCTGGAACTAAAATCATTTTACAAAGACTCCGCCTTCTTCAGGTGTTTTACAAACATTTCTGCTATCGCATCAATTTCCCCTAAACCTTTCATTATAACCTCGGTTTCAAATCCGTCTGCTTTTAAGATGGAATCCCAGGAGTCGGCTTCGGCTCCGGCGAGGTCATTTCGGGCATGATCGCCTGCTACGATCATAAGGGGCATAACATATACTTTTTTAATATCTCTTATTTTCAAACGACGGATAACGTAATCAAGACCAGGGAATCCTTCTACGGTTCCGACATATGTGCTTTCATGTCCAAGGTCTCTGAGCATGTTTTCAAACTGGCTGTATGCGCTGTTGGCAAAGTGTTCTGTTCCATGTCCCATGAATACAAAAGCTTCGTCTTTCGCTAATGGCTTTTCTAATTCCTGCATAACGATCTCGCAGGCTTCTTTGTAATCTTCCTCTTCGGTAAGAAGGGGGGTTCCAACCTTGATTGTTGGAATCTGATCTTTATATGCCAGAAGCATATTCATCATTTTGTCATATTCCAGTCCATTTATAATATGTGTTGGCTGACAGATCACTTCTTCGTAACCTTCTGCTACCAGTCGCTTCATCACTTCATCCGGATTATGGATAATGACATTTTTTGTTCTTGCCCATTTACGGATAATCATTCCAGATGTAAATGCTCGATAAAAGTCATAGTCCGGAAATGCCTTTTTACAGGTTTCTTCGATGTTGACGATTGCTGGAAGTGCTTCCTCAAAGCTTGTTCCAAAGCTTACTACTAATAATGCTTTTTTTCCCATTTTTTCTCTCCTGTTTGTTTCCTAATAACAATCAAAAACAGACTGTTACATTTTTACACATTCATTTTTTTGAATATATTATATGGCTACAATGCAAAATATTCTGCACTGTATAATTATACATTATCATATAGCCTTTAAATGTACGCTGTGAATATCATTACTGGATTATTCGTATCCATGATATGATAGCTGCCGATTTTTCTTCCCCGTCCGACTATCGCCTGAATGACATCGAAGTCTGGGGCGTATTTTCCTAAAAGTTCATTGGTTTCTGCGATAGTTTCGATTGTTACCGCAGAAATGACTACTTTTATTTTTTTAGGAAATGCCGCGATTGTCTCTAATATCTGAGACATTTCTTTGCCGCTGCCGCCGATAAATACTTTGTCAGGTTCAGGCAGCTTTGCTACGGTTTCGGCCGCATCCCCTTCGTAGACGGTTAAATTATCTGCCGAAAATTTTTCTTTGTTTTTGTAAATTAATTTTACGGCAGTTTCGCTTCGCTCTACACTGTGTACTGTTCCAAATGGAACCTGTCTTGCACATTCGATAGATACAGAACCTGTTCCTGCGCCAACGTCCCACACAACATCATCAGGATGTAACTTCATTTTATGTAAAATGAGTATGCGGATTTCTTCTTTGGTCATCGGTGTTTTATCTCGCTCAAAATCTTCATCTGATAAAAAACATGGACGAACAATCTGGCGTGGAGATGGATTTTTAATCATTGCGACACAAAGAGAGGGGAACTCTTTTTTTACCATTTCAGCAGGTGTGCCGGATGCAAGGATTTCATCTTCGTAGGAAAGATTCGCTCCGGCGCAGACAGTCACATCATCAAGCTGATAGTCCAGCATAATCCGAGAAAGCCATGCCGGACCCTGTTCTTTGCTGCAAAGGAAAAATACTTTCGGATGTTCTGTTACCGCAAGTGCAATAGAACCTGCTGTTTTCGCTCTTCCATGTACACTGATGATCAATGCATCTTCCATTGTTTCTCCGAATGCTGCACCGAGCATCTGTAAGGAACCAACGCCAGGGATAATGTCCATATCCCAATTCTCGCTGATCGGATCATTGCAGATTGTGCGATAAAGGCTGTACATAAGCGGATCGCCGCTTACCGCCATTACAACATCATGTCCCTCGGAAAGAATTTTTCCAATCTGCTCTAGCGTGTCTTTAATTTTCCCCATTGCGAAAAAAGATATAGAATCATGCTGCAATACAGACGCTGAATCACTGACATCCTGACACAATTCTTCTAAAATCGGTAAAACTCGCTTTGCCGCAATTACGGTGTGGGCTTTTTTCATTTTTTCAATTACTGCCGGTAAAATGTAATCGGCTTCACCTGGTCCGATTCCAGCTACGGTTAATTTGCTCATTCTAACCTCCACAGTTATTTTACTTCTGCAATTATTTTCTTTCTGATTTCGCCTACATTTTTGATTTCTGCAATTATTTCAAGCTATACATTACTAATCATTTCTTGCAGGCTGAAAGTACTTCTTTTATATTCTCGCTCGCCGCCAGAATTTCATTTTGTCCATCAAGGAAAATGATGCCTACTCTCGCCATTTTGTGGGCGGTTTTCTCGCAATACTCCGATGCTTTCTGTGCCATGTCCGGCCAGATATCCATCAGGCCTTCTTCTTCAACAATCTTCATTGCTGCCTTTGTCGTGAGACAGTCATAAATCTTTTTGATAACGGAAGTCGGTGCACCGTGAAGTGCTGCATGGGTACAGATAGTTTCGATTCGCCCGTCTGCCACATGACTGTGCGTATTCATTGTGCCTGAGGCTACTTTTACAAGTTTGCCGACAAAACCTCCGATTAAAATATCAGTAAAGCCTCTTTCCACCGCTTCTTCTATCATAAAGCCGATGTAATTGCTTACCTGCAAAATGCACTGAAATTCGCCGTACTGTTCTTTTAATGCAGTCTCTCCCGTTCCTCCAAGTACAAAAAGAATGGTTTTATGTCCCTGTTTTGCATACATATCAAGTTCCGCAATCAGAGAATCTTTCATCGCTTCCTCACTCATCGGCCGGACAATCCCTGTCGTTCCAAGAACTGAAAGTCCATCTACAATTCCAAGCCTTGGATTAAATGTCTTTTTGGCAAGTTCTTTTCCACCGGGAATACTTACTGTTACACTTGCCTTTTTATTGCCGATAATCTTTCGGATTGCCTTTTCGGCCATCTGGCGGGGAACGGGATTAATCGCCGGCTGTCCCGGAGGAATCTTTAATCCTTCCTGCGTGATAGTGCCGACTCCTTCTCCTCCGAAAAAGGAAATGTCTCCCTCTTCCTCAAACAGCTCAACCTTTGTGACAATCTCGCTTCCATTTGTTACGTCCGGATCATCCCCGGCATCTTTTACCACGCCGCAGACTCCGAACTCTCTTGGAATAATATCAAGATAAAGTGTTTTCCCGATTGGGGTATCCACCTTCACTACTGAAGGACATTTACCCGTTGTCTGCCAGATTACGGAAGCCTCCGCTCCACCGGTCATACAGGAGCCAGTGGAAACTCCTTCTCTTAGTTTTTTCATAAATTCAATTCCAATATATTTTCATGAAAATAATCTCTTAAAATGATTTATTCAAATTCATTTTTTAGAAAATAATTTTTACAACTGATACAACATCGCGTTACAAATCGTTGCCGCAATGTTGCTGCCGCCTTTTCGTCCTTTTGGAACGATGAAAGGAACTCCGGCTTCCATAATCAGTTCTTTGGATTCTACTACATTGACAAAGCCAACTGGTGCGCCGATAATCAATGCTGGTTTTAACTTGCCTTCTTTAATCAGCTCATATAAACGGATTAAAGCTGTCGGTGCATTTCCAATAGCAAAAATAATGTTTTTCTCTTCTGCTAAAACCGCTCCTCTTTCCATGCAGATAGCTGCTCTTGTGCATCCGCGTTCCTTTGCTTCTTTTGCCACATCATCATCAGACATGAAGCAATGAGCTTCTCCTCCGAAAGATGCTAACTTTTTCTTGTTGATTCCTGACCATGCCATTCTTGTATCGGTTACGATATGTGCTCCATTTTTTAAAGCTTCTACACCGATATTCGCAGCATTTTCAGAAAAGCATAAATTATCTGCATAATCAAAATCTGCAGAAGTGTGGATACATCTTTTTACGATAGAGAACTCCGGCTCTGGCCAGGTTCTTCCGTTTAATTCGCTTGTGATGATTTCCATACTTCTTTTTTCGATTTCGGCAGGTTTTACGATTTGAATTTTATCTAACATTTCTCCTCCTGCATTTTATATTTAGTTCAATTCTTCATAAGTTCCAAAGTTCGTCTGCTCAAAGCTTGGTAATTCCCAGTATGCTTTAAATGCATAATCTGCAATCGTAAATCCCATAACCGCTCCGGTTCCCTCGCCAAGGCACATATTGGCAAGGATATATGGCTGTTTGCCGATAGCATCCAGTATCATACGTCCAGCAGGTTCATTAGAACAGTGGGATGGGAAAAGATATGGCGCACATTCCGGTACTAAGCGAATCGCAATTAACGCTGCTACGGATGAAATAAATCCGTCAATAAATACTGGAATATTGAGCGCCGCACCCCCGATATAACAGCCAGCCATTCCGGCAATATCAAGACCTCCGACTTTAGCAAGTACATCAAGCGGGTCGTCCGCATTTACTTTATTGAGTGCGATACTCTGCCTGATGACTTCTATCTTATGTTCTAAATCTTTGTTTGTAAGACCAGCACCTTTTCCGGTTACCTTTTCTACACTCTGGTCAAGTAAAACAGAACAGACAGCACTGCTTGTCGTAGTATTTCCAATACCCATCTCTCCGGTAGCAAGAACGTTATAGCCTTTTTCTTTTAAATCAGCTACCATGCCGATGCCGACTTCAATTGCTTTTACCGCTTCTTCTCTCGACATTGCAGGGCCTTTTGCCATGTTGTCTGTTCCGTATTTAATTTTTCTTGGAAAAACACCCGGATTGTCACAATCCGTTGCAATTCCGATATCTACGGGATACACATCTGCTCCACTCATGGAGGACATAATACAGATTGTCGCATTATGCTTTGTCATATTTTCTGTTACTGTCTTTGTCACTTCCTGCCCTGTCTGGGTAACTCCTTCCGCTACAACACCGTTATCTGCTGCCATGACAATAACCGCTTTTTTCCTTAAATGCGGATTCTTATCGCGGTAAATTCCAGCGAACTGTGTCACCATTTCTTCGAGTCTTCCCAGACTGTGAAGAGGCTTCCCAAGAGTATTCCATCTTGCACGAGTGTACTCCATTGCCTCCTCATCCAGCGGCTGAATTTTTTTGATTGCTTCCTCCAGAGTCATAACCATCTTCCCTTCTGCTACTTTAATACCAACATATATTGTTCATATTTTTGTATAGTCTTGCTTCCACTTCATAAATTTATATTTTTCTACTTTCATATATAAATAAATATCAATAGTTTTTTCTACAACTTTCCCTCATCATTATCTCATTTTTAAAAACTAAAATGGAAATAATGATAATGGTGTCATTCCTGTATACTTTGTAAGAACAATAACAACAAGCAGTAATAATACTTCCGCAAGCTCGTTTCCTGCTCCCATAACATCTCCGGTGATTCCACCGATTTTCCCTGTGATATATACACGGAAAAGGTAAGCGAATCCAAAGAGAATCGCAAAGATAAGGACTCCCCAGCAGGAAAAGGCAAGTACCATTGCGATAAGTCCAAGAATGACGGTTCCGATTACTGTTCCAAGACTGACAGTTCCTACATAAATACCGATTCCTTTTTCACGAGGATAAATTGCTTTATACACAATCGCTCCCTGTACCATTTTTCCGGCGATTGGCATAAGAAGAATCATCAGCCATCTTATATCGCTGTAGTAAATTCCGGCAAACTTTAATGCCAGATCAAAGCACATCGCTACCGCACCGTTTGTTCCGATGCGGCTGTCTTTCATGATTTCAAGCATACGTTCTCTCGTTCTTGCAGAGTAGATTCCGTCTGCGGTATCCGAAAGACCGTCTAAGTGAAAGGCTCCTGTCAGACAGAGGTTCGCAAGCATTGCAAAAAGGATTCCGAATACTTCTGGTAAAATAAGACTTACAAGAAGAAATACTGCCATGTCACAAAGTCCGAGAATCAGACCGACTACCGGATAATATAAAAATCCTTTGTGCATGTCTTCATCTTCTACTTCGCCAAGATCTACATTGACAGGAATCCGTGTCATAAAGCCAAGTGTTAACAAAAAACGTTTTATCTGAGTTTTCATTTATTTCTGACCTTCTTCCGCTGCATCCTGAATCATTGTTTCTACCATACCTCTTGCTGTATATACAACAGCAGTTTTTGCAATGGAGAGACCATTTTCCTGTGCAGTCTTTGTTGTAACCGGGCCAATACTGATATATTTTCCTTTGACCTCGTCAAGATTATCTACCATAGATACAAAGGCTCGAACTGCACTGGAACTTGCAAATGTTACATAGTCAGCCATCTTAATCAAACGATTCAATTCATCTGCTTTTCTCTCATCCGTTACGGTATGATAAAGAGAAATGCATGTGTGGGAAATTCCAGCTTCTTCTAATGCATCTGGAAGCACTCTGTTTGCTTCCTCTGCACGAAGGAGAAGAACACTTTCATCTTTTCCGATATGAGGAACCATCGCCTCTGCCATATCTTTTGAAGAATATGCTGTCGGAATAAAATCACAGAAAATTCCATGTTCTTCCAATGCCTTTTTCGTTCCGTCTCCAATAACAGCGAAGCGGACATGCGCTAAATCTCTGATATCTTTTCGGATTTCCTGCATTTCCTCAAAGAAACATTCCACACCGTTTGCACTGGTAAATACAATCCAGTTATACTTATCTATTTCCTTCAATGCGACATCCAGCTCTGGAAGTTTCATTCTTTCAGTGCGGATTAAGCTAAAGGAAATGGCCTCTGCTCCCTCCTCTTTCAGAATCGGAGAAAGTCGGTCTACCATAGAAGTTGTTCCTGTCACAAGAACACTCTTGCCGGATAAAGGTTTGTGTCCATACCAGTCAAGTACCTGACGTAAACTTACAACATCACCTACAACTGTAATGGCAGGAGTCTTAATTCCCTCGCGCTTTACAACTTCTACAATATCAGCAAGTGTTCCTGTTGCAACACGCTGTCTTGCGGTTGTTCCCTCCTGAAGCACACCGACCGGAGTCGCAGGATCTTTACCATTCTCAATAAGCGAAGCTACAATATTAGGAAGATTTTTGAGTCCCATAAGGAAAATCAATGTTCCTTCTTCTTTCGCAAGTGTCTCATAGTTTAATACACTCACACCATTTTTATGATTGCCTTCATGACCGGTAATCACATGGAAAGAAGATGCGAAATCACGATGTGTCACTGGAATACCGCAGTATGCCGGAACAGAATAAGAAGAAGAAATTCCCGGTACAACTTCAAAGTCAACACCAGCTTCTCTAAGTTCCTGTCCTTCTTCACCGCCACGGCCGAAGATATATGGGTCACCGCCCTTTAAGCGGACAACATTTTTTCCTTCTAATGCAAGCTTCACTAAAAGCTCGTTTGTCTCATACTGTTTTAAATGATGATTTGAAGAACGCTTTCCTGCGTAAATAAGTTCTGCGTCATCTCTCACTTCATTTAAAAGGGAACTGGATGCAAGGTTATCGTATACAACGACATCTGCCTCTCTTAAAAGCTTAAGTCCTTTTCTCGTCATCAGATCCTCATCACCAGGACCTGCACCGACAAGATATACCATACCTTTGTTTACTTCATGAGCAACGCTGATACCAAGTTCTGCTGCTATTTCTACTTTACTTTTTCTTGCCGTATCTTTCTCTGTTATCTCTTTGTCTGTTTTAACAGCTTCTTCGACAGAAACGGCTGCCACAGCCGTCCCAGCTATCGGCTTGCTGTCTGCATCTTTTTCCGCTATAGCATCTTCTATATTCACTGTCATATACGTCTTTCTGCTATGAATTCCATCTTTCACATACATGGCACGCATGGAAAATTCACCATTTTCCTCACGACAAAGTGCTGCCGCCGGTGCGTTACAGCTTCCACCGATTGTCTTTAAAAATGCTCTCTCTGCCATTAAAAGACATTCTGCTTTTTCACTGTGGATCGCCGCAAGGATTTCTGCCATCTCCACATCTTCTACGCGGCTTTCTACTGCAAGGATTCCCTGACCTGCGGCCGGAAGAAATACATCCGGGTCAAGATACTGATAGTGAAGTCCCTCTTCCTTTTCATATCCAAGTCTTTCGATTCCTGCCGCCGCAAGAATAATTCCGTCATACTGACCGTCACGAAGTTTACTTAAACGAGTCTGTACATTTCCACGGAGAAGCTTAATCGTTACATAGGGATTAATTTCTTTAATTAATAATTCTCTTCGAAGAGAGCTTGTTCCGACAATGCTTCCTGGCTCTAATTCTTCTAATTTTTTACCAGTTGTAGTAACAAAAGTATCTCTCACATCCGCTCTGTCAAGGACTGCACCGATTCCAAGCCCTTCCGGGAAATCCATCGGCATATCCTTTGCACTGTGAACCGCAATATCTACTGCACCAGAAAGAAGTTCGGCTTCAAGTTCAGCAGTAAATACACCTTTTCCACCAAATGAAGTAAGGGATTTATCAAGAATCTGATCTCCCTTTGTGTCAATCTTTACGATTTCCACTTCTATTTCAGGAAAAGCTTTTTTAATTTTATCTTTTACAATATCGGTCTGAATCAGAGCTAACTTACTCTTTCTCGTTCCGATTTTGATGATATTTTTCATCTTATTCCTCCACTCGTATAATAAGTTTGTAAGCAAAAAAAACGCTTACATACTCATCTTATTCTACATTCGCGAATCCGTATTTGTCTTCATATCCTCTTGGGGTAATCATCTTACCATCGCGTACATATGTGTTGGAATTGCCGACAATAACGATACTGAACATATCGATCGGTGCATCTTTTACTGCATCAAGTGTTGTAATATAGGAAGATTCCTCTTCTCTGCCCGCATGGCGAACAACACCAACTGGAGTCTTGCCGTCACGATATTTCATAAGAATTTCTGCAGCCTTTTCTACATAATCCGCTCTCTTTTTGCTCTTTGGATTATAGAGACATACGATAAAATCACCCTGTCCTGCACAATCCACTCTCTTCATAATAAGAGAGTAAGGTGTCATTAGATCACTTAAACTAATAATTGTAAAATCGTGCATTAACGGTGCTCCAAGAATAGATGCCGCTGCACTCGCTGCTGTCACACCTGGAACAGTCTCAATCTCAACATCTGCCTTTTTCTCATTGGCAATCTCTAAAAGAATTCCTGCCATTCCGTAAATTCCGCTGTCTCCGGAACTTACCATTGCAACTGTCTTCCCTTCAGCAGCTAAATCAACTGCCATACGGCAGCGATCCATCTCTTTTGTCATCGGTGTTGCCACGTACTCTTTCTCTGGGAAAAACTTCTTTAACATCTCTACATATGTAGTGTATCCTGTAATGATGTCTGCATTTTTAATTACATCAATTGCTTTTGCTGTCATATGTTCATATCCACCTGGACCGAACCCAACTGCATATAATTTACCCATTGTTTTCTCCTTCTAAAACCGGTATTCTGGTCTGTTTTCAATAATTTAGGAACAAATTTCTTTCTCCTGCTCAAGACCTGTCTATCATCCTTTTTAATGATCCAGGCACTGGAAAAATGTTTCCAAATCTTCCGGTGTGTTATTCTCTCTCACCCAATAGAAGAAATGGTCAAATGCCTTTTCCACACCTTTATGCTCTGCTACTTTTACAAAGTTATCTCTGACCTTTCCCATAACGGATAAAGACTTCTGGAATACCATCCACTGTTCAAACTGAAGTTCATACTCATCAAGAATCCCTGATGCGGCCTCTGCTTCTCTTAGCTTCTTCTGGTTATTCTCCTTTGCGATTCTTGTGAAATCATCAATATTATAGTAGCAAGTGTCATCCACTGCACTGATCTTCGCTTCAATATCCATTGGCACAGCCAGATCGACAAAGACTCTTCGCTTCGCTGTCGTAAGCTGCTTTTTCATCTTGCTATATGTCAGTGTGTAATGCGGACTCGATGTCGCACTTATAACAACATCCATCTGATCTAAATAGTTATATCTGTCCTCATAATCAATCGTTGTAAAGTCATCATTTCCATGCTTTGTCTGGATGAGCTTATTCTTACGCGTCGTAACATAAATATCTGCCTGATGAAGAGATTGAATATTCATCAGAACAATACCGCCAATCTTACCTGTCGCACCAATGATAAGAACCTTTTTATCTTTTAAAGTTCCAAGTTCTTCTTCGGCTACTTTCAGCGCAAGTGTCGCTGTTGATACAGAAGTTTTTGAAAGTTCTGTTTCGGTCTTTACTTTCTTCGCTCCTGTAACTGCCATACGGAAAAATGTATTCAGATACACTCCCGTTGTTCCAGCCTCTCTTGCCTGCTTATGTGCAGTCTTTACCTGACCGAGAATCTGGTCTTCTCCAATTACCATGGAATCAAGCCCTGCCGCTACCTGAAACAGATGATGAATCGCCTTTTTTCCATGATAAAATAAAAGATAATTTCCGATATCTTCTTCATCCTGTGCGCCTGCCTCGCCAAGCAGTACATCTTCCATCAGATTAAATACACATCCCTTGCTTTCCGAATCAGAATACACATACATTTCCGTCCGGTTGCAGGTAGATAACACGATACATTCTGAAACTTCCAAATGCTCTGTGATCTCCTGCATCATATGTTTTTGCTGCTCCTCTGTAAATGCAAACATTTCCCTTACATGAAGAGGTGCGATTTTATGACTGATACTAATTATCTGTATACCCATTTCTTATTTTCTGCCTCCAGCAAAACCACACGGCTTACTCTTTTGCCTGTCTGAATTCGTGTGTAAATGTCTTGTCATAAAGTTTAGAAAGTTCGTACTCGTCTCCAAGAAAATCGCCTACAACTGTAAGAGCTGTCTTTGTGATTCCTGCCTCTTTTACTTTCTGTGCGATATTTGTCAGATTGCCGATAACAATCTTCTGATCTTCCCAGGAAGCTTTGTATACAACAGCAACTGGTGTATCCTCTCTGTACTCTTCTTTTAAAGTATCTGCAAGCTGTTCTATCATTCCTACACTTAAGAAAATAATCATTGTAGAATTATGTTTTGCTAAATCTCTTAACTTTTCCTTTGGAGGCATTGGTGTTCTACCTTCCATTCTTGTAAGAATAACTGTCTGAGAAACTCCCGGTAAAGTATATTCTTTCTTTAAAGCTGCCGCAGTTGCAAGGAAAGAACTCACACCTGGAATGACATCATAATCAATTCCAAGACGGGAAAGCTCGTCCATCTGCTCTCTGTGTGCACCGAAAACGGCAGGGTCTCCTGTATGAACACGAGCTGTCATCTTGCCTTCAGCTTCAGCCTTTTTCATTACTTCAATAACTTCCTCTAAAGTCATTGTCGCACTGTTGTAAATCTCTGCGCCTTCTTTGGCTCCGGCAAGAACTTCCTTATTTACTAAAGAACCAGCATAGATAATTACATCTGCCTGATCGATTAATTTCTTTCCCTTAATTGTCAGTAACTCTGGGTCTCCAGGACCCGCTCCAATAAAATGTACCATTTTTTCTCCTTTGACTTTCTGTCTTATTTACTATATTTATAGTTATATTCATTTTTATAAATATGTTTTGAGACTTGTTTTATTTTTAAAATTTCGCCCCTGTTTCCAATACAGACTTCTTATTTATAAATTATTTCTATTTGCAATTATTCTGAATAAGTATAATATCTTTTATTTAATATCTTTCCTATTTTGTAAGCACATCAATAGTTCTCTGAATATCCTCATCAGAATGAGCTGCAGAAATAAACATCGCCTCAAACTGTGAAGGTGCCACATAGATACCATTCTCTAACATATAGTTAAAGTAATCTGCGTAAGCCTTAGTATCAGAAGATGTTGCTCCTGTGTAATCTTTTACATTTTCCCCTGTAAAGAAAGCGCTCATAAGAGAACCGATCTGGTTAACATGAATATTGATACCTTGTTTCTTCGCTCTTACTTTGTAAGCTTCCGCAAGCTTCTTTGTATTCTCTTCAATCTTTGTATAAAGTTCTGGATGGTCTCTTAAAATTTCAAGAGTCTTGATTCCGGCTGTTGTCGCAATCGGATTACCAGATAAGGTTCCTGCCTGATAAACCTTTCCTGTCGGGGAAATATTTCTCATAATATCCTTACGTCCGCCATAGATAGCCATTGGCATTCCACCGCCGACAATCTTTCCGAAAGTAGATAAATCTGGCTTAATTCCAAACCACTCCTGTGCACCGCCGACACCAAGACGGAATCCTGTGATAACCTCGTCAAAAATAAGAATTGTTCCATTCTCTTCTGTAATCTCACGAAGGAAAGGAAGAAAATCATCGTCAGGAATAACAACACCCATATTTGCTGCAACCGGCTCCACAATAAGAGCTGCAATCTGGTCTTTATTATTCTCAAATAACTCTCTTACAGAATCCTTATCATTATAAAGAGCAACTAAAGTCTGCTGTGCAAAAGAAGCAGGAACTCCGCTGCTGTCCGGTACAGACTGTGTTAATGCTGCAGAACCAGCCTGCACTAATAATCCATCAGAATGTCCATGATAACATCCCTTAAACTTAATGATCTTATCTCTTCCGGTAAATCCTCTTGCCGCACGAATCGCACTCATCGTTGCCTCAGTTCCTGAACTTACCATACGCATCATTTCCATAGATGGTACGCAATCTTTGACAAGCTGTGCCAGTTCATTCTCCTTACCAGTTGGCGCACCAAAAGTAAGACCGTCAAAACATGCCTTCACTACTTCTTCAAGAACCTCTGGATGAGAATGTCCAAGAATTCCAGGTCCCCAGGAACAAACATAGTCAATAAACTTATTACCATCCACATCATAAACATAGGAACCCTTTGCATGGTCAATAAATAAAGGGTTTCTTCCCACAGCACCAAATGCTCTGACCGGTGAGTTTACACCACCCGGCATCAGGTCAAGTGCTACTTTATATAACTCTTCTGATTTTGTTGTATTTAACACGTTATCCTCCTTAAAACAATACTGTTTTTACCTATTTTTTGTAATTTTCGTAACCTTCAGAATATGACATTCAAAAACCATCACTTTCTGCCTCGTTCGATTATACCATGAATCGCTTTTTCACTAAAGATAGTTTTCGTAAAAAGAAGACAAAAAAACACCATTAGTGCAAGAAAGTTTTTGCTAATAGTGCATTTTTTATCAAATTATATTCAAATATCATTATTTTGTGTGTGGAATATTACAAGTCGGGTGGAAAATTCTGAATTGCCGCAGGCAAGGGAGACGCCATCAGGGAAGGAAAGAATTCAGAATTGTGACTTTAGTCGCTGCAGGTTGAATGTTCGCTTGAATGCTCACATCCAACCTTTGCTCCGAGGTTATAAATATAGATTCTTTCCTTCCCTGATGGCTGTGCTTTGGCTGGAGAGAAAAAAATTCAGAATTTGTTTTTGGAGAGATTTGAGGATGGTTTCAGATGTCTGTGACTTTCCAAGAAGTTAGGGTTTTGAAGGACTGACACTTGAACTATCAGTAAAGACAAGGAACAAGCAGAACTCCAGAAGATAAATAAAGCATATTGGTGACTTTAGTCGCGGCGTGTTGAATGTTCGCTTTCGCGCTCACATCCAACACTTGCTCCGAGGTCACCAATATGCTTTATTTATCTTCTGGAGTTCGTCTGTTTATCACTCATCCGTCAAATCAGCCAAATACTCTCGAAGTTCTCCCAAAATCATCTCCTGACTCTCCCTCGTATGAATTAATGCGTAATACTTTCTTCCATATTTGCCATATCGTTCTTCTTCCTGTATCCCGGCTTCTTTTCCTTTTTCTGTTATATGTTTTACTTTTTCTTCGCCTTCTGTTGCTTCTTCAATATATCCTTTTTGTATCAGTAAGGTATTGACAAATGCTGCGGTTAGTTTTTTGCGGTTTTTCTGGTCTTCTTCGTTACAAAGTTCGTTAATCCGGTTCGTAAGTTCTGAAATCATACAGGTATCGGTCAGTTCCACTTCGTCTAATTTTCCCGGTGCGATATAAAATGGCAGTTTCTTTTTTCTTGCAGGAGAGGCTGCTACTGTCATTCCTGTTGTTTCCTCTATTTGTTCTGGTGTTAACTCTGTTGTTAATTGCAGAGTTTCTGCATCTGCTCCACCGGCTGCACTCTGTTCTTCTAAAAAGTCTATAATGATTTTGGTAAAATGTTCCCCATAACTTTGAATTTTCTGCACACCCATTCCGTACACTGTTTCCATATCTTCATTGTCTACAGGACATTTTGCACACATATCTGTTAATGTCTTATCGGAACAGATTATATATGGTGGAACTCCTTTTTCTGCAGCAAGTTCTGTCCTGCACTTACGAAGCTGCTCGAACAATTCCTGCCCTTTCGGAGTCAGATTGGCAAGCTGGAACGCTTTTTTCTTTTCCTTTTTGGTCTGGATGTAGTTTTCCTCTTCCTCATCTTCCACAACCACACAATTACTACATTTATCGCAGGTACATGGACTGTTATCTCCGAAATAAGATAAAATGAACTGGCGCAGGCATTGCTGTGTTTCACAATAATCAATCATCTGGTTTAATTTTCGATAGTCATTCCTTAAGACCTGAGGGTCGCTGTCTATACTTTCCATACTCTTATATTCTAAAAGCCGCTTATTTATCATGATATCCTGCTTAGAAAAAAATAATACACACTCTGCTTCTTCCCCGTCACGACCAGCACGCCCTGCCTCCTGATAATAATATTCAAGACTCTGTGGCATATTATAATGCAGCACATATCGCACATTTGACTTATCAATACCCATTCCAAATGCATTTGTCGCTACCATAACACGAATTCGGTCATAGGTAAAATCGTCCTGATTTTTCTTCCGTTCTTCTAAGGATAAGCCCGCATGATAATGCCCTGCCTCAATGCCATACTGCCGCAAAAGTTCATATATTTTGTCTACATTTTTCTTCGTTGCACAATAAATGATTCCACTCTCATCCTCATGCTTTTTGACATAATTAAGAACACTGTTGTCGGTCTCTTTTCCACCCTTTCGGGTCACTACGCGAAAGAACAGATTCGGTCGGTCAAATCCCGTCACAACTGTCACTGGATTTTGCAAACGCAGACTTCCCATAATATCCTGTTTTACTCGTTCCGTTGCTGTTGCAGTAAATGCACTTACAACCGGACGCTTTGGTAACTGTGCAAGAAAATCTGCAATTCCAACATAACTTGGACGGAAATCCTGTCCCCACTGGGAAATACAATGCGCCTCATCCACCGTCACCATAGAAATATCCACCTGGCATGCAAACTCCAGAAAACGCATCGTATTCAGCCGCTCCGGCGCCACATAAATAATCTTATATCTTCCCTGCGCTGCATAGAAAAGTGCAGTCCTTATCTGGTTTTCCGTAAGAGAACTGTTAATATACGCTGCATGCACACCGGCCTGATTTAACGCCTTTACCTGGTCTGTCATCAGAGAAATAAGCGGTGAAACTACAATCGTAATTCCATCTAACATCAGTGCTGGAACCTGATAACACAGGGATTTTCCTGCACCTGTTGGCATAATACCGAGGACATCCTTTCTTTGTAGAATTCCTTCTATCAATTCCTGTTGTCCTGGACGCAGGCTGTCGTAACCAAAGTAGTGTTTTAATGTTTCATTTATGTTCAAGAACTTCTCCTTTCCATTTTATTTTTGAAATAAAATCAAAATCTATAATTGCTGGTTCCATGATTATAGTAAGCAAATCATTGTTTCCATTTTATTACAATCTTCGTACAAAAACAAGAAACTTCTACTAAAATAAAATTGCTGTGCAATAGCTATTTAAGCTATTGCACAGCAACTTTATCCTTTTCAAACACGCTCTAGTCCTCTAACTTCCAAATATCTCTGTTATATTCTTCAATCGTTCTATCAGAAGAAAAATATCCTGCTTTTGCGATATTCACAAGCATTTTCTGTACCCATTCTTCTCTGTTTTCATAGTCAGCATATGCCTGCTCTCTTGTCTTTACATACTCATCGAAATCAGGGAAAGTCATAAACCAGTCTTTAGAAACAAGTTCATTAAATAATCTTTCTAATCTGTCTTTATCGCCAATTGCTTTTAATTCTTCTCCTGTTATGAAGTCTACAGCTTCTTTGATCGTTGCATTTTCATTATAATATTTTTCCGCATGATAGCTTCCCTGCGCGTATCTTTCAACAACCGTATCACTGGAATCTCCAAAAATATAAATATTATCATCACCTACGAGTTCATGAATCTCAACATTCGCTCCATCTTCTGTTCCTAATGTAAGCGCACCGTTAAGCATAAACTTCATATTACCTGTACCACTTGCTTCTTTAGAAGCAAGAGAAATCTGCTCTGAAATATCGCAGGCTGGAATTAATTTTTCTGCCCATGTTACATTATAATTTTCCACCATCACAACATTAAGATACGGACTTACTTCCGGATCATTATTAATAAGCTGCTGCAGACAGAGGATAAGATGAATGATATCCTGAGCGATTATGTATGCCGGCGCTGCCTTCGCTCCAAAAATAACGGTTATCGGTGTAGATGGTTTCTTTCCTGCCTTAATCTCCAAATATTTATGGATAACATACAACGCATTCAACTGCTGTCTCTTGTACTCATGCAGTCGCTTAATCTGAATATCAAAAATAGAATTTTCATTAATCGTAACATTCTGTTTTTCCATCAATGCCTTCTTTAATTCCATTTTCTTAGCAGACTTTATCTCAAGAAGCTGTTTTAATACTTTTTCATCATTTTTATAATCTAACAGCTTTTCTAACTGTGTTGCATCCTTCTTAAATCCATCCCCGATAAGAGAAGTAATAAGTTCTGTCAACTGTGGATTGCAATGCAGCAGCCATCTTCTAAAAGTAATACCATTTGTCTTATTATTAAACTTCTCCGGATAAATTTCATAAAAATGATGCAGTTCATTGTTTTTAAGAATCTCTGTATGTAAAGATGCCACTCCATTGACACTGGAAGAATAATGAATATCAATATGAGCCATATGTACTCTTTCTTCTCCATCAATAATATACACTTCCTGATTATGATATTTTCTTCTTACTTTATCATCTAAAACTTCGATGATCGGCATAAGCTGCGGCACTGCTTTTTTCAGGTAATAAATCGGCCATTTCTCTAATGCTTCTGCAAGTATCGTATGATTTGTGTAAGCACAGCTCTTTGTTACCACTTCAATCGCCTCATCCATCTCAAGACCTCTTTCCACAAGCAGACGGATAAGTTCCGGAATAACCATTGTCGGATGAGTATCATTAATCTGAATCACTACATAATCAGAAAGGTCATGCAAGTTACAGCCCTTCGCAACACATTCATCAAGAATTAACTGTGCCGCACTGGAAACCATAAAGTACTGCTGATAAATTCTAAGAATACGACCTGCCTCATCACTGTCATCCGGATAAAGGAAAAGAGTAAGATTCTTTTTAATATCTTCCTTATTAAAATTAATTCCATCCTCTACAATACTTTCATCCACGCTCTCTACATCAAACAAATGCAATTTATTTGATGTATTATTATATCCAATAACATCAATATCATACATTCTTGATTTTACTGTCATCCCTTTAAACTTAATGTCATATGTCACATCCGTTTTGGTAAGCCAGCTTTTCTCTGTAAGCCATGGATCCGGCACTGTTGTCTGCATATTATTTTCAAAAATCTGTCTGAACAGTCCAAAATGATAATTCAATCCAACACCATCTCCATTTAATCCTAAAGTCGCAATAGAATCAATAAAGCATGCTGCTAATCGTCCAAGTCCTCCATTACCAAGTGAAGGTTCATTTTCAAATTCTTCGATTTCGCAAATATCTTTTCCGTTCTGTGCAAGCTCTTCCTTTACCTCATCATAAATCCCAAGATTGATAAGGTTGTTCGATAATAATTTTCCGATCAGGAATTCTGCGGATATATAATATAATTTTTTCTTAGAATTACCATGCTGCTTACCAGAAGCCATTTTCTTTGTTAATGTAAGCAATGCATAATAAAGCTCCTCATTTGTACATTCTGAAATGGATTTACCATACTCTGCTTTTACAAATTCTGAAAGTTTCATATTGTAATACCTCCCTGAAAAATAATGTATTCTCGAAATCTCTTGCATCTGATTTCACATAGCTTCATAAAGTTCCACATAACCTCATAAAAAAATTTCGAAAATCATTTTTAAAAGTTTCTCGTGTATTTTTACTGTGATTATATTATAATACTGTTAAATACTGATTTATTGCAGCACAGTCTTATATTATTGTACAATACTATCTTTTTTGATATTTAACTTTATAGATATGTAGTATTACAGGTATGAGATATATACGATACGCCCTGTATACATATCTAATCGGGCTTGGTATCTATATTATTAAGAAAGGAAACTCTCGAATTTATCTCCAGATTCAATACATAAATTCGACATGCAAAATATAGAAATGGATAAACTTCAATACAAAATATATCACGAAAATAAAATACATACTCCAGACGATTTTCCATACAACACTTACTTATGTTCCATCCCCTTAGATTTTCAGTCGGTAAACCTTCACTGGCACGATGAAGTTGAAATCATTGTTATAAAAAAAGGAAGCGGTATTGTCAGTGTAGACTTAACCACCTATTCTGTCAGTGCCGGAGACATTATCTTTGTTCTCCCCGGACAGCTCCACGCAATCAGCCAGAAAGACAACGAAATTATGGAATACGAGAATATTCTATTCAAATCCAGCCTTTTAAAATCATCCGGTTATGACTTATGCAATGACAAATTCATTCAGCCACTTTTTTCAGGCAGCCTTAATATCTGCCCGGTAATCAATAACCAGACTCCATATTATCCTCCAGTCATCACCGCCATTAACGAAATCGATCACCTGTGTGATTTACGCCCTTATGCTTACCAACTGTCCATCAAGGCACATTTATTTCAAATACTATATACTCTCGTTTCAAACTGCGGGCAAAATAAAATCAAACCAATCAACCAAAAATCTCTCAAAAAAATAAAGACGATATTATCCTATATCGCCAACAATTTTCAGGAAAACATTGCGATTGAAGATATCGCAAATTATTGCTTTTACAGCAAATCTTACTTTATGAAGTTCTTCAAAGAAACTATGGGAGTAAGCTTTATTCAGTATCTTAATGACTATCGTTTAGAAATTGCGGCAGAACTACTCACTACAACAACCGATAATATTCTAGATATTGCATTCGCTACTGGGTTTAACAATATTTCTTACTTTAATAGGTGCTTCAAAAAGAAGTATGGGGTTTCACCGAGAAAGTATCGGTTTTGATAATATTTTTTATCTTTTATATATCCTACGGTTATGATATGATACGAATGTTGTCACACCCAATTCGGCAACGGAGAGGGGGGGCTATTTGGATTTGATAATTTCTTTCTTGGCTTCATCTGTTAGTTGCTTAATGAATTAAATAGCAAGAAAAACCACTTGAAGGTGCCCTAAGGGCATCTTTTATAATTAAAATATCGAGATTCTGATTACAACAAACGAAAGGAGTTTTTATGAAAGGTATTATTTTAGCAGGGGGTTCTGGCACTCGTCTTTATCCTCTTACCATGGTAACTTCAAAACAATTACTTCCTATTTATGATAAACCGATGATTTATTATCCGATGTCTGTTTTAATGAATGCAGGTATCCGTGATATTTTAATTATTTCCACACCACAGGATACTCCTCGTTTTAAAGAGTTATTAAAAGATGGAAAGCAGTTTGGTGTGAATTTATCTTATGCTGTACAGCCAAGCCCGGACGGACTTGCCCAGGCTTTTATTATTGGAGAAGAATTTATCGGTGATGATACGGTTGCTATGGTTCTTGGCGATAATATTTTTGCCGGACATGGACTGAAAAAACGTCTCTGTGCCGCTGTTAAAAATGCGGAAAATGGCAATGGTGCAACAGTTTTCGGTTATTATGTTGATGACCCTGAACGTTTCGGTATTGTTGAATTTGACCGCAACGGCAAAGCTGTTTCTATCGAAGAAAAGCCATCGCATCCAAAGAGCAATTACTGTGTAACCGGTCTGTATTTCTACGATAATCGTGTTGTAGAGTATGCAAAGAATCTGACCCCAAGTGCCAGAGGCGAATTAGAAATTACTGATTTGAACCGCATTTACTTAGAAAATAATTCTTTAAATGTTGAGCTTCTCGGACAGGGCTTTACATGGCTTGATACCGGAACACACGAAAGCCTTGTTGATGCAACAAACTTTGTAAAGACAATGGAACAGCATCAGCACCGCAAAATTGCCTGCCTTGAAGAAATCGCTTACTTAAATGGCTGGATTTCTAAAGAGGAAGTTCTCAAAGTCTACGAAGTTCTCAAGAAGAACGAATACGGTCAGTATTTAAAAGATGTTTTAGATGGAAAATATCAGGAGAATTTATATTAAAAGGAGTATCTACTTATGACAATCATTGTAACCGGCGGAGCCGGATTTATCGGAAGCAACTTTATTTTTCATATGTTAAACAAATATCCGGATTACCGAATCATTTGTTTAGACTGCCTGACATACGCAGGAAATCTTTCTACTTTAGAGCCAGTGATGGATAATCCAAACTTCCGCTTTGTAAAAGAAAGCATCACGGACAGAGACGCTGTATACAAACTGTTTGAAGAAGAACATCCAGATATGGTTGTAAACTTTGCTGCGGAAAGTCACGTTGACCGTTCTATCGAAAATCCGGAAGTTTTCCTAGATACTAATATCAAAGGTACTGCTGTCCTCATGGATGCCTGCCGCAAATACGGTATCAAGCGTTATCATCAGGTAAGTACTGACGAAGTTTACGGTGATCTGCCATTAGACCGCCCAGATCTTTTCTTTACAGAAGAAACACCAATCCATACAAGTTCCCCTTACAGTAGTTCTAAAGCTGGCGCTGATTTATTAGTTCTCGCCTACCACAGAACTTACGGGCTGCCTGTAACAATCAGCCGTTGCTCCAACAACTACGGCCCATATCATTTCCCAGAGAAATTAATTCCGCTTATGATCGCAAATGCATTAAATGACAAACCACTCCCAGTTTACGGCAAAGGGGAAAATGTCCGTGACTGGCTTTATGTTGAAGATCACTGCCGCGCGATTGATTTAATCATCCATAACGGACGTGTTGGTGAAGTCTATAATGTCGGCGGACATAACGAAATGAAAAATATCGATATTGTAAAAATTATCTGTAAAGAACTCGGCAAACCAGAAAGTCTTATCACTTATGTTGCTGACAGAAAAGGACATGATATGCGTTACGCTATCGACCCTACTAAAATTCACAATGAACTTGGCTGGCTTCCTGAAACAAAATTTGCAGACGGTATTAAAAAGACAATTCAGTGGTATCTTGATAATAAGGAATGGTGGGAAACAATCATTTCCGGCGAATATCAGGATTACTATGAGAAAATGTATAAAAACCGCTAGTTGATTTTCTCACTCTTGCATAAAAAATACTATTTATCACCTATTTCATGTCAACTACTATCACCTAAGGGTAGTGAATTTTCGCCCATGACAAACGAAAGTCTTTATTTGTGAAGTCAACAACAGATATCTATCCTCTTGTTGACTTCATATTTAAATTTGTAAATATATGAAAAGAGGAATTATACCATGAAATTTTTTGTAACAGGCGTTAACGGTCAGCTCGGTCATGACATAATGAATGAGCTTTCCTCACGCAGTTACGAGGGAATCGGATCTGACATTGCTCCAAAATATTCCGGGATTCAGGATGATTCTCCTGTAACAAAAATGCCCTATATTTCATTAGATATTACAGATAAGGAAGCTGTAACCCGTATTTTAAAAGAGACAGCACCAGACATTGTCGTTCACTGTGCTGCCTGGACTGCTGTTGACCTTGCCGAAGACGCAGACAAGCAGGAAACGGTACGCAAAATCAATGCCGCTGGCACACAGTATATCGCTTCTGCCTGTAAAGAACTTGATTGCAAAATGATCTATTTAAGTACAGACTATGTTTTTGATGGTCAGGGAACTACACCGTGGAAACCGGACTGCAAAGACTATAAACCACTAAATGTGTATGGTCAAACCAAGCTTCTTGGCGAGCAGGCAGTCGCTAATACTTTAGAAAAATACTTTATCGTCCGTATTGCCTGGGTATTCGGACAAAACGGCAAAAATTTTATCAAGACAATGCTTACTGTCGGCAAAAATCACGATAAACTTACCGTAGTTAATGATCAGATTGGAACTCCAACTTATACCTTTGACCTGGCAAGACTCCTTGTCGATATGGCAGAAAGCGAAAAATACGGCTACTACCACGCCACAAACGAAGGCGGTTATATCAGCTGGTACGATTTCACCAAAGAAATCTTCCGTCAGGCAGTTGCACTTGGACATACAGAATACGATGAAAATCATGTTACTGTCTTTCCTGTCACAACCGCTGAGTACGGCATGTCCAAAGCAGCCCGCCCATTTAACAGCAGACTGGATAAAAGTAAACTGGTCGAGGCTGGATTTACACCTTTACCAGATTGGAAAGATGCATTACAAAGATATTTAAAAGAAGTATTACAATAGAAAAGAATTTTCAATTAAAGGAGGTCTCTCTCTTGGGACAGATTAAAGTAAAAAAGAACGTGGGAGGAATCGAAGGATTATGTATTATCGAACCTACCCTTCACGGTGATTCCCGCGGTTATTTTATGGAAACCTATAATAAAAATGATATGGCAGAAGCCGGACTTACAATGGAATTTGTTCAGGACAATCAGTCTGCCTCCACAAAAGGAGTCCTTCGTGGCCTGCATTTTCAGAAACAGCACCCACAAGGGAAACTTGTCCGTGTAATCAACGGTACTGTTTTTGATGTTGTTGTTGATTTACGAAGCCACTCCGGAACATATGGAAAATGGTTTGGTGAAATTCTTTCTGCAGAAAATAATAAACAATTCTATATTCCAGAGGGATTTGCCCACGGATTTCTTGTTCTGTCTGATACAGCAGAATTCTGTTATAAATGTACAGACTTCTATCATCCGGGAGACGAAGGCGGACTTGCCTGGAACGACCCAGAAATCGGTATTGAATGGCCAGAACTCGTCGGAGAATATTCTGGCTGCGCTACTGCAAAAGGATATCATTTAAAAGACGGGACATCTCTTACCTTAAGTGAAAAAGATCAGAAATGGCTTGGAATAGCAGAGACATTTAAATTTAAATAAAATTTGTCTCATTTTTTCCGCTTTGTCTCACTTTTACGACCGTGTATTATTATCAAATTTTGTAAAATAAAACCATATGAATATGCTATTACGCATTACAAAATTTGATCGGAAGGTGAGATATTATGCCAAAACCATTCACGGCTACCGGTAAAAAGAATCTAATCGGTGCTAATTTAATTGCTTTAAGGAAAAAATATCATTTATCCCAGCGTGGACTTGCTCATGAATTACAGCTTGCTGGTTATGATATGGATAAAAATAAAGAAGGGGAAAGATTTGGTGTTAAAATTTGTCATATTGATAAATTAGAAGAAACTTTTCCAAGTGATTGTAAGATTGCTATTTTAGCAATTTCAGAAAATGTTCAAGAAACAGTTGATCGTTTAATGAAATTAGGTATTAAAGGAATTGTTGATTTTACGCATAGTCATTTTATGGTTCAAGAAGGAGTAGAAGTCCAAACAGTTGATGTTGTGGTCGCAATTCAAGAACTTGTTATTAAAATGAAATCAAATGATCAAGAATAGGGAGAGAAAAATGTTTGAATTTATTACAGTAAGAGAATTATATGAATTATATATTAATGATAGA
>ENA-OPVL01000158-OPVL01000158.1-human-gut-metagenome-genome-assembly--contig:-NODE-158-length-44398-cov-2.707395_pt1 | contig 44398 bp, 36 predicted proteins | sample MGYA00241496_ERZ501984 | MGnify/ENA primary metagenome ERZ501984 (study PRJEB25962, sample SAMEA2042986) | human gut metagenome | biome: human gut; feature: human-associated habitat; material: faeces... | reverse complement strand
ACTCTTTCTTTACGTTCTCATCTGCTAAAAATATTTTAACTGCAATACTGTCGGTAAAATCCGTAATTTCCATTGTAACAATGAATTTTCCGTTTCTTGTCTCCCTGTCATCCATGGTCATAATCTGACCCCTGACTACAGTTTCACCTGTACCTTCAAATACATCGCTTAACTTAGTATCTCCCTCATACTTAAAATCACGTCCGTATACCATATCAGGATCCTGTGAATATGTAGCCTTTTTCACTCTTACAGGCTTGACTTTTTCCTGCTTTTCTTCCTTTGTCTCTTCCTCATTTTGATTTTTTCCTAACAGAACATTAACCTCATTTTGGAGTCTCTTTGCATTTTTAATGGCAAATCTGTTTTGCTGGAAAGCCTTCTTTTCAATTTTCACTTCCAGAGGCATATCAAATCTGTCCCTAAAGATTTTCTCAATGGTATCCTTTAAAACTTTCATTCTGGCTTCCGACACAATGCTTTGCTCTAAGTCAATAATCAATTTTTTATTTTCATCAAATCTAATGGGAGCCTTTTTAAACATTGCCGCTACTATAGGGCTTTTGGCATTAAGCTCCATAATAATACTATCTTTATATATTTCAAAAAGATTTTCCTCCGTATACTGACTTGACAGGGAATATTTTTCAATAATCTCAATCTCCACCCGTTTTCCCGTTCTTAAATTTCTTGCAATTTCATCTCTAACGGTGAAAATAGCAGACTTTTCAATAAGTCTGCTGCTTTCAATATATATTCGCATTTTTGTATGATCAACATTAGTAGCTATCTTTGTAATATCCACATATTCAAACATAGCCGTAAGCTCATCATTTAATTTAATTGTCTGGAAAACATCGAAAAACTTCTTTTTTTCCAATCTAACTCCTCCAATTCTTTAACTCATCTTCTAGTGCATCAAGAAGCTGATTTTCAGGAACTTTCTTTATAATTTCACCTTTTTTAATTAAAAGTCCCTCTCCTTTTCCTCCTGCGATTCCTATATCTGCCTCTCTTGCTTCTCCCGGTCCGTTTACAACACATCCCATTACAGCTACCTTAATATTCAAATCATCATATTTGGTAACCATATTTTCTACCTTGCCTGCTAAGCCTATTAAATCAATCTGAGTACGTCCACATGTAGGACATGAAACTACGGAAATGCCACCCTTTCTAAGACCTAAAGTTTTAAGAATAAGCTTGGCACTTTTTATTTCCTCCACAGGATTTCCTGTAAGGGAAACTCTTATTGTATCTCCAATTCCCTGATTTAAAATAAGCCCCAGACCTATTGCAGATTTTATGTTTCCTGATGTTACTGTTCCTGACTCTGTAATTCCCACATGTAAAGGATAATTAGTTTTTTGTGCAATTAACTGATGAGCCTTTACACACATCATTACATCTGAGGATTTTATGCTAATTACCAAATTATCATATCCCAAATCCTCTATTGTTTTCACCTTGTCTAAAGCACTTTCCACAATGCCCTCAGCAGTTACCTTCCCATATTTATCTAAAATATGCTTTTCCAATGAACCACTGTTTACACCTACTCTTATAGGAATATTTTTTGCCTTTGCTACGTCAACTACTGCCTTTACCCTGTCCATATCACCTATATTTCCGGGATTAATTCTTATTTTGTCAGCCCCGTTTTCTATAGCTGCTATGGCAAGTCTGTAATCAAAATGAATGTCTGCCACAAGTGGAATATTGATACTTTCTTTTATTTTTCCCAAAGCCTTAGCCGCTTCCATGGTAGGAACCGCACACCTTATAATGTCACATCCTGCAGCCTCTAATTCCTTAATCTGATTAACTGTAGCTTCCACATCTTCAGTTTTTGTATTAGTCATAGACTGAATAAGTATGGGATTTCCCCCACCTATAACTTTATTTCCTATTTTTATTACTTTAGTGTTGTCTCTAAACATAATATTTTCTCCAATTAAATAAGCTTTCTTATATCGTTAAATAATAAGAATACCATTAATGCCATAAGAAGAACAAATCCAACAAAATGAATTATTCCTTCCTTATCCTTTGGTATTGGTTTTCCGATTATAATTTCTATAAGATATAAGAAAATACGTCCACCATCTAATGCCGGTATTGGCAAAAGATTCATAACTCCTAAGTTAGCACTAAGCATAATTGCAAGATTAATAAGGGACAAAATTGTAACAGTGGCACCTGATGACTTAGCACTGGTATAAGTATCTCCAATTACCGTTACTATGCCTACAGGGCCTGAAATTTCATTGGCTGAAACCTGACCTGTAACCAACATTTTAAGACTTTTTAAAACTGTTGCAATTTCATATCTTACTTCCGTGAAGCTATATTTAATAACATTTCCAAAGGAAACTTTTTCTCTTGCAAGATTATAAACAAATCCTCTGTCTGCTATCTCAGTTACCTTAGGTTTAAGTACAACCTTTATTTCTTTTCCTTTTCTGTCTAAAGTGATATTAACCTCTTTTTCTCCAAAGGGGTGTTCACTAATATACTTAGCCATATCACTTCCTGTGGTAATTTTAGTTCCGTCAATTTCCGTAACCACATCTCCTGCCATAACTCCTGCCTCAGCCATAGGAGAGTTCTTAGTAACCTGTTCCACTGTAGCCTTTGTATCCTGAGTAGTATATGACATTCCCACAATAGCTTTCTTCTGAGTTGACGGCTTATAGGTTATGCTCTTTTTCTCGCCGTTTCTTGTAAAGGTAATGCTAATGTTGCTTCCATCTAAAGGATTAACATATTCCTCTAAATATATTTCCCTTCCAAGAGTTGCATGGGCACCGTTAAATTTGGTAATCTGGTCTCCAACTCTAAGTCCTGCCTCATATGCCGGTGATTTTTCATCAACATAAGTTACATATGATTTATCAATTCCCTTTGCTCCAATAACAATTAAAGCAAGAACAAAAGCCAGTATAAAGTTAAAGAACGGACCGGCAAAAACTATTGCCATTCTTGCCCATATTGATTTTGAATTAAAAGAGCCTTCTTCATTATTGTCCTCATCTTCCCCTAGCATGGCACATGAACCACCTAAGGGTAAAAGTTTAAGGGAATATCTTGTTCCGCTTTTTGCCACATGGCTGTAAATTCTAGGTCCCATTCCTATGGAAAACTCATTTACAGTAACCTTATTCTTTACTGCCACAATAAAATGTCCAAATTCGTGAATTAAAACTAATACACCAAAAATAATTAAAGCTATAACAATTCCTATAAATGTCTGCATTCTTACCACCTGTTCTCAATAAGCTCATATGCCCATTGTTCTATTTCTAATATTTCACTTACTGAAGGATTTTCCTTAACCTTATGATTTTCCATACAATACTGTATAATATCAGTTATTTCCAAAAATCCTATTTTCCTATCAAGAAATTTCGCAACTGCTTTTTCATTTGCCGCATTAAATACTGTAGGCATTGAGCCTCCAATCCGTCCTGCCTCATATGCTAACTTTAATCCGATAAAATTATCTGTATCAGGATTTTCAAAGGTAATCCGGGCTATCTTTCCAAAGTCTACCCTGTCACCGGCTAAAAATCTTCTTTCCGGATAGTATAGTGCATACTGAATAGGCAGTCTCATGTCAGGTGTACCTAACTGTGCTATAATGGCACCGTCTTTAAACTGTACCATGGAATGAATAAGACTTTGTGGCTGGACTACTACCTGAATATCATCAAAATCCACGTCAAAAAGCCACTTTGCTTCAATTACCTCTAATCCCTTGTTAACCATTGTAGCTGAATCGATGGTAATTTTTCGTCCCATAGTCCAGTTAGGATGCTTAAGGGCATCTTCCACCTTTACATCCTTCATCTGTTCCCTTGTTCTTCCTCTAAAAGGTCCTCCGGAAGCAGTAAGTAATATTTTATCAATTTCTTTTCTGTTTTCACCGTTTAAGGACTGAAATATGGCACTATGCTCACTGTCTACCGGCAAAATTTTTACGCCATAATCCTTTGCTGCCTGAATTACCAGATGTCCTGCAGTAACCAGTGTCTCCTTATTTGCCAGGGCAATGTCCTTTCCTGCCTTTATTGCCTCTAATGTAGGACGTATACCAATCATTCCCACAAATGCCGTTACAACAATATCGGCGCCTTTGTATACTGCTGTCTCAATTAATCCGTCCATTCCTGCTACTACCTTTACGGAGGTATCAGCCACCGCTATCTTAAGATTAGCTGCCGCCTCTTCATTGTATACGCATACTATTTCCGGATGAAATTCCCTTATCTGTTCTTCTAATTTTTGTATATTTGAGCCTGCTGCAATGGCAACCACACGCAAATCATCATTGGCTCTTACAATGTCAAGAGTCTGAGTTCCTATGGAACCTGTAGAGCCTAAAATTGTAATATTTTTCATTAATTCTCCTTAAAAAATCTGTACCAAAATCCATATAACAGGTGCTACATATATAACACTGTCAAATCTATCCATTATTCCGCCATGTCCCGGAATAAGTCTGCCATAATCCTTTATATCATGATTTCTTTTAATGGCCGATGCTGCCAAATCTCCCACCATGGATATTAAAGCACCTACTGCACATATTACTGCAAAAACTATTACAGGATTATTTATTGTAATCTTATCTGCAAAAACTGAAGCATATACTGCCCCTAAAACTGCTGCACCAACAACTCCGCCTATAGCTCCTTCTATTGACTTTTTAGGGCTAAGCACCGGTGCCATTTTATGTTTTCCAAAGGCTACTCCTGCCAGGTAGGCACATGTATCACTGCCCCAGGAGCAAAGGAATATAAGCCATACGGTATAAGCACCATTGTCTCCTGCCCTTACATTGTAAATATATGACAACATAACACCTGCATATAACATGCACATTATTGCATTGGAAATTTCCTCTGTCTTATATTTCGGGAACATAAATACATACTGTGCCAGAAGACACATAAGAAATACAATTATAAGTATAAGCATGTTTTGTGTTTTTCCCATGAACAAAAGCCCATAGTAGATAACTACTGCCACATATCCCGTAATTCCCGGAAGTTTTTTTTCAATTCCAAGAACCCTGTATAATTCGTATACTCCCACCAGTGATATCAACATATTAGCCACCAACAAAATTATTCCTCCGGGAATAATGGTTGCCAGAATAAGTGCCACTAACACTATTCCACTTAATAATCTTGTCAGAAAAGATTTATTTGCAAATTTACTTAAAATCATGGTTATGCCTTAACTCCTCCAAATCTTCTGTCTCTCTGGTTATACTTTACAATAGCCTTTTTCAATTCTTCCTTATCAAAATCCGGCCACAAAACATCCGTGAAATAAAATTCCGTATATGCTAACTGCCACAAAAGGTAATTAGATAATCTTATTTCACCGCTGGTTCTGATAAGTAAATCCGGATCCGGTATTCCCGCCGTATCAAGATATGAACTAATAAGATTTTCAGATATATCCCGGGATTCTATAACTCCATCTTTGACATCCTGTGAAATTTTTGTAACAGCACGCCTTATTTCATCGCGGCTACCATAATTAATGGCAATAATAAAGTTAATTCCCTTATTATCCTTTGAACATTCTTCTAATTCATTAATTCTGTCAATAATATCATCATCTAATCTTGATTTATCACCTATGACTCTTACCTTCATGTCGTTTTTGTTGGCACGTTCAATACAGTCTTTTAAGTAATTTCTTAAAAGCTTCATTAATGCCTTAACTTCATCTTCCGGTCTGTTCCAGTTTTCCGTTGAAAATGCATACATTGTAAGATATTTAATTCCCATGTCATGAGCATCTTCAATTATTTTTTCCACATTTTTAGCCCCTGCTGCATGTCCTGCGTTTCTTGGAAGAAAACGCTTTTTCGCCCATCTTCCGTTTCCATCTAAAATAATTGCAACATGCTGTGGAATGTTAAGTCCCGTAATGTCTATTTTTTCAGCCATACATTATCCGCCTTTCACTAAATTAACCTATGTAAAACAATATCTTTGACAGTGCAAAGAATAGAGGAAACAATAGTCCCCTCTATTCTCTGTAAGTGTGTATAAGCACATATATTATACTGTCATTATCTCCTGTGACTTTGCATCTATGGCATCATCAATTTTCTTTACATATGCATCAGTAGATTTCTGAACATCATCCTGATATCCTTTAATTTCATCTTCTGATATTCCATCTTCCTTGCCTTTTTTCTTAACGGCTTCAATGGCATCTCTTCTAATGTTTCTTATGGCAACCTTAGCATTTTCGCCTTTTTTCTTAACATCTTTTACTAATTCTTTTCTTCTGTCCTCTGTAAGTTCAGGAAATACAAGACGTATAAGCTTTCCGTCATTAGTAGGTGTAAGTCCTAAATCAGATGCATTAATTGCTCTTTCAATATCCTTTAAGAGTGATGCATCCCAAGGCTGAATGCAAATCATCCTTGCCTCCGGAACAGATATGTTACCTACCTGCTGAAGAGGTGTGGGTGTTCCATAATAATCTACCTTAACTTTATCTAAGATATGAGGATTTGCTCTTCCTGCCCTGATTGTTGTGTATTCCTCTTTAAGATTGTCTAATGACTTCTCCATTTTATCTTCATATGTCATTAATAATTCTTCCATTTTATCTATTACTCCTTTAAAAATATGTTTTATTATACAGTTATTTTAGTGCCGATTTTTTCTCCTGATACGGCTTTATTTATACTGTCTTCTTCGTTAAGTCCAAACAAAAGCATTGGCATTTTATTTTCCATTGCCAAAACACTGGCTGCTAAATCAATAACACCTAATCTGTCATCAACTATCTTAGAAATAGGAAGTTCATCATATTTCTTTGCATCAGGGTTCTTAGCCGGGTCGCTGTCATATACACCGTCAATGGCCTTTGCTCCTAAGATACAATCTGCTTCAATTTCAATTGCTCTTAAAACCATGGTCATATCTGTTGAGAAATATGGATGTCCCGTTCCTCCTGCAAAGAACACAACCTTTCCATTATTTAAATCAGCTACTGCTTCATCCTTTGAGAAAAGCTTTGTCCATGTTCCACAGGCAAAAGGTGTATATACGTTAGTATCCATACCTTCTGTTCTAAAGATTTCTGATACATACATACAATTCATAATAGTAGCTAACATACCTATTCCATCTGCCTTAGGTCTGTCAATCTTATTGCTTGTTCTTCCTCTCCAGAAGTTTCCGCCACCAATAACAATAGCTACCTGTACTCCTTTGTCCACAATAGTTTTAACCTGCTTTGCAACTGCCACACAGGTTTCTTCATCAAAGCCTGTTTTCTTATCACCTGCTAAGGCTTCACCGCTTAACTTAAGTAAAACTCTATTCATTTTATCTTCCTCTTTTTTTCTGTTTTTATTAGTCGCAATAAGGTGCTTTGTGCACAAACTGCTTCCAATTTTAATCTAGAACTAGAATAACATATAAAGTCAAAAAAATAAAGAAGTATCTTATTTTAAAATGGTTTCCAAATTAATTTTCACCTTATTAAGATATTCTGCTTCATTAGCCGTTGTTATTCCACAAATTTTAATAATCGTTTTCTCACCTTTTATCTTATCCTATATATGAAAACATTTCTCTATGTTCTTATTTGAGCCAAGAACCAGCATATGACAACCTGCAGTTAACACCATATCAGGAGTAATATTTATATCCAGACGTCCGTCACGTCTAATTGCCATTATGTTTATACCAAAACGTCCTCTGATATCTATTGCACTTACTGTTTTGCCATCCCACTCATTAGGGATTTCGATTTCAAATATTGAGTATTCCTTCCCTAATTCAACATAGTCAAAAATATGGTCGGAAGTATATCTTATGGCACTCCATTTTGCCAACTGTCTTTCTGGATACACCACCTCATCTGCCCCGTTTCTTAACAAAAACTTTGCATGTACATCTCTTGCAGCTCTTGAAACAACCTTTTTTGCCCCTAATTCTTTAAGAAGTGATGTGGTTTCTAATGAACTTTGAAAATCATCACCGATACAAACCATACATACATCGTAATTTCCTACACCTAAAGATTTCAGGAATTCCTCATTGGTACTGTCACCAATTACAGCATTAGTTACAAAATCCAATACTGCATTTACTCTATCCTCTTTTTTATCTACTGCCATAACCTGATGCTTTAATTCATACAGATTTTCAGCGATATGTCTCCCAAATCGTCCAAGTCCTATTAACAAAATTGATTTCATAATCTTCTCCTATCCTACCATTATTTTTTCTTCCGGGAATTTTGCCACATCTTTTCTCTTACTTGATACTGTAGCAAAAATCACTGTGAGACCGCCAACTCTTCCAAACAGCATAAGCACTATAAGAACAATTCTCGAAATCACACCTGTATGAGGAGTTATTCCAAGAGTAACACCTACCGTGCATACTGCAGAGGCCGACTCAAACAATGTATCAATAATATTAAATCCATCCACTGCACATATTATAATTCCACCCATAAGAAACAAAAAGCTGTAAAGCAGCAATATGGCTGCCGCACTTTTTATTACCTCTTCAGCAATTCTTCTCCTAAACAAATGAGGGGATGATTTTCTTCTAAACACCGATATTGACGAAGCCAAAAGTACCGCAATGGTAGTTATCTTCATTCCACCTGCAGTAGAACCTGTAGCACCACCTACCATCATTAACACAATCATAATTAACTGTCCTGCCCCGGAAATCTTAGTTAAATCCACAGTGTTAAATCCGGCAGTTCTAGGGGTAACTGTTTGAAATAGAGATGCCAATGCCCTGTCTGCCCCTGACATATGCCATTTTGCTCCTGAAAATTCACAAAAATAAAAATAAACAAAAGGAATAACTATAAGTCCTATGGTTGCTGACAAAATAACCTTGCTTTGCATTCTATACTTACTAAATTTAAATTTGTGTGTTCTAATATCATCCCAGGTCATAAAGCCTATTCCACCCAATAAAATAAGAAGCACAATAACTAAATTAATTACAATGTTGCCGGAAAAAGATGTAAAGGATGAATACTTTTCATTTATTCCCATAAGGTCAAATCCCCCATTGCAAAATGCTGATATTGAATGAAAAATCGAATACCATATTCCTTTAAGTGCCCCCATTTTAACGGCAAAAACAGGGTACATTAAAACCGCTCCCGTTAATTCAATTACAAATGCCATTTTAATGATAAATCTTGTAAGCCTTACTATTCCCTCAAGCTTTGGTGCAGAAATTGCCTCCTGCATAACTGTTCTTTGCATAAGACCTATTTTTCTTCCTGACATGGCGGCAAAAGCTACCGCAATGGTAACTATTCCCATTCCACCTATTTGTATAAGAAATAATATCACTGCCTGTCCAAAGTCTGACCAATACGTCGCCGTGTCCTGAACTACTAATCCCGTAACGCAAACTGCCGATGTTGCCGTAAATAATGAGTCTAAAAAGGAAGCCCCTTCTCCACTACGTGTAGAACACGGTAGCATCAGAAAAAGACTTCCTATAATAATCATTCCTACAAATCCTAAAAGTATAAATTGTGCCGTTGATAAATGTATACGTCTCTTTTCCATAACTATCTCCTAATCATAAAAGATATTATACATCACCGGTATTTTTTTCACAACTCTATCTTTTGAAACTCCATACATCCCTTGAAAACAATATTAATATAGGGTATATTTCCAATCTGCCGGCTAACATATCTATTATTAATATTATTTTTGAGAAATCACTAAATAGTCCAAAATTACATGTAGGGCCTACCTGATCAAGTCCCGGACCTATATTGTTAAAGCAGGATAAAACAGCCGTAAAATTAGTAATAATTGAAAATCCATCCACTGCTATTAGCAAAAAGCTTCCAAAAATAATAATAAAATATGTTGCCACGTAAATATTGATTCCGCTAATTACTTTTTCATTTACAGCATTTCCATTGTTTCTTATAACTTCAACTTTATTTGGATTTAAGGTCTTTCTTATTCCACGTCGTATGCTCTTTAACAATAGCAACAACCTTCCACACTTAAATCCGCCGCCGGTACTACCTGCACATGCTCCAATCATCATTAACACAACTATTATTGATTTAGAAAACTCAGGCCATTTATCAAAATCTACAGTAGCAAAACCCGTAGTTGTAATTATACTGGCTACGGTAAAAGCTGCATGATGTAAAGCTTCCCCAATACTTCCAAACATATGGTAAATATTAATGGTTATAGCTGTAATGCTTGCAACAACCAATCCTAAATATAATCTAAGTTCCCCATCCTTTAACACTGTTTTAAATCTTCTTAACAAAAGAAGGTAATAACAACTGAAATTTACACCAAACAATAACATAAATATGGTGCAGACATTTTGAATGTAAGGACTATATCCTGCCATACTGTCATTTTTAATTCCAAATCCACCGGTTCCTGCTGTTCCAAATGCCGTACAGACTGAGTCAAACAACGACATTCCTCCTAACAGTAAAAATATTACATTAATTACTGTAAGTGCCATATATAACATATATAATATCATTGCCGTGTCACGCATTCTCGGTGCTAATTTTTCCACATTAGGCCCCGGGCTTTCAGCCCTTAATAGATGAAGAGTAAATCTGTTACTTCTTCCATTAGCCGGAGTAACTGCTAGCAAAAATACCAGAACTCCCATTCCACCTAACCAGTGACTGAAACTTCTCCAGTAAAGCATTCCTCTGGACATAGTTTCCACCTCAGGAAGAATTGAGGAACCTGTAGTGGTAAATCCTGATACCATTTCAAATAACGCATCAATAAAATGTGGAATTTCCCCTGATATATAAAAAGGGAGACATCCTAATAAACTAATGGCTATCCAGCTTAAACCTACACAGGCTAAACCTTCCTTTACAAAGAAACGCTGTTTTGCCTTTCTTCCCAAAACAAATAACAATGCTGATACAGCCATAATAATTAATATACTAAGGACAAAACTTATAAATGCCTTATACTCTTTGTCAAAGACACTTATTAACATTGCCGGTGTCATAAAGACCGCTTCAACTGCCAATATTTTTGAGATGAAACGACCCATAACTTTATAGTTCATTATTACTTCCTTTCATTAATCAAAAATATCATTAAGCTTATGTATTACCGCATCTCCCGTAGCAACTACAATAACTGTATCTCCCACTTCAAACTTTGATTCACCATCAGGTATAACTGTTTTTCCTTTGTGAGTAATACATACAATAAGTACATTTTTTCTTACTTTTACATCTCTTAATGCCATTCCGCAATTTTTAGTATGTTCGTCAGCTAAAAATTCCAAAGCTTCCACCTGTCCGTCAACTATACTATGAACTGAAATTGCCGCTCCTGTCTGTGCCTCTAATGCTCTTACATATCTTACTATGGTATTGCAGCACAATTCTTTAGGACAAACCACGCTTCCTATTTGCAAGCTGTCCTGTATATTACTTTTTTCAGTATGGGCAACCTTTGTAATAACCTTCGGCACTCCACTGCTTTTAGCATATAAGGAAATAATAATGTTAAGCTCGTCCATACCTGTTAAAGTAATTAATGCATCACAATTTTCTATTCCCTGACTTTCTAACATAGTTCTTCTGCTGGCATCACCATTGATAATAGTTGTCTCCGGCAACATTTCCGCAAGATTTCTCGCTCTGTCGGGATCCTGTTCAATAATCTTTACAGACACTCCCGTTCCTTCTAGTTTCTTTGCCAAATAATAGCTTACTCTTCCACCACCACACAAAATTACATTTTTAATTTTATGGGTAATAATACCAAGATTTTTCAATAAAATACTCATATTGGTGCTTGGTGCAGTAACGTAAATACGGTCACCTTCCCTTAAAATAAAGTTACCATCCGGTGCCACAACAACACCATTTCTTCTAACTGCGCAAACCAGTATTTTACACTTAATTATTCCGTACAGTTCATTAAGGGAAACATCTTTAAGAACACGCTTTCCATCAATTTCTAATTCCACAATTTCAACTTTTCCCTTTGCAAAGGTATCTCTCTGTAAAAATCCCGGATATTTAAGCAATCTCTCTATTTCAATTGCTGTCTGCTTTTCAGGATTAACAGCCAAAGATAACCCAAATTCTCCGCTCATGTTATAAATCTGTTCACTATATTCCGGATTTCTTATTCTTGCTATTGTATGTAATCTGTCATTCATCTTATGTGCTGTCATACAAGATAATAAATTAATTTCATCTGCTCCGGTAGCTGCAATAAGCAAGTCTGTTTTTTTGATTTCAGCCTTATTCAATACTGACATTAATGCACAGTTTCCCTGAATTGCCATAACGTCATATCTCTCTAAGCTTGCCTCTAATACCTTTGGATTGGAATCAATTAAAGTTAAATCACACCCTTCTGCTGACAATTTTCTAGTCAGAGTTGCGCCAACTTTTCCATCTCCAGCAATAATAATTCTCAATTATCTATCCTCCCATAAAAGAACATACTAAACAAAGTTATTATAACCCTTATGTGTAGAAAATCAAGTAATGATTATTTCCATGGTATTTATATTTACTTTACATTCTTTCCTGCATTATATCTTGATAAATTAAAACTCCTTATTCCACCGTCTTTGTATTTTTCTAATTTCTTATAATACCTCTTTTTGTTTAAATATCGTGTCACCTTCTCATTTTTCTCATCCAAAACCGCCGGCACACTGTCTGCTGAAAGATTAATGATATAATCCATATCCACATAAATATTTATCTCATAAGGGTCATCATTTTTATTCTTATCCATAATATATTGACACTGGGATAAATTGTATTTAGCTATAATATAATCAACATGACTAAAGGACAAAACAATAAAACAGCATATTACAACTACCATTGAAAAGGAAAATAAATTTAATTCTTTATGGAAGTTTTTAATGACTAATCCCAGCATAACCATACCTATAACAACTAACAGCCACAATACAAAAATCCTTGAAAAAGTGAGACCATACTCTTCTATGTACATTTTCATTCTGTATTCGCTGGAAAATATCATTATAAATGTACACAGGCATATTACTCCCGAAACCACCTTCATGAATTTATTTACTTTTACAAATTCCATGGTAAGCAGTATAACAAGAACATTTACACAACTTAAAAACAACAGCTGGAAAAATCCCTGTCTGGCATATTGTGCATATGTATATCCCTGAGGAAGACTGCCTCCATGACCAAATAGATATACCACCTGTATAGTGGCAAACATCACATAAACAACAGCTACCATTGACATAATTATATTAACGGGAAGTGCAGCCATCTTGTTTTCTTTTTCATTTATGTATACTTTTCCATTTTTCACATAAAAAGAAAATGCATATGCCAGGGCATAAGATACAATTATCATAATTACTATTCCGGTTAAATTAAGAATAAGAGTATCTAATTTAAAAATTTTAACTATCATGTTTCTAAAAACACTATCTGCACTGGCTAGGATAATGGTTACCATCATTACAACAGGCAGAGCACAGCCTACACCAATTAATATGTATTTTATATTTTTATTTCGGTCTTTATCCATTTTTAATGCTTTTATTCCATGGGTAAAAGGCTTTGACAGTTCTCCTATGCATCCAAATATACACTGGCACACAGCCATGGATTGAATGCACATTCCCAGTTTTTTTATGTCAATAAACATATATATCATATTTACTGCTATGGCTATGAAAATCACCATATAGTTAAAAAACAGAATACTCTGATTATCCGTAGTAAAATTTGAAATTCCAAGAAGTATGATTACGCAATCATAAAAAATATTTATTGGCTTTTGCTTTTTTTCATATTTACGTGCCACATACGCAATATAAATTACCGTTGCCACTGTCCACAGCACATTGGTAATTCCCGAAAAATTCTTGTAAAGGCAAAAAGTAAGTACCACTGCATATATAAATGACGATAATCCCAGCACCTTAAAATCCTGTTTTTCTTTCTCTTCCATTTCTTTTCTCATATTATTTTCCATAAATTAATCCTCCACAAACTGTAATATATCTCCCGGCTGGCACTGTAAAACCTTACATATTTCATCTAATGTTGAAAAACGGATTGCTTTCGCCTTATTGTTTTTAAGAATAGATAAATTTGCCTGAGTTATTCCCACCTTTTGGGATAACTCCGTTAAGCCCATTTTCCTTTGTGCCATAACCACATCTAAATTTATTACTATAGCCATCGGGCACCTCCTATATTGTTAAATCATTTTCCAGTTTATAAGTTACGGCCTTGTCAAACACCTGTGCCAGTACACGGCTAAATAATCCTGCAATTATAAAAACCATCATTATCGCCATAGTGGCAAGGGTTATGTTAAATAGGCATTTCACTGCCATAAAAAATACAATTTCTACACTGTATATGGACATTTTTTTAAGACTTGTCACGTTATTTCTAACAAAGCAGTCATCTGCTATTACGGTTTTAAACATTTTTCTTAACTCCCATACAATCATAAGGGAAAATATTCCACAAAGCCCCAATACCACACTGTTTTGCCATATGTACTTTTCTATTCCCGGCTCCACATATTTTCCATATGTTTTCAGTAGAAAAGGTAATGTGGCTGTGATAAGTATTCCTAAAACAAACATAATATCAAGAACAGCCTTTGTAAATCTGGTAATATTTAACTTCATTTTGTCCTCCTTTTAAAGTTTTAATTTACTGGTATCCTTACAATTCATAATAATCCTCTAATGTATGAAAGTCAATATATTTTTATCGTTTTTCAATAAATAATTATTGATATTAGAAAAAATTAACGGATTTACAACGTTTTTCTTTATTACTCAATCATGTTTTTGCACTAATAAAATACATTATTCCTGTATATACCAATAAAAATCCTCACAAAAAATAACAGCCTTCTAATATTTAGAAAAGCTGTTATTTTTTACTATAGATTATTTTTTTATTCTGAATGTAGCATACCTTCCCCTAGCCTTCACATCATAGTCCACATATATTCTATACTTTCCCGGTTGCAGGTCTTCTTTATTATATGCATATGTAAGATTATATGTTTTATATGCCGATGACTTTTTAGGAAGTACATACGCTATGCTATTAAAAGCTATTTTACCACCATGTCCATACTCAACTTTCCGCCATTTTCCATTAACATATTTTTTGATAAAGTATACCTCACCATAGTATTTTTCCCGGTTAGTTTTGTTAATGAACTTAACCTTCACCTTTACCGCTTTCTTTGTGCGTTTCACCTTAGCTACCTTTATATAGGCTTTAGGTTTCTTTTTTCTTTTAACCTTTTTCTTTTTTGTTGTGACAGTAACCTTTTTACCTACAGTATTATTTGCTGAAACATTCCATATTGGTGCCACTGTAGTTACCATGGTAATTACAAGCATTGTAACAATAAATTTTCTTATTTTATTCATCCACTGCTTTCCTTTCTTTCATTTCTATCTATAATAATCCTTAAAAATATTACTTTGTTAGTTGTTTACAAAATTTATTTTCACTGGTAAATTATACTGGTATTTATATTAAAGTTTAAGGAGCAAATATGATTAATTTAGATAAAACAAAAATTATTTTAGCATCCCAATCTCCCAGAAGATGTGAACTTATGAAGCAGGCAGGTTTTGAATTTGAAATCATAAAATCAGAGGTTGATGAGAAAATCACTAAATCTATCCCTTCCGATATTGTAAAAGAACTTTCCCTTCAAAAAGCTGACGATGTTTTTAACAAGCTTATGTCTCATATAGATTTTTCTCTTATGGCTTTTGAAGATTTGTCTTTTTTAGTTATTGGTGCCGACACCATAGTTACCAAAAACGGTAAAATAATGGGAAAACCTAAAAACTTTGAAGAAGCATTTTCAATGATTAAATCCATTCAGGATTCAACTCATAAGGTTTATACCGGAGTTACATTAATAAAATATGATTTTAATACAAAGCATAAAGAAATTTACTCATTTTTTGAATCTACAGATGTTACTTTATATCCTATGACAGACCTAGAAATAAGCAGCTATATTTCTACCGGAGATTGCTATGACAAAGCCGGAGGATACGGTATTCAGGGACAATTTGCCGTATATGTAAAAGGTATCAATGGAGATTATAATAATGTTGTGGGACTTCCAATTGCCCGCCTTTATCATGAGCTTAATTTAATGAAATAAAAAATCCCCTATAGCCATATTTAATTAAATTAATACGACTATAGGGGGTATTTTTTATATATTATTTGTTATACAACTGGAATTCATATAGCCTTATTGTACCTGCACTATCTCCCGGATTAAATATTTTAATCTGAACGTAACGTGCTGTCTGTGTACCAATATTATATGATGAAACCGAATTATTGTTGTTATTTTGATAATCAACAGATGTCCATGTCTTTCCATCCTCTGATACCAATATTTCCCACTCTGATGCATTAGCAAAATTTTCTTTGCTTTGTGTATTGTATATTGTGTATGTATTAAACGTCTTCTTACTTCCTAAGTCAATTTTAACTGAATGCATTACACCGTTAAATGTTGATTCGGAAGAACTCCTTGAACACCATTTCGTATCAAGATTTCCGTCAATTAACTTTTCAGCTGCTTCATTTACATTTGTCTGACCTGATGTATGAAGAATTGACGCTCCACTACACAAGTTGTTTCCACTTGTAACAGCTGTATCCAGCTTTGCGGCTTTTTTTGAGCCATGAGTTTTAGGACCAATCATAGGATAAGTAGGATTATCAACACCTGCTATTCCTTCTGTTATCCAGTTATCCTGATAATATCTGAATCCTGTAAATGCCCATGTACCATTCTTCAATTCTTGCACATATTTAAGACGAAGTGACTCAATACAGTCATATCCTGTTATCTGATATACCAGCTTGTTCCACGGTGTAGATGTGTTCTTTGGATTATCATCATACTGTGTTCCCTTATTTGTCTTTAACATATTATTTATGCTATCAATAAGTCCTAATTTTACAGTTCCGTCAGATGACTTAGTTGTAGGATATTTTGCATCCATATATGCAAAGAACCATTTGTTATTGCCATATGCCTGATATCCCCAGTCCTGAAGGGATGTATCACTTGCCTGGTATACCTGGACATTGTCTTCAGTTGCCCAATGGTAATAACGGAATCCACCATAGTTCGCCATATTTTCAACCCACCACGCTGAACCGGAAGATGTAACATTTCCGTACTGCTGTGCTGCATGAGTAAGCTCGTGAGAGAAATATCCTATACCTACCGGATTAGAATTCATCCAGTCTACTGAAATTACAATGGAATTTCCCATAGTGTATGCAACTCCGTCATAACCCTTATCTGCTACTATAAACATTCTCTTAGGTTCTGAACCTGTTCCCCATCTTGTATACTGACGTGGATAAACCTGATAGAATAAATCCTTAAGGTTCTTCTTATAGTTTGTTGCAGTAACCTTATCCCAGTCTCCTGTGAAAATAGCTTCGAACTCATTTTCCAATAATAATGCACATCCTTTTAAGCTAATTTCCGATAATTGGAATGAATTTCCATATCCTTCTGTTACTGTTAATTTAAAATGTTTATATGAGCCAACGTTATCTACAATGTATGTATAATCAGCATAATTTACATCCATTATTCCACTGTCATTTACCCTGTCAATTACATCCCAGTTATTTCCATCATTTGAACCATATAACACCCATGATTTTATTGAACGGTTCTTATATGTAGCGTTATCATTGGCAGTTGTTAAAGTATAACTATACAATGATGTGCTTTCCTTCATTGTCCACGCTATTGAACATGGTGTTGCAGTATTGGTAAATAATTTTGTTGATGTATCACCGTCAAAAAGATTCTCAACACCTTCATTTCCATTATATCCTACAACAGTTGTAGCTGATGTGTTAATTCCACTTATATGGTCATCTAAATCAACACCAATGTTTTCTGTTTTCTGAACAACATCACCTTTTATGTATATTTCTGACAACTGTGAGCCGTAATACAACTTTCCATCATCACCACTGCTCTCAATTCTTAACATAAAGAACTGACATGCTTTTTGAGCATCAGTATCATATGAGTATCCTTTGTTATTTTCATGACCTATTCCACCATTGTCCACTGCATCAAGCTGTACCCAGTCAGTACCGTTTACAGAGCCTAACAATTTCCATTTATATGGATTTCTATGTGGATAAGTAGCTGCATCACCTGCTGTTACTAATGTGTAGTTTCTGATTATGGTAGCACGTTTCATTTTCCATGCGATGGAAATAACCGGTGCATCCCCTGTAAAGAATTTTGTATTTACATTTCCATCAAACAAGTTATTTATTCCTTCATTGTTAGAAGTATTTCCTTTTGTAGATGAAAATTCCGTATCAATTCCGTCAATATATTTATTAAGGGAAATATTTGATGCCACCTCAGCATCAGCACCTTCACTTTGAACTCCCGGTTTCTTATATGTAGTACGATCTACTTCAGCCTTTGTAGTTGTTTCCTCAGGCTTTGCTGTAGTCTCCGGTTCTGTCGGTTTCTCAGTAGGTGCTACTGTAGTATTTTCCTCAGCCTCTGCTGTAACAATAGTATTTCTATTCATATAATCCACCTTCTTATATGAACTGTCTACAACAGAAAGAATACTATCATACAGATACTCATGACCTCTCATATTACTCATAAGATTTCTGTTATAAAGTTTTCCTGCTACGTCATATACAGACATTGTGCTTATATTGCTATAAACATAACTGCCATCTTTTAATTTAGCATATGCCCTTACACTTATGCCCTGTTTATAAAACTCTGCATTTTTTATAAATTCCATTGTAAGACAGTAGCTTTTTGCATTATCCAATGAACTGTACTTTTTGCCTGTCTCTCCCAATGGTGTTGCTGCATATGAATGAACTGTAGTATTTAAGCTTCCTACTATCATTTCATCTTCTGAAACCGAATCGGTAAGTCCGTATACCAATCCTATTTCATCTGTTTTATCTGTTTCCGATACAGAGTAAATGGTTCTAAATGCTTCTAACATTGCACTTATCTGAAAACCATTTATTTCAAGTTTAACATTACCCGATGCATACACATCTTTAGGCATAGTTATTGGCTGAACCAATAGCACTAACGCCAAAACAAAAGATATCATTGCTTTAAATTTCTTTGTTATCGACTCTTTTTTCATAATACCTCCTATTGATATTTTAATATATTAACTTAATTATTGTTTGTTTTTTTGTATTTTTCAAGTATCACTATTTTTTATTACGGTTCTATTTTTTAGCATAAAAATAAAGTTACAATTTAAGCCTGTTAAATGCTTAAATTGCAACTCTATTTTTATAACATCAATTGATATTATTTACGCTTATAAGTTCTGAAATAATACTCCAAATCGAAATAAGTATTTTCTTCACTTTCTTCAACCATTTCCCATTCATCCGACATTTCATCTAAATTAGGTATGAAAGTGTCTGCTGCATATTCATAGTCAACATAAGTAACATATGCAGTATCACAGTATGGAAGCATCTGTTTATAAATGCTTCCTCCACCAATTACAAATACATCTTCAGTATTGTATTTTTTAGCTTCCTCTAATGCCTCTTCTATAGAATAAACCACTGTAGCCCCGTCTACCTTGTAATCTTTTTCAAGAGCAATTACAATGTTCACCCTATTTTTTAATGGTTTTGAATTAGGAAAACTTTCTAATGTATTTTTTCCCATAATAACAACTTTTCCTGTTGTTGTTTCCCTGAAAAATTTCATATCATCAGGTATGCTTACAAGTAAATCATTTTTGTAGCCTATAGCCCAATTCTTATCCACTGCAACAATTAAATTCATTTTGTTCCTCCTAAACTGCAACAGGTATTTTTATCTGTTCACCTGTAACATAATCTTCTAATTTTAAATCATCCACCGTAAAATCATAGAAATTCTTAATTTCAGGATTTATCCACAATTTTGGTGCCGGATGCTGCTCTCTGCTGATTAATTCCTCAACTAAAGGAACATGTCTGTCATAAATATGAGCATCAGCTATTACATGGACAAATTCTCCCACCTCCATGTCATTTACCTGAGCCAATATGTGAACCAAAGCTGCATACTGACAAACATTCCAGTTATTTGCAGTAAGTACATCCTGGGAACGCTGATTTAACATACCGTTTAATACAAGTTTCCCTGTTTCTTTATTTTTCGTTACGTTAAAAGTCATGCTGTATGCACATGGATATAAATTCATTTCAGACAAATCCTGATGTACATAAATATTTGTAAGTATTCGTCTGCTGTAAGGATTGTTCTTTAAATCATAAAGAACTCTGTCTACCTGATCCATATCACCTTCCTTATAGTGATGCTTAACACCTAACTGGTAGCCATATGCCTTACCTATTGAGCCGTTTTCATCAGCCCATGCATCCCATATATGGCTGTTTAAATCATTTACATTGTTAGATTTTTTCTGCCATATCCACAGTAACTCATCTAAGCAGTTTTTGAAACCTGTTTTACGAAGAGTTATTGCCGGAAATTCCTTCTTTAAATCATATCTGTTTACGACCCCGAATTTCTTTATGGTATATGCAAAAGTACCGTCCTCCCACTTTGGTCTGACCTTTTCACCCTTTGTGTCTATACCGTTATCAAGAATATCTCTGCACATATCAACAAATACTTTATCTGCGTAACTCATTAACTTCTCCTCTTATTTCTTCTTTACCTTAACTGTCTTAACCTTAGACCAGCTGCCATATTTCTTTGATTTACCTGTTTTACGGTATGCTCTTGCCTTAATATAATATGTCTTTTTAGCACTAAGCTTCTTTATTACAGCCATGTTTTTCTTAGTATTAACAGTTTTTGTGACTTTCTTTTCAAATTTCTTTGATGTAGAATATTTAATCTGGTATCCTGAAGCTGCACCTACCTTTTTAAGTGTAAGTTTTATGCTCTTATTGTTTTTAGCCCTTACTGCTTTCTTAACAGATGTTTTTCCCGGCTTTATATATATATCAGTATACTCTGCTTTTACACTTGCCGTGATTTTTGCCGGTAAGTCATATGCTCTTGCAGTATATACATAACCGGTTTTGCCCTTCTTAACAGATTTTCCATTAACTATGAACTGGCTTATATTAACTTTCTTATCCATTACTGCTGCTTTCAAGGTAACTGTATCTCCCGGCAGATAATAACCCGTACCTTCTACATAAGCACCAAACTCAGATGTATCTTCAACATAAACCGCCCCGGAATCTATCGGAATACATAATATCTTTGCATCATCCTCATAATCATCTTCATCATAAAAATCTTTATTTGACAGCTTGCTTTTATTAGACCCAAATTCTTTACCTTCGTCATCAGCCATTGCAAAACCATATACAACGTATAATTTATCTCCTGCTGTTGTAGCATATAAATTATCAAATTCAAGATTTGATGCATTAAGTGCATACTTTGAAGCAATAAACTTATCCTTTGCAATATTATATGTGAAAGTATCACCTAATGAATCTACACGTAAGTTTGTATATATGATTCCACCTTTTACAAGACCAATTTCACCCATTAAAACAGCAAATTTTTTATTCTTGCCCTCAATTATCTGGGTATCAATTGATTTTCCAATAGTTGCTTTTGACTTTGTCCATTTTGTTCCATCATATATCAGGTTAGCCGGAACATTCATTGTACCATTTGAACCTAATGTAACAACAATCTTTTTACCTACCTGGATAGCCTTTGAATATGCTCTGCCCTCCGGTAAACTCTTTGCAGAATACCACTTCTTAGATGCTGTTGAATATTTCATAACTGTCTTTGAAAAATTATCATCTTCATCAGTACCGCCCATTAAATAAAGTTCACCATTATATGAAGCCAGTATAACTCCATTTAATCCTTCTTTTTCCTTAGGCATATTAGAAAGCTTCTTCCAACCCTTTTCATTATCATAGTACGCCAAAATAGTATTTTGTGCAAAGCCTTCGTCAAGAGTTATACAACCATAAACAACACCATTAGAACATACATAATCTGTTTCATTATAAATCGAAGCAGTTGCGGCATTTTCATATTCTTTTCCAAATACATCTGATGAAAAACCAAACGTACCGTATCGCCAGTAAAAGTCATCCTTACCTGTATCTTCGTCTTTGTATTCCACTCCTTGTGACACTGTACCTTCCCCATCTATATATATCAAATTTCCACCATTAGAAATCATTTGTCCGCCATTTAATTCTGCATCTACAGATGGTCCCACGTTGAAACCGGTACCGGTAGCAAAGAAGTATTCTTTTTCATATGAACGCTCACCTTTAACCAGTTTTATCTTTACTGACTTATTCTGATATGATTTACCATCAACAAGAATTGTCTTTCCATTATTTGATATTGTACTTATCTTTTTATCATTAATATATACTTCAGCATTATCTGTGTAATAACCGGATATTTCTATCTGTTTTTTACTGTTAAACTTAATCTTGTCTATAGTCATAGTCGGATTACCTATTTTAGATAAATCAAGTACTCCGCCTGTTAATATCCTGCCTTCAAAATTTTGATTATTTCTTGCACTTCCTAAAATTCTTGCTTTTATCTGGAGTGCATTTTCATTTGTATATGCATTAGCCACTGCTGCAACAGCACCTGTAACATATGGAGTAGCCATAGATGTTCCATTGTAATAATCATACATACCAAATTCATCCGGTGATACATTTTCCCTGCTTATGCCCCAATTGTCTACATAAACAGTAAAATCACCTTCCTCATATGAGCTAACACATAACAATATTACATGTTGTTCATCTTTTTTGCTCTTTGATGATACCTCTCCTGAAAAATGAGACCAGTAATTACCGTTTTCATCTATATAAGCACTGGCAAACACTCCATCTTCAAGAGTATCTAAATCACTTATATCCACTTTTCCGTTTTTGTCTAATTTACAATCTATGGCATAAATTACCGAATTGTCACCACCTAACCAGTCATCATTTGTTGCCTTTGGACCACTTACCTTAACCATAGCACTGGCTGATGTACCTGTATCTGATGACTTCATTGTATATGGAAGGCACATAAAATACATTCCATCTTTCTGTGCACCTTTTATTTCCCATTTAAGTGATTTGTTGTTATAAGACTTTTCTCCAAAATACTCACTATTTGTAGTTGATACATTCATAGTTCCATCAGATTCACTTAATGTTCCGTAAGCCACTTCATTATTTTCAGGTGTAGCTACCATCTTTCCTTCTTCATTAAAAACATTCAAAATGCTTTCATTATCAAAATTAACATATGTACTACATAATTTATCTTTGTTATCATATATTCCCGGATTAAAGCAATTATATGAAACTGTTGATAAAATATCAGCACCGGGAGCTGCTATGTCAACGCTCTCTGTTCCATAATTTGAAAATCCTGCCAATTCATCCTTTTCATTAGAAGCTGCAACGGAAATTATATATGGACTATCTATAGATGAAGGATAATTATTCATTAAGTTTTCATCATTATCAGAGCCATCATTTCCTGCTGCACATACAGATATAGCGCCTTTCTTTCCTACAAGCTCAATAAGATTTTTTATAATTTCATCTTCTTCATCTGCTGAGCCACCCCAGGAATTATTTACAGCTACTACATTTACACCTAACTGCTGTGCCTTGTAAATATAATTGTACGCTCCTATGGCATCCATTCCACTTCCGCTGCCTTCTTCATTGAGAGTTTTAAGTGCCATTACTTTTATATTGTTACTTTTAGCAATTCCGGCAATTCCAACTCCATTATTTGATTTTCCTGCCGCAATTCCGGCACAATGTGAACCATGACCGTTATCATCCATAGGGTCTGTGTCATAATTAACAAAATCATAGCCGTGCTCGCCATATAATTTTCTGTTGTTATAAGGATTATTCCAAACAATATCTTTTAAATCTTCATGTTGGTAATTAATACCGGTATCAACTATTGCAATTACTCTTTCCTTATTGTCCTTATTATCTAATAATGGTGTGTCTGCATTTACATCAATGCCCTCTGTACCGTTATTCTGTCCCTTATTGTCAAGTCCCCACAAATACTTATAGTAACTGTCATTGTAGTCTGATGCTTTTATTTTATAATTTGGTTCAGCATATTTAACGTTACTTTTCTTTTTTAAGATACTAATTAATTCCTTGGTACTATACTTATCAGACTTAACTAATGACACTGAAAATCCATTGTCACTAACCTTGTTAGCCGATTTTGCATTAACTGATGTATCTGAATTAAAAACATATGTTTCTACAACTTCCATATCATCATCTGCAATGTTGCTGCCGGCACTTCTTGTTGACGTTTTAATGTTTCCATACATAACAATAGCCTGACCCTCAACATAATTTCTGCTGCTCTTTACTGCTTTTTTCTCTTTGGTTACTTTCAAACTTTGATTTGCCATAGTTGGCACTGCCGTACATGTCAAACACATTGCAAGGGTCAATGCCATGGCTTTCTTCGCCATTCTTTTCATATTCACAATCTCCTATCTCTTGTTTTCCACTATTGTGGGTTAATTTGTACATTGGGGAATTTTATTTCACACCACTTAATATTATAGCATATATATTTTTACCTGTAATCCTATAAACGAAAAAATCTGCTTTTTATTTCAAATTTTTTAACACTCCGAAAGTATACCCCATTTCTTCCCATTTGCTAAGCAATTCATCTAATATTTCTCCATTTGTTTTTGATGTGTTATGTAATAAAACAATTGCCCCCGGATGTATCCGTGATAACAATTTATCAAATGCTTCTTCTTTAGTAGGCTGGGAATCCCTGTTCCAGTCCACATATGCTAAACTCCAGAAAAATGTTTTGTACCCCATTTCCTGAGCCATTTTCAAATTATCCGTATTGTATTTTCCCTGGGGAGGTCTGTAATACTTAGTCATGTTTTTTCCCGTTATACTTTTATATAGCTCCTCCACCTGTACTACCTCATTTGCGAATTTTTCTTTATCCATTCCTACAATGTTTGGATGATTATATGTATGATTTCCTACAGTATGCCCTTCTTTCACCATCCTTTTAACTAAATCTTCGTTTTCCTTTAAAAAATGGCCTACCACAAAGAAAGTTGCCTTTACTTTATGCTTTTTTAATGCATCTAAAATAGCAGGCGTGTTTCCATTCTCGTATCCACAGTCAAAGGTTAAATATATTTCTTTTTTATCCCCGCTTCCTATATAGAAGGCATTATATTTTTTCATAACCTCCGGTGATTCCGTTCCCGTAGGCTGAGTTCCACTTTCTCCAAATCCCAGTCCCCAGTTTTCACCATTTTCAATAACATTACTAGCAGGTAAAACCTTTTCTTTTACCAGCCCCACGCCTTCTCCGGCAAAGAAAGCTATGGCAAAAATACCAATAATAAACAGTATTCCTTTTAACCCGCTGCCTCTTTCGCCTTTTAATATTTTTTTTATCATACCCTATTCCTGAAAATATATTTACTTAATTATATGACGCCAGTGCTGAAAGTATAAATTCTATCCTTTATTTATCTGCAGGGAATACAATATTTTGCTGTCTTCTTGCTTCATCCATAACCTTAATGCACATTACGGAATACTTTATATGTTTGTCAGTAAACTCACCTTTATTAATAAGTTCTGCCCATTCTTCTGCCTCATATTCCAAATTCAAATCCTTACATGGAATATTCTCTATGTTTTCTTCATAACCATCATTATATATTATTTTGATTTTTCTCGGATTTGGTATGTCCTCTATCAATATAGTTCCTTTTTCTCCCTGAATCTGGCTTGGAAGTCTTCCATTGGTAATCTTGGAATAGGAAATATCTGCTATCATACCGTCATATGCACAGGTTATTGTCCCCTGACCGTCTATACTGTCAGGAAGCATGGTAGCTGTTGCCTTTATTTCATCCGGCAATCCAAATAATTTTACTAACGGATGGACGCAATATACTCCAATATCCATTAATGCTCCATTAGAAAATGACGGATTAAAGGCATTTTCAATTATTCCGTTCTTGTATTTATCGTACCTGGATGAATACTGGCAATACTGAAACTCCACTCTTCTTACAGGCTCTATCTTTTTCATTGCATCTTTTATTGCCAAAAATCCCGGTGAATACACTGAACGCATGGCTTCCATTATAACCACATTGTTCTCTTTAGCTAACCGGCATAACTCATTAAGTTCTCTTAAATTGCTGGTAATGGTCTTTTCTATCATTACATGTTTTTTGTTTTTTATCATAAGCCGTGCCTGTTCATAATGCAAAGAATTAGGACTTGCAATATATACCGCATCTACATCCTTTGATTTTGCTAATTCTTCTAAATTACCAAAAATAAGATTTCCATTATGCTCTTTGGCAAATTTTTCTGCTTTTTCAATGTTTCTGGAATATGTTCCGTTATATTGCAGCCCCTCTACCTGTGCCGCACATTTTAAAAACCATTCAACCACAAAATTTGTACCTATTGTTGCAAATCTAATCATATGTTATCCTCCAATAATTGTATTAAAAATGCACCATATTTCTATGATGCTTTTTTAATTATTTATTTTAATCTCTGTCTCACTATTTCATATGCCAAAACCCCTGCTGCTACCGAAGCATTAAGAGAATCGATATCCCCAAACATTGGCACCTTTGCAATAAAATCACATTTTTCCTTTACAAGGCGGCTTACACCTTTTCCCTCGTTTCCTATTACCAGGCCTATTGGTCCCTTTAAATCAAGGTCGTACATTGTTGTGCCATCCATATCTGCACACACAAACCACAATCCCTTTTCTTTAAGTTCCTCAATGGTTTTGGAAATATTTGTAACCTTTGCTACCGGGGTATAATTAATGGCTCCTGCTGATGCCTTAACTACTGTTGCCGTAAGCCCTGATGCCCTGTGCTTTGGAATAATAACTCCGTGAGCCCCTGCTAAATTAGCTGTTCTTATAATTGCCCCTAAGTTATGCGGGTCTTCAATATCATCTAAAATAATAACAAAAGGCTGCTCACCTTTATCCTCTGCCTTTTTTAAAATATCCTCAACTGACCCGTATTCGTAAGCTGCAATATATGCAATGACTCCCTGATGTTTTCCTGTTTCTGACATCTGGTCAAGTCTTTCTCTTTTTACATAGTTAATAACAGTACCCTGCTTTTTGGCCTCCCTAAGCACCGTATTCATAGAGCCTTCCTTACAATGCTCTAAAACAAAAAGCTTGTCTATGGTTTTACCTGCGCGAAAAGCCTCAATTACGGCATTTCTTCCCTCTATTACAAATTCCTCGTATCTCATTATAACCTCTTTATACTTCTTTAATATTATCCTGCTTAAAAAGTTCTATACCGGTTTTCATAAGCTCCATCATTCTGTCTGACTGTCCACTTAAATAAAGCCAGCCCATAAGAGCTTCAAATCCCGTTGCTACCCTGTAATCTGACATAGAGGCATTTTTTGCTCTTGTAACAGCCTTTGCGTTACGCCCTCTTTTATATATGGACTTTTCCTCTTCTGTCAGCATATCCATTATTAAATGAATCATTTTTGCCTGACTTTGTGCCTTTACCAGTTGGGAAGATGCCTTATGTATTTTGTTTACCTGTCTGTTAGCCTCATCTACAATAATGGTTCTTACTACAATTTCGTAAATGCCATCTCCAATATAGGCAAGGGTCAAAGGAGAATAATCATTTACATTAATCTCCTTTAACTCCATCTTCTTTCTAATTATTCCAAACAAATCCGGTTCCATCATATATTTCCTAGTTTCTGCTCCACTTTGTTCCTTCTCTTGTATCCTTAAGGATAATTCCCTTAGCTGCCAGTTCATCACGTATGCTGTCTGCTAATGCAAAATCTCTGTCTTTTTTAGCCTGGGCACGTTTTGCAATCATTTCTTCAATGTAGCCCTCATCCCCTACTTCCTTTTCTTCCTTTTCAAGGATGATTCCAAGAACATCACAAAGCCTGCTTAATACATCATATAATGACTTGGCAAATTTTTTGGATGAATTATCACCTAAATTACTGTTAGAAAATTTTACAAGCTCAAATACTGCTGTAATGGCGTTTGCCGTATTGCAATCATCATCCATTGCATCTTCAAACTTAGTTACAAATACCTTTGCATCATTTAGCAGTTTCTCTTCTTCCTGAGAAATAGCACCAGCTTTTCCATTAGACATAACTTCCCTGATTTTTTCTCCGGCAGTTACTATTCTCTCTAATCCATTCTTTGCTGCTTCCATTAATGAATCGCTAAAGTTAAGGGGACTTCTATAATGGGCGCTAAGCATGAAAAATCTAAGTACCTGCAAGTCATATTTTTCTGCAATATCTCTTACTGTAAAGAAATTTCCAAGAGATTTTGACATTTTTTTATTGTCAATATTTAAAAATCCATTGTGCATCCAGTATTTTGAAAAGCAACATCCGTTAGCTGCCTCGCTTTGGGCAATTTCATTTTCATGATGTGGGAAAATCAAATCCTCACCACCTGCATGGATATCTATTTCGTCTCCTAAATACTTTTTAGACATTACTGAACACTCAATATGCCATCCCGGTCTTCCCTCACTCCAAGGTGATGGCCATGCCGGCTCTCCCTCTTTCTTTGGCTTCCACAAAACAAAGTCTAAAGGATCTTCCTTTGATTCCTCTCCTGCTACCTTAATATCTCTGTGTCCTGCCTCTAAATCATCTATATTCTTCTTTGATAATTTTCCGTAATCACTAAACTTTCTTGTTCTGTAATAAACAGTTCCGTTAGAATCATATGCGTAACCCTTGTCAATTAACGTTTTAATCATATCAATCATGCCATCAATTTCCTGAGTGGCAAGTGGATGTGTTGTAGCAGGTTTAACATTCATTCCTGCCATATCTTTTTTACATTCTTTTATATATCTCTGGGATACTTCCTCAGCGGTGCTTCCCTCTTCAATTGCCTTTTTAATGATTTTATCATCTACATCGGTGAAGTTAGAAACATAATTAACCTCATATCCCTTATACTCTAAATATCTTCTGAAAGTATCAAATATAATCATAGGTCTTGCGTTTCCTATGTGTATAAGATTATACACTGTAGGTCCACATACATACATTCTTACCTTACCTTCCTCTATAGGAACAAATTCTTCTTTTTTTCTCGATAATGTGTTATAAATCTTCATTTTGTACTCCTTATCCATTAAACGTAATCATTTATAAAAAAGCTGTCTTTTCTACATACTGCCGGCAATCCCGGAATCAACTTATACCCAAATATATGTGCAGTAAGTTCGCCTATTCCTATGTCAAAATCAGGCTCACCTTCTATATCCCCTTCAGACTTCTTTTCTAATTTTATACTTCCATGTTTTTGTGTCATAACAAAATAACCGTTATTCTCATCTAAAATAGGATCTGTTATTTTAAACACAATCTCATCTATGTTTTTAAATTCAAACATCCTTAGGGTTTTTCTTATATTTATTATTCTTGCCATAACATATGGCTTTCTTACATCACTTTCCCAACTTAAAGATTGTATGCTGCTATCTAAAACTTCCTCAAATATTTCATGGTCAATCCATATTCTATATCCCACAATAACTTTATTTTCCACGTATATGTCAATATGTCCGCCTTCAACATCTATAAGTTCTTTTATTCTTTTGAAATACTCCACATCCTTTGACACTACCACGCTATACTTATTATAGGCTGTTGACTGGGCAAAAATTGATAATTTCACCAAATCACTGTTATCTGCCTTTCTTAATATAAGTGAATGAGTTGCCTTCCTCCTATGCTCCGTAGGAGTTATCTCAAATTTGTCCATAACATAATTAAAGCCAAATCTCTCATATATGGCGGCATTATTTTCATCTGATGGAATAAGATAAGTAAATGCATCCATGTTTTCGTACATTTTCTTTAAAACTTCATTGAAGATTTCGTGCATATAACCTTTGTTCCTGTAGCCTGCAAATGTCCCCACTGCGTATATATACATTACATTGGTCTTAAGGGAACCCACAACCAGATTTTTAGGGATAAGGTGAAGTGCAGACACAATTTTCCCATCCTGCTCATTTACCACCACTTCATTATGTGGCAGACACTTTGAAAAATAATAATCAGTAAATTCTTTTCCATCCTCACTGAAACAATGTTCATAAAGGGGTCTGATATTTAGTTTCTCAAAACTTTCCAACAATCTAATCATATTAATAACTCTCTCTTATTTTTGAATTATAGTATATTTTTCAATCATATATATAGGATTATATGACTCCTTTGACTTTCTTAGTCCATCAAGTCCCATATCATCCTCGCGGTTTACTTTTCCTGCCATGGGGAAAACTTCCTTTAAAAACTCGCTACATATATACTGATACAATCCTCTTATGTTATGGTCGGCTTTTTCCACCGGTATATACACCATGTCCTCTTCTTTATAATAATTTCCAATGGTAAACGCCTTTAATTCGCCATCAATGTAGACACCTGCCATCTTATAATCCAGATATTCCTCATTATCCAATAAAAACTTTACACCCTTTGCTTCACTATCAATAAATTCATGCTCCTGTGAATGCTCCTTGGTTATTTTCCATTTATCAATAAAATCAAGAATCTCTTTTTCGTTATTTTTAGTTAATATTTTAAACTCATATCGTCCCTCATAATCCCTTTTAAAAGCATTTAAATGATTTTTCTTGCCATGATATTTTTTACCGCTGAAAGTTCTTAATTTTTCAGCATCATATATATAATCAAAATATGTCCTATCAGGGACTACCACGTATTCATCCTTAGGTAAATCAAGAATCTCCACTGCCTCTTTATCCACCACATACATAGTCAGTTTCTTTTTCAGGCAATTATTAAAATACTCCTGAGTTTCTAAAAAACACTCCCTTAAATCCTCATTTCTGCAACAGGGAATGGCTGAATAAAACTGTCCATCCTCGCTTTTCGCCACCCACATAAGTCCTTTGTCGGTAGTAAAATACTTAGTAGGGTAACAATTCTCCCATAGATATAAATCCAAAAGATTGCTGTCTGCTGCCTGAGGTCTTCTCATTCTGTAATATTTATCAAGTAATTTATAATCTTCAACTTTAATAGTTTTTAAATTATACGTTTTCATTTAAACCTTCTTCTAATAAAGCTATAGCCTGTGAGGATATTCCAAGACCTTCACCTGTAAATCCCAATCCTTCCTCAGTTGTGGCTTTAATACATACTCTGCTTTCTTCGATATTTAATGCTTTGGCAACATTTTTTACCATTTCATCCCTAAAAGGTGCAAGCTTTGGTTTCTGGCAAATTATTGTTGCATCTATATTTCCAATCTTAAAATTATTCTCTCTTAACAATTCCCCTACGTGATGTAAAAGTTTAATGCTTGATATTCCCTTATATCTGTCATCCGTATCGGGAAAATGCTTTCCTATATCCCCTAATGCTGCAGCTCCTAACAGAGCATCCATTATGGCATGAACTACCACATCTGCATCTGAATGTCCTAACAAACCTTTTTCGTATGGAATATCAACTCCTCCTAATATTAATTTTCTATCTTCAACCAGCTTATGGACATCATATCCCATTCCTATTCTCATGTGTACCTCCATAGGGTAATACCCGAATAGTTAGTATACCACAGTTTCTAATTATTATAAAGAAAAAAGTACCGACTATTCGGTACTTTCTCATCTAATAGCGAGAGGGGGATTCGAACCCTCGACACCACGGGTATGAACCGTGTGCCAACTGAGCTATCTCGCCAAATATTAAATTCGCATCTTTTGAAAATGAATGGGACCTACAGGGCTCGAACCTGTGACCCCCTGCTTGTAAGGCAGATGCTCTCCCAGCTGAGCTAAGATCCCATACAGAATTCAAACTGCCTTATTAATATATACGTTTATCCAATTATTGTCAAGCACTTTTTTTATTTTTTTAAAATTTCATTGACAATTGTATTCTCTTCCTCTCTTTATCAACACTTAATACCCTTACATTTACCACATCACCGACAGACACTACATCCAATGGATGTTTTATATATTTATCACTCATTTCTGATATATGAACAAGTCCGTCCTGATGAACTCCTATATCTACAAAGGCACCAAAATCAATAACGTTTCTCACTGTTCCCTTTAATTCCATACCTTCCTTTAAATCATCAAAGTCTAATACATCGCTTTTTAGTATCGGCTTTGGCATTTCATCTCTTGGATCCCTTGCAGGGCGTTCCATTTCCAATATCATATCCTTAAGAGTGATTTTATCTGTTCCTATTTCTTCAGCCACACTATTATAATCCTTAACATCCTTTGAGATTTTCACCTGTCCGGATATAATATCTGATGTAGTATATCCGTATTTCTTAAGAAGCTTCTTTGCGGCAGCATAGCTTTCAGGATGAACACTTGTGTAATCTAAAGGTTCTATGCCGTCTCTTATTCTCATAAATCCCGCACACTGTTCAAATGCCTTTGGCCCTAATTTTGAAACCTTAAGCAATTCCTTTCTGCTGTTAAACTGTCCGTTTTCTTCTCTATATTCCACAATATTTTTTGCCAGAGTTTTGTTTATTCCTGAAATATATTCCAAAAGGGGAGCTGATGCAGTATTTAAATCAACACCAACACTGTTGACACAATCCTCTACTACGTTTCCAAGGGTTTCTTCTAACTTTTTCTGGTTCATGTCATGCTGATACTGCCCTACACCTATAGCCTTTGGCTCAATTTTAACCAGCTCAGCCAAAGGATCCTGCAATCTTCTTGCCATAGATGTGGCACTTCTTTGACCTACATCAAAATTTGGAAATTCTTCTGTTGCCAGTTTACTGGCAGAATATACGGAGGCTCCCGCCTCATTTACAATAACATATTCTACCTTTGTAGGACATTCCTTAATAATATCCACAATAATTGCCTCTGATTCCCTTGATGCTGTTCCATTTCCAAGGGATATAAGACTAACATTATATTTTTTTATTATATCAAGAACAGCTTTCTTTGATTCTTCCACCTTATTTTGCGGTGCTGTAGGGAAAATAACTGTAGTGTATAATACCTTTCCTGTAGTATCAACCACTGCCAGCTTACAACCGGTTCTAAATGCCGGGTCCCATCCTAAAACATTTTTTCCAATAATAGGCGGCTGCATAAGCAATTGCTTTAAGTTCTCACCAAATACATCAATTGCCCCATCTTCTGCTTTTTCCGTCAGGCTGTTTCTTACTTCACGCTCAATTGCCGGCTTTATAAGACGCTTGTAACCATCTTCCACTGCGTCCTTTATAACCTGTGTAAAATCAGACTGTTTTGTTATAACCGCCTTATTTAATGCCTTTATTATATTTTCATCAGGCATTTCAACCTTAACATTTAATACCTTTTCCTTTTCTCCGCGGTTAATTGCCAGTATTCTATGTCCTGGTATTTTATTTACTCCCTCAACATAATCGTAATAATTTTCATATGGTGTTTTTTCTTCTAGATTTTTAGCAACAGACACTATTTCCCCATGTTTCATTACTGTATTTCTAATGGCATCCCTAAACTCTGCATTATCTGAAACTGATTCTGCAATAATATCCTTTGCTCCCTGAATTGCATCATCAACGGTTTCCACGCCTTTTTCTTTATTTACAAAAGCCTGTGCCTCTTCCTGGGGAGTTTTACTGCTTATCTGTGCCATAAAAATCATTGCCAAAGGTTCTAATCCCTTAGCTTTAGCTTCCGTGGCTCTTGTTTTTCGTTTTGGTCTGTAGGGTCTGTATATGTCATCCACTTCAACTATTGTCATAGCCTTTTCTATTTTTTTCAAAAGTTCAGGAGTCATTTTTCCCTGTTCCTCAATGGAAGCAATAACTGTGTTTTTCTTTTCCTCTAAATTTCTAAGATATTTCAATCTTTCATCTAAATCTCTTAGCTGTTCGTCATTTAATTCTCCCGTAACCGGTTTTCTGTATCTTGCAATAAAGGGAATTGTATTTCCTTCATCTATTAATTTCACTGCTGCCTCAACCTGCCATAATTTTACCTTTAATTCTTCTGCAATAATCCCGTTTATGTTCATCTTTAACATTTCCTTCCATTTTGGTCATATAATATATTGTGTATAACTTTGTATTTTAACTAAATACCTCTTTATTTTTCATTTTTACAATGTTATACTTTCCGTTGTATGTACTTTTTTACACACATACTTATTTTAACAGATAATTTTATTTTGTGTAAAAAAAATAGAGAGTTGGCACTGATTTATACTCTGAATTACAAATAAAAAACAGAAGGTTTCTTATGATTAAATTAAAGAAAGAACTTCGTAAATATAAGCACATATGGCCGGTTATGTACGTGTTCATCTATATGCCCTGGTTTATTATGTTAGAAAAGAATATATCGGCAGATTACCCGGGACTACATATTTTACATTGTCCCCTAGATGACATGATTCCTTTTTGTGAATGGTTCGTTATACCGTATTTGTTATGGTTTTTATATGTTCCGGCAGTTTTCGTTTTTCTGTTTTATCATTCCAAAAACGAATTTTACAGAATTTGTGCATATGAATTTACGGGAATGACAATTGCACTTTTGGTATGTACCCTTTATCCCAACGGTCTTGAACTTAGACTTGATAATGTGTCTAGAAGCAATATATTAATTGATTTGGTACATTTTTTATATGATAAGGATACACCAACCAATGTATGTCCAAGCATACATGTTTTTGCCACAATAGCAACTCATATATGTCTGGTTAAAAGCCCTCATATGAAGGAGCTGATACCGCGACAGACAATTAAACATCTGTCCCTTATACTATCTGTACTGATATGCTTATCTACCATGTTTTTAAAACAGCATTCGGTAATTGATGTTATATGCGGTATTCTTTTAGCAACGGTATTGTATTTTGTGGTATTTAAATGGTGGTTTAGAAATGTAGATTTTCCTACTCCTGTGGTTAAAGACCCACATCAGCATCAGGTTTTATATTTTCTTAATAAAAGAAGAAAAAAATAAGGGAAGGCACGTTTTTTGTGCTTTCCCTTATTTTTTAGTTAAATCCTACAAACTTGTTTGCAATCTTATATCCTATAACTGAAATCTGTCGTCCTGCCTTTCCCGGTAAGTTCATTGTTCTTCCTAATATCGATTTCCTTACCTTTTCATAAAGTCCAGGGTTGCTTTCCTTAACATCCTTCCACAATTTTTCCTTATCATCAAGTCTTTGCTTTGAACCTTCCCTGATAGATAATATGGAAGATACACACATCATCATATCAAAGTAATGAACCATTGCCTTATCAATGTTTTCATGGTCAATTTTTGAATTATTGTAAATTTCAAGCATTAATCTGGTAACACGATACTGCTGATCTAATCTCTTTATCATAATTGATTCCTGAACAGACTGATCATCTCTTCCTATAAAGTATTTGTAAAGACATACATCTAAATAATAAATATTCTTTACATATGGCAGTGGCTGGAATACATAAATATTATCAACATAAAATGTATGCTTCGGAAGGACCATTCCACATTCCCTTAATATTTTTGTACGGTAAATTACTGAATGCATTAAAAGATACTGTGTCATGCCGAATTTTAATTCATCCCATCCAAACATTCTGTTAACAGGCATTGCACTTTTGTATTTCATGATTTTCTTGTGCTTTGTTCCCTGCTTGTCATACATAAAGTTAGATACTAACATATCAAGACCTGCATCCTTTGATACCATATCTTCTAATAAATCCAGCACCTTCTCTAATGCTTTTTTTCCTAAGCAGTCATCACTGTCTAACACCTTAAAATATAATCCCGTGGCATTTTTAATACCTGTATTTACTGCTTCTCCATGTCCACCGTTTTCCTGATGAACAACCTTTATAATGTCAGGGAATTTTTTCTGGTATTTGTTGGCAATCTCCAGTGTATTATCACTTGAGCCGTCATCTACCACGATAATCTCAACTCTGTCGCCTCCTGTTAAGGCACTTCTTATGCTTTTTTCCATATATTCACTGGAATTATAGCATGGTATAGTAACTGTTAATAACTTCATTATTCTTCTCCTTAAATCTCATTTTCTTTTTTGGCATTTATTGCCACCGGGTTTACCTTATTCCATATAATAACTCCAAACACAGCTGCTAAAACTCCCGTTATAAATATGAAAATTATAAGGGATGAAACATATGATAATGTATCAATGTTTAAGCTATCTACTGTAGGTGTATCTGATGATGTCATGGTCATTATAAGGACTGACAAAATATTTGCTGACATATGCAACATTATTGGTGCCACAATGGATTTAAACTTCTCATACACAAACACTGCCACTATGCCAATAATAAATGCATAAGGAGCCTGAACCCAGTTGCCATGGAACACTCCGAATAATGCAGCTGAAAGTATTGCCGCTGCAATGGTTCCTGTCATTTTTTTCGTTCTTCTGTATACAAGACCTCTGAATATAAGTTCCTCTACAATAGGTGCAACGATTCCCGCTGTCAACAACTGTATCAGAAATCCGCCTCCCTCAATTATCTGCTGGGTATCTGTGTAGCTTTCTAACATAAACTTAGGCATTACAAGCTGAAGTAATGCTACAAAATAGTTAGCCCACAACATATTAAATGCTCCAAAAGGAATTATAAGTAAATATTTCAAAATATTATTTAACTTATATTTTACAAAGGTACCATTTCTTCTGTCCTTATTATTGTCACGAATATAAATAAATATAAGTATCGGTGCTGTTGCAAGTCCTGCTAACAATGTCATTGACAAAGCCTGACTCATGGTTGCATTCATAATAAAGTCATATAATTGTGCCTGATCAGTAGCTCCATACCTGGAAATACCCAGCACTGCCACCGCAATCATAAATATAAATTCAACTGCAAAGGTTACACCTAAATACAGTAACATAGGATAAATAAGCCCCCATATACGACCTATAGTTACCCTTTCTCTCTTTTTACTATCCATCTGTTCTCCTCTCTATACCTGTGTAATTTAATTAAGCAGAAAGTCTGCTATTTCTTTCGTGGAATCTAAAACCTTAAGTGCTCCTAACTCAAGCATTTCTTTTTTGTTGCCATATCCGTAAGAAACACCTAAAGAATCAATTTTCATTAAATTAGCACCGATTATATCAAATTTAGTATCACCAATCATTATATATTTAGACCTGTCTTTATTTTCTATTTTTTTAAATAAAGCCTCTAACACTGACTGTTTACTTTGTCTCGGTCCTATAAGGTCTGCTCCCATAATTTTATCGAAATAATCATAAATTCCTAAATATCTCAAAACTTCTTCCGCCATAGCCTGTGGCTTAGATGTGGCAATGGCCAGATACTTTCCTGCATCCTTTAATCTTTTAAGCATAATGTCTCCATCCTTGTATAACGAAGTTTCATATATGCCTATAGGTTTATATCTTTCTCTGTAATATTCCACTGCTTTAGCAGCATCCTCATCTGAAAAATTATAAGCATTTTTAAACTCTTCCTTAAGAGGTGGTCCTACAAAATGCTTCAAATCATCAGGTTCCTTATTTATGCCAAACTTAGACAATGCATACTGGGCCGATTTAGTAATTCCTTCTCCTGAATCACTAAGAGTTCCGTCTAAATCAAAAATAATCACATCATAGGTTTTCATAATAAATCCATCCTGTTAATTTAATCACGTAACAATCATTATATCTCAAATGACACTTGTTTTACAACCATTTTTGTTTTATACTAGTAAAAGGTATGGGGCACTATAGGTGTCAGTAATAATAAATATTATGAGAGGTACATAGGAATGAGTCAGGCAAAAGTTGATCGATACAAACAGGAAAAGTACAATCGTAAGAATAACAAAAAGAAAGGCAGTGCAAAGAAAATATTATCTTATGCCATTGTTACTCTTGTAGGTGTTGCTTTTGTTGTATATATCGGCTATTCAATAGCAGTTGCCACAGGTATGTATACACCACCTGTTGCTACAACTCACGTTGAGCTTAGCCAGTCTGAATTAGAAAGCCTTAGAAGCAAATTAATACAGAACGGCGACAAGAATGTCAAAGGTGATACTTCCGTTGATACAACTACTGCATCATCAGAAACTACATCTGAGAAAGCTACTGCTGAAGAATCTACAACTGTAGAAGAAACTACTGCTGAAGAAACAACAGCACAGTAGTTTAAACTTATAAAAACATCCCAATGGATTTTGTGTTTTCACTAATTTCCATTGGGATATTTTTATTACAAATTAATATTTACATTCTATCCGGTGCCTTAAATCCAAGTAAATCTATACATGTTTCAAGAACTTCCTTTGTAAGGGTAATAAGAGCAATATAAGATGCCTTCTTATCACCATCTTCTTCTGCTAAAATCTTTGTTCCATGATAAAATCTGTTAAATGCGTTAGATAAATCATAAACATATGAACAAATCTTATGAGGCGCCAATTCCTTAGCTGCATTTTCAATAACTTCGTTTGCCTTTGCTATTTCAAGCATTAACTGAATCTGTTCCGGATTGTCATAAGCCTTAATTGTTAAATCACTTATATTTCCATTTTCAGCCTTATACTTTTCAATAATAGACTTAATACGGACAATTGTATACAAAACATATGGTCCGGTATTTCCTTCAAAGGATGCAAAACGGTCTATATCAAAAATATAATCCTTAGATGCCTGGTTAGACAAATCACCATACTTAAGAGCGGCAAGTCCTACTATTCTTGCAGTTTCCTTTGCCTCTTCTTCACTAACTGAACGGTTTTCCATGATTTTGTTATAAACTGCATCATTAATCTGGGCTATGAGGTTTTCAAGACGCATTACGCCACCTTCTCTTGTTTTAAACGGCTTTCCGTCCTTTCCATTCATAGTACCAAATCCAATAAATACAAGCTCTGTTTCAGGCTTTACAATTCCTGCCTTCTTTGCAACGCGGAAGAACTGTGTATAGTGTAAATCCTGTCTCTTATCTGCTAAATAAACATATTTGTCAGGATGAAAATCCTGTTCCCTTTGAACTAAAGTTGCAATATCAGAAGTAGCATAAAGTGCTGCTCCGTCTGATTTTCTTACGATGCACGGTGGAAGTTCCTTGCTGTCTCCTTCCTCTGCTATATCTACAACCAAAGCTCCCTGACTTTCATATGCAAGACCTTTGTCAATTAAATCCTGAATTAGACCCGGAATATACGGCTGGGCATCACTTTCACCTTTCCATAAGTCAAATTCCACATCAAGATTATCATAATTCTTTTTTAAATCTGCCTTTGAAATTTCCATTATATGCTTCCAGATAGCTGTGTACGGTGCGTAACCTGTCTGGAGCTTTAAAGTAGCTTCATGAGCTTCTTCCTTAAAAGCTTCATCTTCCTTTGATTTTTTGCTGGCACAAGGATAAATTTCCTCCAGCTCTGTTATGTCAAAAGGTGCTTCTTTTGGATATTCCCCTGTATAATTTTCATCAAAATATACTAGATCCGGCTTTCTGCATTTAAGCTCTGTAATTATAAGCCCCATTTGAAGACCCCAGTCTCCTAAATGAACATCACCTATAACCTTATTTCCCATATATCTGGTTATTCTTTTTACACTTTCACCAATTACTGCTGAACGAAGATGTCCTATATGAAGAGGTTTTGCCACATTAGCTCCACCGTAGTCCACAACAATAGTCTGTTCCTTTTCATTTTCACAGCCTAATTTCTGTGCATTTTTCATTTCATTAAGGTACTGCGCAACAAATTCATTATTTAAGTTCATATTAATGAAACCGGGATTAACTGCTTCCACTAAAGAGAACATTTTGCTTTCCTTAATTTTTTCCACAACATCATTGGCTATCATAATAGGTGCCTTATGGTATAACTTAGCACCTGCCATGGCACCATTACACTGGTACTGACATAAGTCAGGTCTGTTTGATACAACAACTTTTCCTAACTTTTTGTCGTACTGACATTCTTCAAATGCCTTTTTAATTTCTTCCGTAATAAGTTCAAGTATTTTTTTCATGGTTATTAACTCCGTCTTCTAATTCTGGTAAACATATTAACATTTTTCACCGGGACAATAACTTTTCCGGTGAAATTATAATTCTACTCCATTTAATTTCAAAAGTTCTCTTGCAGAATCTACTGAATCCACTCCTGTCTTGTTCTTAATTGGTGCAAATTCTTTTTCTCTTACTACTTCATAGGCTAAACAGTTATCCATCATATGAACCATATCAAGAACCAATGTTTCAAATTTATATCCGTTTTCTGTTTCCGGCTTAATCTTTTCGCCTGCTTCATTTATATATGGAACCTTCTTCTTTACAACATGAACTACTAAATTGCTGTTAAGGTTCTTTTCCAAATCTTCCATGTTAAAGAGATAGTTTAAAATAACACCATACTTATATGCTAAATCTCCATCCTCTTTCTTCTGGTATCTCATTTCTTCTGTAAGTTCATAGTATTCTACAATAGATGGCTTTCCGTCTTCTAAGCATAAAACACCTACTTTTTCTTCCGGTGTAGCCTTTGATACAACCTTTGAAGCTGAGCGGTATCCACCGTCAATCATTGCACCTACAAAGCATGGATCAGCCATTCTCTGACATACATTGTCAACAGCAAATACGTTAATGTATTCAACACCTGCTTCTTTAGCCTTCTTTGCAAGTCCTGCATTTACAAATGAAATAAACCATCCGCCGTTGCCGTTTGGTGATGTAGACACTCTATCCTTATCCTCTAAGTAAATCTTTCCTTCAAAGGATGCTGCCGGTGCCATTTCCTGAACAAAGAAATCAACATAATTCTTGTTGTAACCAAAATAATTCTTTTCTTCAAAGAATTTAATTGTGTCATCATTGTTCTTCTCACTGGTCATAATGTAGAGAGGAACCCATGTGCCTGACTGGTTTACAACATCCATAAGGTTATTAATTAACATTTCAAAAATGTAAACATCCTTAGTAAGTCCTATATTGTACATTCCCTTTGGCTTGTCTGAACCAAGTCTTGTACCCATACCACCTGCTAAAAGAAGTGCTCCTACCTTTCCTTCTTTAATAGCTGAAATACCGATGTTAGTATATTTTTCTTTATTCTTTTCTATATCTTCAATGGTTACTGCTGAATCAAGGGGTGTAATAACACCCTTCTTTGCCTCTGAATTGTCTTTAATTAAATCAAGAAGACTAAAATCAATTCCTTCAATCTGCTTTAAAAGTGATGCCTTCCGGTCATCATTTAATTCATCATAGTACCTTAATAACTGTTCCTGTCCATATTTTTCAAGTAACTCTTTAGCCTTATTATAATCCATTATCTTCCTCCTGTTATCTGCTAAAATGCAAATTATATTGTGGTATAAACCCTTTTCAATTTACCACATATACTACTAGCATAAGTTATTTTCTATTATTATGCAAGTATAATGTTATTACCTGTATACAAAACCACAGTAAAAATGACTGCCGTGTGAGACAGTCATTCTTCTATGCCATTTTAATTACAATGTAGCTATATCTACTAATGTAAGATTTTCCTTTGCATCGCTTTCTAAGCTTGTAAGTAAAGCATCCACCGTATCTAAGCTTGTAAAACAGTTTACACCGGTTTCTATAGATGTTCTTCTAATAAGGAAACCGTCACGGCTCTTATCTCTTCCCTGAGTAGGTGTATCAATTACAATATCAATCTTATGTTCAAGAAGCAAATCCATTACTGTTGGTGCTTCCTGATGTATCTTATTAACCTTTATTGCATTTACTCCGTTTTCACGAAGAACCTCTGCTGTAGTTCTTGTAGCATATACTTCATATCCTAATTTTTCAAAACGCTGGGCAAGTGGAACAACTTCCTGCTTGTCTGCATCCTTAACTGAAATAATTATTTTCTTATGCTTTGGAAGTACAACACCTGCTCCAAGGAATGCCTTATACAGTGCCTCATTAAAGGTCTTTGCAATACCAAGGCATTCACCTGTTGACTTCATTTCAGGTCCAAGACTTGTTTCTGCTCCTCGTATTTTTTCAAATGAGAATACCGGCATCTTTATTGCATAATAATCTGCCTTAGGCTGTAATCCCGGCTTGTATCCTAATTCTTTTATCTTGTGACCGATAATACATTTTGTAGCAAGTTTTACAATTGGAATACCTGTTACTTTGCTAATGTACGGCACTGTTCTTGATGAACGAGGATTAACCTCAATTACATAAACCTTTCCGTCACATACAATAAACTGAATGTTTATCATTCCCTTTACATGAAGTGACATGGCAAGTTTTCTTGTATAGTCTTCAATTGTATCTATAATCTTTTGTGACAATGAATATGCAGGATATACTGAAATACTGTCACCTGAATGAACTCCGGCTCTTTCAATATGTTCCATTACACCTGGAATTAATATATCTTCTCCATCACAAATTGCATCAACTTCCACCTCAGTACCCTGAAGATACTTATCTACCAAAATAGGATGATCCTGAGCTATTCTGTTGATAATTTCCATAAATTCCTCAACTTCCTGGTCGCAGGTTGCTATTTGCATTCCCTGTCCTCCAAGAACATACGAAGGTCTTACAAGTACGGGATATCCCAGTCTGTTAGCTACATTCTTAGCTTCTTCCGCAGTAAATACAGTTCCCCCTGTAGGTCTTGGAATCTTGCACTGTTCAAGAATTTCGTCAAACAACTCTCTATCTTCAGCGGCATCAACATCCTCAGCCTTTGTACCAAGAATAGGAACCCCCATCTTCATAAGTGCTTCTGTAAGCTTGATAGCTGTCTGTCCACCAAACTGTACAACTGCACCATCCGGTTTCTCAAAATCTACGATTGATTCAACATCTTCTGCTGTAAGTGGCTCAAAGTAAAGCTTATCAGCAATATCAAAGTCAGTAGAAACTGTCTCTGGGTTATTATTTATAATAACTGTCTCGAAACCTTCTTTTTTGAATGCCCATGTACAATGAACTGAACAGAAGTCGAACTCGATACCCTGTCCGATTCTGATTGGACCAGAACCAAGTACAAGAACCTTCTTCTTATCCTTAGTCTCTACAGCTTCGTTCTCACTGCCATATACTGAATAATAGTATGGTGTTGTAGCTGCGAACTCTGCAGCACATGTATCAACCATCTTAAATGCTGCATGTATATTATACTTGTCTCTTAATTCCTTGATTTCTCTTTCTGTGTGACCTGTTAAATCGCCGATAACATTGTCAGGGAATTCAATTCTCTTAGCTTCTCTTAAAAGGCTCTCTGTAAGAGGTCCTCTCTTAAGAGCATTCTCCATATCAACAATAATCTGGAGCTTATCAATAAACCATAAGTCTATCTTAGTAATATCATGCATCTTGGCTGCAGAAATGTGTCTTCTTAAACCTTCAGCTATCTTCCAGATTCTTCTATCATCTACAATTGCAAGCTCTTCAAGAAGCTCTTCATCTGTAAGTCCTGTAAAGTCATATGACATAAGGCTGTCAACATGCTGTTCAAGAGAACGTATAGCCTTCATAAGACCACCCTCGAAGTTATCAGAAATACTCATAACCTCACCTGTAGCCTTCATCTGTGTTGTAAGTGTTCTCTTAGCTGAGATAAACTTATCAAATGGAAGTCTAGGAATCTTAACTACGCAGTAATCAAGTGCTGGCTCGAAACTTGCATATGTCTTTCCTGTAACTGCATTCTTAATCTCATCAAGTGTATAACCAAGTGCAATCTTAGCTGCAACCTTAGCAATAGGATAACCTGTAGCCTTAGAAGCTAATGCTGATGAACGGCTTACACGAGGGTTAACCTCAATTACGCAGTACTCAAAGCTGTCTGGATGAAGTGCATACTGTACATTACATCCACCTGTGATACCTAATTCATCAATAATTCTTAATGCAGATGTTCTTAACATCTGGTATTCCTTATCAGAAAGTGTCTGTGAAGGAGCTACTACAATACTGTCACCTGTATGAACACCAACTGGGTCGATATTCTCCATGTTACAGATAGTAATACATGTTCCGTTGCTGTCACGCATTACTTCGTATTCAATTTCTTTCCAACCGGCGATACAACGCTCAACTAAAACTTCGCCAACTCTTGAAAGTCTTAATCCATTCTCAAGAATTTCTCTTAATTCCTGCACATTGTTAGCGATACCACCGCCGCTTCCACCAAGTGTGTAAGCTGGACGCAGA
>ENA-OPVL01000153-OPVL01000153.1-human-gut-metagenome-genome-assembly--contig:-NODE-153-length-45012-cov-20.425340_pt1 | contig 45012 bp, 33 predicted proteins | sample MGYA00241496_ERZ501984 | MGnify/ENA primary metagenome ERZ501984 (study PRJEB25962, sample SAMEA2042986) | human gut metagenome | biome: human gut; feature: human-associated habitat; material: faeces... | reverse complement strand
TGTCAATGAGAAAGAAAAGGTTCGTAGTAAGTTTGCGTCCAATTAAGTATTTAGAAGAGCTTTTAGAAGCTTAAAAAGTAGAAAAAAATAGAATTTGCAGTTGCTAACCATTCATGCGTTTGTCGTGCCAAAAATGGTTTTCATATTGACACTTGAAACGCATATATATAAAATGTTGGTAAGGCTAAACTGCTTTCATTACCAGTTAAAAAACTTGAAGCTTTTTAAAAGAGGAATATAAACAAAAATAAGATAATAAAAATTATAGTACACGTTAATGCACACATAGGAAAGCGGGAAAGGTATGAAAAGATTGAAGAAAGATAAGATCAAAAAAATCCTGGCATTTATGGTGGCTTTGGCGTTGATGGTATCTTGTGTGCCAAGTGCATACACGATCTCCGCAAGTGAGACATTTGGAGATGGAACGGAGGATTTTACAGATGGTGAATCTGTCTCCGGATCAGCGGCCGAAGAAGCGACACCGGATGTAAGCAGCGCAGACCAGGGAGAACAGGCGCAGCAACAATCTACGCTTACATATGAAAACGATTCTATGAAAGTAACAGCAGAAGCGCAGGAAGAGGGAGCTCTTCCACAGAATACAACATTAAGAGCTGAAAGTGTGAATGAGAATTCTTCCGTTTCTTATGATACGGTATCTCAGAAACTTGCGAAAGCAGCAGAAGATAAGGGCAGCAGCCTGAAGGGTTTTGTTGCGTATGATGTGTATTTTGCAGATGCTGACGGAAACAGAGTTGAGCCGAATGGCAGAGTTAATGTTACGATCGAGTACAAGACACCGGCAGCACCGGAACTTACCGATGCAGCCAGCACCAGCGTAACGGCAGAGAAGCTTCATTATAACAGCAACACAGGTGAAACAGAGGTTACTACCTTACAGCCAAATGAAGAATTAAAGGTTCTGAATGTGAATGAGAGCAAACAGCTTCAGACTCTTCAGGTGCAGACTTCCAATGCAGCAGTTTTTGCAGTGATGTGGGATGCTCCGGAAGTGCAGGATGCTGAGGATGAGATTTCTGTTGAGGCTGAGGAGCCTGCAGCGGATGGAGATTTCACGGATGGTGATGGAACTTCTGATCCGGAAGTAACACCGACCGAGACTCCGGCAGCAGATCCTACTGTTACGGAAGCACCGGCGGTTGAGCCGACTGTTACAGAAGCACCGGCAGATGACCTTACAGATCCGGATGACGGAAATACAGATGCGACGATCACACCGGAACCGGCAGCACAGCCGGTGATCGTGGAAGTGATTGGAGAAGATGTTAATCTTCGGGTAAGCCCATCCACAGAAGCAGATGTAGCAACAACCATACCGGCAGGAACAAGACTTACCGTTCTGGAAACGGTTACCGCAGAAGACGGGACAACCTGGTACAAGGTTTCCTATGAAGATGTGGAAGGCTACATAAGAAGTGACATGGCGCAGGTGGTTGATGACAGTGAGCAGGAGCCTGCGGAGGATATTCAGGAAGAGGAACCTCAGCCTGAGATTACCAGATACGATTACAAGAGTGACGAAGTGAATGTTAAAGTCACACTTACGGATCCGGCAGATCTTCCGGATAATGCAGAGCTTTCCGTAACACCGGTAGAACTTACACAGGAAGCGGAAGCCCAGATCACAGAAAAAGCCATCAAAGAAAAGAAAGCCATTGAAAAGCTTTATTCCTACGATATCAAATTCCTGGTAGATGGAGAAGAAGTTCAGCCGGGTAATTCGGTAAAGGTAGCGGTAACGCTCAACAATGAGAAAAAGATCAACGACGCAGACGTATACCATGTAGACGATGAGAACAATATTGAAAACATGGATGGAAACGTTGATAAGAATGGAAATGTTGAGTTTGAGACTACACATTTTTCTACTTATGTAATCGTAGATAACAAGCGTAATGGTAAGATTAATGTTACAATAGAGCATTATGACGGAACGACGAATCCGGCAAGCAAGATTTATGCGGATGATGTTCGGACACTTACAATCGGTCAGAAGGTAGATTGCAAGAAAGCTGAGAACTGGGATATTTCAAAAGTGGAATTGGTTACTGACAACGGAACATCTACAGTTAAGCCGGGTGAGTTTAATGTGGCACAGGATGCTACTGTTAAAGTATATTATGAACCGGTAACTGTAAATTTCGCCGGTGCGCCGACATTTTATGATTATACGGTAAAAGCCGGATCGGACTATTCCATCAACCAACAAAGTAATTATGGTAAGAACAAAGACAGCAATAATAAGCTGACCATGGGTGAGGCAAAACAAAACTACCAGAATTACGGATATAATTGGAAGAAAGACGGTCTTAGCGTTAACACATGGACAGGAAGTGACGCTGTCATTAAAGGACTGCTGAAAGGTCTGGATGCAGACGGAAATGTTGAATTTAATTATCCGGATCCGGGCTTTTTCACAAATTCCGATCTATTGGCCGGAAATTCAACGGATAATTATTTGAGAAAAGTCTACAGGGATTATACGCTGAATTTTGACAGAAGCGGAGATACTTATACATTAACCGGCGTAACAGACGGAAATGGTACAAATGTAACGGGACAGTATAACTTAAACAGAACTGGTAAATCCGGAGCGGATTTCTTCCCGTTGGATTCTGTTCAATCAAGTTATGAAAAAGCTTATACCAGAAAGGTAGATAGTCAACTTACAGAGGATAATAAAATCCACAATTACTATTTTGGTATGCGCTATGATATTAAATTCAAACTTGGTGATTATATAGGACCATTAAGTTATAGTTTTACCGGTGATGATGATATGTGGGTCGTTCTGGATGGAAAACAGGTAGTTATTGATCTTGGTGGAATCCATAACGCAGCTACTTCTACTGTAGATCTGTGGAAGTATTTGACAAATCAGGACAAAACCCAGCTGACAGATGAACAGAAAAAGGCAGAGCATACCTTAACGATCCTTTATATGGAGCGAGGTGCAGGTGCTTCCAACTGTTATATGAACTTCACCATTCCAAATGCCAAAATTTCACAGGTCACAACAGACGCGCTTGGAACACTGACATTTAACAAGGTGAATAAAGACGGTACCGGACTGAGCGGAGCAAGTTTTGCTCTTTATACAGATGAGGATTGTACTACACAGCTTGAAACAGCTACATCTGTTGGGAAAACCGGAACCGTAACGTTTGACAGACTTCGAGCAGGTACTTATTACCTGAAGGAGATCCAGGCACCGGAAGGATATGTTTTGTCGAACGAGAAGTGGAAAGTTGAGGTAACAAAAAATGGTGATAATGTTACCACAACGCTGAAGGATAGTGAAGGAAATGTTGTAGAAAATGATCAGATTTCTAATCAGAAAAGAGAAGCGATTATTGATTCCAGTATGGATTATGACAAGACTGCAACAGTAGCAGACTGGGACAAGAGAACATACAATATTAATATCACAGCTTCTTCTAAATCAACAAGCAGTTCAATCATAGAGCGAGAGAGCGTAGCCGACATCATGATGGTATTTGACATGTCTGGTTCTATGAATGAGGATGGAAGTCTTCGAAAATTTGGTTACTTTAAGTCAGTAGAACAAAGCTTGGATAAAACAAAAGTATATTACTATAATACAAATGCAAAAACAGCTAGTGTTACCGGAAATACATATTATTCCAATCCTATGATTTATGTTGATGGGAAATGGCAGTATTATGATGGAAGTTCATGGCAAACATTGTCTAATAATTCTAATAGTATGGTATATACATGGAATTCCAGGATCACAGCCTTAAAAGAAGCTGCAATTGCTTTTATTAAGGATACTGCATCGAAATCACCTAACAGTAAAATCGGTATAACTACATTCGATGGATACATTAAATACATTGGATGGAATGGTTATTATGCAACGCGCGGAAATGAAATACAAGCAATTACAAAGGTAGGAAGTTCACCATCTTCAATGATAAAAGCTGTAAGTAAGATTACAGCAGATGGAGGAACATCACCACAAAAAGGGCTTGAGAAAACAAAGATTCAGTTAAACAGTGTAAAGGATGATAACTTATCTAAGTATATTATTCTGTTTACAGATGGAGCTCCATCAGAGTCGAGTGATACATCAGAGACGGAAACAGCAATAACTAGCTTAAAGAAGGATGCAACAATCTTTACGGTTGCGTTGACTGCACAAAGTGAAACTGTACCGGGATCTAATAAAAATAATATCGAATGGATGAAAGATCTTGCTACAGATGAAGATCATGCATTTACTGCTTCTGATGCAAGCAATATCGGAATTATATTCCAGAAGATACAAGAAACAATTACGGATAACATTGATATCACAAATGCAACGATCACAGATGTAATTGATCCGAGATTCGAAATTGTCAATAATGACAAAGTAATTACAAATGAGGATCTTGAAAAAGGTGCTATTACATTAGCAAATGGTGGTGTTGTATCACTGGATGAGAATGGTAATCAGGTTGTAACATGGAGCAAGCAAACAATTCATAACGTAGCAAATGGTAAGCCGTGGTCACAGACAATTACGGTAAGAGCTAAAGACGAGTATATTGGTGGAAACAATGTCACGACTAACGTATCACCTGCTTCTAAGATTTCTACCGGATATGGAGATGTAGAGTTACCACAGCCGAGAGTCAATGTAAAATCAGACCTGATAGTTAACAACAATGAAACAACGATTTTCTACGGAGACAAAGTTCCGACGAGTGCAGAGATTTTAAATAAATTGTTTGATACGTCAGCACCACAGGGATATGTGAAACAGTTGGATGGTACAAAGAAATTAGTGACCTACACAAAGGGAGCTGATGGAGAAACAATTAGTCAGGATGACTTCACATTAGAATGGTATAAAGATGAAGCTTGTACGGAGAAAATTTCTGTAGAGGAGATGGGAAATGACAAACCAGCTCCTGATTCAAAAAGATATTATTTGAAAGTAACTTATAATAAATTAAATAATGATTTAAAATCAGTTACTTCAAGTGATAAATGTACAAAAAACACAAATGGAAAGATTTCCGGTGACAATGGTTCCGGTAAGCTGACAGCTTATAATTCGCAGGATACGGATAAGAATGATCAGGAGAAGAGATGGTATGGTATTTATACCATAAACATTATTCCTGGTCAGATTCAGATCACAAAAACTCTTGAATCTGAAGCAGAAAAGGATGAAACATTTACCTTTGATATTAAGAAAGACAACGTCAAAATTGCAACAGCAACGGCTATCGTTGAGAAAGGTGCTACTGAGGCAACAGTAACATTTACTACTGAAAAAGATACGACATCAAAAGTTGACACAGAGACACCAGCATTGACGAACTTAGAGAGAGGTGAATACACGGTTACTGAGAATGTAAACTCCAGTTATACTCTGAAAGAAGCAACCGTTGGCACTGAGACAAATTGTCGTTCTAATATAAGTCAGGCGAAAGAGATTACATTTAACATCGGAACAGATAAAGATGGTAAAGAAGTTCTGAAAGATGGAAATACAGATACAACAAACGGAAGAATTGGAGTAGCTAAGTTTACGAATGAGAAATCTGTAGCAGATGTGGAGTTCGAAAAGGTTGATAAGGTTGATGAAACAAAGATAAAAGGTGCCAAGTTTGCTTTATACAAAGCAGACGAAACAACCTGGAACAAAGTTTCTGACACTCCTGTTGAAGGCTATGATTCAATCACTTCCGGAGATAATGGAAAATTCAAACTGCAGAATCTTCCGGTTGGTAAATATCTGTTATATGAAATCGAAGCAGCAACCGGTTATATTTGTCCGACAGAACCATGGAAAATTACAGTTGGAAATGGCGGAACGGTAACAGTTACAGACAGTAAGGATGAATCAGTTGGTAGTATCGTTGAAGGTAAAATAACAATCTACAAGATTACAAATACGAAACTTTATTCCTTACCAAGTGCCGGTGGCCCAGGAATCTATGGATTTACAATCAGTGGTGTAGCGATTCTTGCAACTGCACTCCTGTTGTTTATAAATAATAAACGAAGAGAGGAAGAAGCAGAAAGATCGTAACACATTAATTGTAAATGGCAATACGAGGGGAAATGAAAAAGAAAAAAATGCATAGAAAGAAAGGAGCAGAAACATGAAGAATTTATTTAAGAAAGTCAGTGCAATACTGATCGCAGCAATTATGGTATTTGCTATGTCTGCATCTGTATTTGCAGCAACTGGAACAATGGCGACAACCCATCCTTCCGCAGATGATAAGGCGACTCTTACGATTACAGGAATTGCAACTGATGAAACACCAACAGTAACATTGTATAAAGTGGCAGAAGGTAAATATTCTGAGCGTGGATTTGCAGGTTATAACTGCACAGCAGGAGTTAATCTTGCAGATCTTGAAAATCCTACAGAAGCAGCAATCAGTGCGATTGCCAAGGGAATTCTGAATGGAACAATTACTCCGCTGGATACAATTACTGACGGAACATTAAGTAATGGAACTTATACAAAAGAGGTAACAGGCGCTGGTGCATACATTGCAATCATTGCCGGGGCAGCAAAAACTGTTTACAATCCTATTCTTTTAGGTGTTTCATACAATGAGAACAGTATTATTACAACAGCAGATTCAGTTGACGCAGGAAGCCTTTATAATGCAAGTGCAGTTGCAAAGAGCACAAAACCTCATATTGACAAAACAATTGCAGGCGGAACAACAACAGATGGAGATAAAGAGACTGTTTCTGTAGGTGATGTTGTTAAGTACAATATCGCTGTAACAGCACCAAGTTATCCGACTAATGCTACAAACAAGACATTCTTCGTTGCAGATACAATGTCAGATGGACTGGATTTTGATTATAACAGTCTTACTGTTAAAGCAGATGGTACTGCAGCAACAAGAACAGATGTAGAGGGAATTGCAACATTTAAAATTGGTGATACTGTAATTGCCACAGCAAAAAAAGATGGTAACGGATTTAATCTTTCATTTACTTATGACAGCCTTATTAAAGATGCAGCTACTGGTGCACTTTATGATGTGAGTGTAGATTATAGTGCTCTTGTAAATGATAAAGCAGTTGTTGGAGATGCAGGAAATACCAATACTGCAAAACTTTACTATGCTAATAATCCTTTTGGTGGAGACACATATGATGAACTTGACAGACCGGATGAAGCAGAAGGTGTAACTTCCAATGAAAATCAGAAAACTGTTTACACATATCAGATTGCATTAAAGAAAATTGATGCAGCAGATGAAAGCAAACTTCTCAGTGGTGCAGTATTTGGTATTTATTCTGACGCAGCATGCAGAGAACTTGTAGATGAGATCACAACTAACGAGAATGGTTTTGCAGTATCTACAGCACTTGCAAAAGGTACTTATTATGTAAAAGAGTTAAAAGCACCTACAGGATATAGCCTGAATACAACAGTATTTATTGTTGAAGCACAGTGGACATCTGCTAAGACAACGGTTGATGGAACAACAACACGCACAACTTATACAACTGTTAAAGCTGATAGTATTGATGGAAAACAGGTTGGTTACATCAAAGATGGCAAATTCTACAGAACTGAAGTTGAGGGTTCACAGCCTGCATATGTAGCAGCTACAAGTACAACGACTTCAACAAAAGTAACAGAAACAACAGAAGGTGCTGGTGTAGTTCCGACACTTGTTAGTGCTCCGGTTAAAGATACCAAACTTGGTCAGCTTCCATCCACAGGTGGAATGGGAACATATCTCTTCACTATCATCGGTGTTGTAGTTATGGCTGGTGCTGCTGGCGCATTCTTCATGAGCCGCAGAAAAGGATCTGAGGAGTAATCCAGACAGATTATTTGGTCAGATTTTTCTAAATATTTATAAACAACAGAACCAAAGTAATAATTAAGTAAATCAGTTACCGCCCGGCCTCTTCGGAGGCCGGGAGTGGTAATACAACAGTATGGAGAAACCTATGAGTAAGAATAAGAAGAAAAATTATATTGGACTTGGGTTGCTGTTTCTGATAGGATTGTCCATACTGCTGTATCCGATGATCAGTGATGCCTGGAATAAGCACAGGGACAATTTACTGATCAGCAAATATAGCAGCAGTGTTTCTTCGGAGGATAATTCGGAGAAGATCGACAGCATGTGGAAGGCAGCAGAGGAATATAACGAACAGATCAAACAGGAAAGTGTACCGGATGCTTTTTCCGTAAGGGATGGGGAAACGGACAGTACATATGAGTCCCTGCTGAATCTGAACGGTGATGGAATGATGGGATATGTGGAAATCCCGGTGATCGATGTACAGATTCCAATCTATCATTACACCACAGATGAGTCACTGGAGAAAGGTGCAGGACATCTGTTTGGCAGCAGTCTTCCGGTTGGTGGTGAGAGTACACATGCAATCCTTTCCGCACACAGAGGACTTCCAAGTGCCAAGCTTTTTACAGATCTGAACCTTGTGGAAAAGGGAGATGTTTTTTACCTGCATATTCTGGGGAAGACACTTGCCTATGAAGTGGATCATATCCAGACAGTCCTTCCGGAGCAGACGGATTCTCTGGCAATCACAGAAGGTAAAGATTATGTGACACTTGTTACCTGTACACCGTATGCAGTAAACACACACAGGATTCTGGTCAGAGGGCACAGAACGACTGTTAAGGCTGCAAAAGCGGTTCAGAAGTCAGAGAAGAAGGCGACTGGAATTTCCAATCCGACACTTCCGATGCTGATACTTTGTGTTGTGATCGGTATTGTGATCGCAGCTGTGCTCGTAGCAGCTGTCAATTTTGTTCAGAACAAAAAACGACGCAGGAAATAATGATGTATGGCTAAAAAGAAAAAGAAGAAAAAGGGCAGTATTGTCCTTAATATCTTTATCGCAGCGGCTTTTCTGGTGGGAGCGGGAATTTTTCTTTATCCGACGGTCAGTGATATGTGGAATCAGTACAGAAATGCACAGCTGATCAGTACTTACGATCAGGCGGTTACAGATCTTTCTGATGACAACTATGAAAAGCTCTGGAAAGAAGCAGAAGAATATAATGCGGAACATCCCGTGAACAGTATTGTAGATGCGTTTAATGAAGAGGAAGATTACGAACCGACGCATCCTTACGATGAAGTTCTTGATCCGAATGGCGATGGCCTGATGGGAAGTATTGAGATCCCGAAGATTCAGGCAAAGCTGGCGATTTATCATGGATTAAGCAAAAATGTACTGGAAAAAGGTGTTGGTCATGTAGAGGGAACCAGTCTTCCGATTGGAGGCGAAAGTACTCATGCGGTACTGGCAGCTCATCGTGGACTTCCCAATGCGAAGCTTTTTACAGATCTGGATCAGATGGAAGTGGGAGATATTTTTATCCTGCATATCCTGGGAAAGAATCTGGCATATAAAGTGGATCAGATAAAAACAGTTCTTCCGGAAGAGACCAGTGAACTGGATATCGTTGAGGGAGAAGATTATGTAACACTTGTGACCTGTACCCCATATGGAGTAAATACACACAGACTTCTTGTGCGGGGAACCCGTACGGAATATGTGGAAGAAGAGAAGAGTAATGATACAATTCCGCAGAAGCTTGCACAGACAGATCCAAAGAAGGTGCTGGCTGCGGGAAGTGCAGTGCTTGTTATCTTGATACTGCTGGTTTATCTGATCGTCCGCCGCAATGGAAAGCGACGGGTATCAGGAGGAAAAGAGGAGGCAGAAAAAAGTGGAAAAGAGAACTAAGCGGAAAAATTTTTTAAGCAGCTTTCTGGCATTTCTGGTAATGGCTGTAATGCTGATCGGCAGTATTTCACAGGTAGTTCTGGCAGATGATTATGAAGCCGGCAAAACCGGTACGATCACGCTGACGGTTCAGGAGACCGGAGATGACGGAACAGCAAAACCGATTCCAAATGTGAACCTGACACTTTATAAAGTTGGTGGTGTGACCTTTGATGGAAACGTGCATTTTGTGGCAGATGGCGCACTTCAGTTTACAGGAATCGATTTCGAGAATATCAAAACAGCAGAAGACTGGTACAAAGCAGCGGAGACTCTTTCCGCGGCAGTAAAGAAAGCAGGGATCAGCGGAAGCGAGATGCAGTCAGATGCCAATGGAAACATCGTGTACAATAACATGGCTGAGGGTGTATATCTGATCGTGCAGAGCAATCCGGATGACCCGAATGTATCTGTTTCACCGATGGTACTGACGGTTCCTTTTGTAGAGGAAGGTACTGGCTGGACTTATAATGTGCAGGCATATCCGAAGACGATAACCCGTGATGGTGATAAGGAAACAAAGATCCAGGTTACAAAACGACTGTACTATATTAATCAGGATACTTTCGATGTTATCGAAATGGAAGCAGATGATGCAACCTATAAAGTTGGTCTTTTCCTGGATGATAAGGGAACAATCCCGTTCAGAAGTGACTACATGAAAGATATCCGCCTTGTAAAAGCAAGCAGCGGAACGGCTACCTGGGCAAATGTACCAGATGGAAAATATTATGTATTTGAGCTGGACGAGAATGGCGATCCGATGACTATTAATGATTCGATCATTATAGATGAAGGAAAGTCCTATTACTATGATGTAACTGATTCCAATGAAAATGCGACCAATGAGGCAGAGATCAGCCAGAATGGTTCTACAGAATCGGTATCATATGTAAATAACTATTATTCTTTCATTCCGACTGGATTTGCGTTGAAAGGACATATTAAGATCAATAAGAAGGTTCTTGTTGACGGACAGGAGACAACGGTACCGGATACTTTCTATGCAGCTGTATTTGAGACAGGAGCAGATGACTCTCTGAATCTTGTTGAGGGTACGATCAGAGAACTGAATCAGAACGGTTCTGTCGATATAGAGATTTCTTTCCCGGAGAATACAGAACCTGAGTCAGTTACCTATACAGTTATGGAGACTGATAAGGATGGAAATCCGGTTGATCATGATTCTTTCGCATATGAGATCGACGGTGAAGGTGATATCATTCTGAACGAAAGTGAGAGTTATGAAAACTCCATGGATATCACTAACAGTAAGAATACAACACCGGAGCCGACGGTAACGAATACACCGGTACCGAGCGGACAGCCAACAGTAACACCTTCTGAGAGAACAAGTACACCAGTACCTGGAGGTTCTACATCAACCAATAATGATGGAGGCGGAACAACAGGACGTACTTCTGTAAAGACCGGCGATAATACACCGATCGGTGTATGGGTTGGCATCCTTGCAGCAGCGATCGTAGTTGGCGGTGCAGCAGGTTTTGCAGTAAAAAGAAAAAAGAAAAAATAATAAAATGAATCATTGTAAAGAATGATCATCAGAAAGGCCAGACAGAGATGTCTGGTCTTTCGCTGGATATGGAGAACCGTTTTACGAATATTTTTACTGTAACGGCGGATGAGAGATAAACAACAGGGAATGGGAATATTGTCTTTTTTTTATCAAAAGAGAGTTTTACATAAAAAATTTCTTGACATTTGGTAAGGAGAAGTATATTGTATGTGTTGCAGTAATTTCATAAAAGATAGCCTTTTATTCAGAGTGGTGGAGATACAAAGGATCTGAGAAGCCACGGCAACCCCGGAAATCCAGGAAGGTGCCAACCTGAGCGAGCAATCGAACAATAAGAGGATTGTTTACAGAATTTAAACAGTCCGATTGTACGGGCTGTTTTTTATGTGATTTATAACCGTTGTATAAGTACAAAAGGAGAAAAACATGGAGAAAATTTTATTTACTTCTGAATCTGTAACTGAAGGACATCCTGACAAAGTCTGCGACTCTATTTCTGACGCGATCCTTGACGCTATGATGGCACAGGACCCAATGAGCCGTGTTGCATGCGAGACAGCTACTACTACAGGTCTTGTACTTGTTATGGGTGAGATCACAACAAAGGCAAATGTTGATATCCAGAAGATCGTTCGTGATACGATCCGCGAGATCGGATATGACAATGCAGATTATGGTTTTGACGCAGATACCTGCGCAGTTATCACAGCTCTTGACAAACAGTCCACAGATATCGCTATGGGTGTTGACAAGGCGCTTGAGCAGAAAGAGGATAACATGAACGAGGATGAGCTGGATTCCATCGGTGCCGGTGACCAGGGCCTTCAGTTTGGTTATGCTTCCAACGAGACTGAGGAGTATATGCCATATGCGATCAACATGGCACATAAGCTTGCACAGCAGCTGACAAAAGTTCGTAAAGACGGTACTCTGAAATACTTAAGACCAGATGGAAAAACTCAGGTTACAGTTGAGTATGATGAGGCTGGCAAACCGAAGAGAATCGATGCGGTTGTATGCTCTACACAGCATGATCCGGATGTGACTCAGGAGCAGATCCATGAGGACATTAAGAAATATGTTTTTGATGCGATCATCCCGGCTGATATGGTTGACGCGGATACCAAATATTTCATCAACCCGACAGGCCGTTTTGTTATCGGCGGACCTCACGGTGACAGTGGTCTGACAGGACGTAAGATCATCGTTGATACCTACGGTGGAACAGGACGTCACGGCGGCGGTGCTTTCTCCGGTAAGGACTGCACAAAGGTAGACCGTTCTGCAGCTTATGCAGCTCGTTACGTTGCTAAGAATATTGTTGCAGCAGGTCTTGCTGACAAGTGTGAGATCCAGCTTTCCTATGCGATCGGTGTTGCACATCCGACATCTGTCAGTGTGAATACTTTCGGAACTGGTAAGCTTTCTGAGACCAAGCTTGTTGAGATCGTTCGTGAGAATTTTGACCTTCGTCCGGCTGGTATCATCAAGATGCTTGATCTTCGCCGTCCGATCTACAAACAGACTGCTGCTTATGGTCACTTTGGCCGTACAGATGTTGACCTTCCATGGGAGCATCTGGACAAGGTTGAGACTCTGAAGAAATATCTGTAAGAGATAATAATAGTTCCAAAAGAACAAAGATTGAAGCCCCCGGTATTCGCACTACCGGGGGCTTTTTTATAGAAAATTTAGAGATGGGTAATATAGTTTATGTTATAATACGTGTGTAAATGTGGATTGCAAATATCCGCTTGATTAATAAAGGACGGAGATATAGATGAAGTTAAAAACACGTATTATTGTGGGCTTTATCGCAGTGATCCTGCTGCCGCTGCTTCTTTTTTCAGCAAGTCTTTACGGTTTCAGCCGGACTCAGGTGAAACATGTACAGGAGAGCAGCAGTCAGGCTGCTGATTCCAATGAGATGGTCTATGATATTTCTCTGGCGCAGTCTTCCAGCAGTCAGGTGAAGCTGATGGCCAAGGATATGATTCTGACGGCAACGATCATTCTTGTTTTTACAGCGCTGTCTGTAGGTCTCTGGATCTACAGGAGTATTGCGGTTCCGCTGGTGAAGCTTCGTAAGGCAACCCAGAACATCAAAGAGGGTAATCTGGATTTTGTGCTGGAGGTTGAGGGGAAGGATGAATTTTCCCAGCTTTGCCAGGATTTTGAGGAGATGCGTAAACGGCTGAAGGAGTCCACGGAAGAGAAGATCCTGATGGATAAGGAGAACAAGGAACTGATCAGTAATATTTCCCATGACCTGAAGACACCGATCACTGCGGTGAAGGGTTATGTGGAGGGGATTATGGATGGTGTGGCAGATACACCGGAGAAGATGAACCGGTATGTGCGTACTATTTATAATAAGACCAATGAGATGGATCACCTGATCAATGAGCTGACGTTTTATTCCAAGATCGATACCAACCGTATTCCGTATACGTTCAGCAAGCTGAATGTGGAGGATTATTTTTCGGACTGTGCGGAGGAACTTGGACTTGAGATGGAAACCAAGGGAATTGAGCTTGTGTATGCCAATTATGTGGAGAAAGATGTCCAGGTGATCGCAGATGGAGAGCAGATCCGCCGTGTGATCCATAATATTGTGAGCAATGCCATTAAATATATGGAGAAGCCCAAGGGGATCATCCAGCTTCGTGTGAAGGATGTGGGTGATTTTATCCAGGTGGAGATCGAGGATAATGGTAAAGGAATTGCCGCCAAGGATCTGCCGTATATTTTTGACCGTTTTTACCGTACCGATGTTTCCAGAAATTCTTCCAAAGGAGGAAGCGGTATCGGACTTTCCATCGTAAAGAAGATCATGGAGGATCATGGAGGAAAGGTCTGGGCTACAAGCAGGCTGGGAATTGGAACGATCATGTATTTTGTTCTTAGAAAATATCAGGAGGTACCGATTAATGAGTAGAATTTTGATCATAGAGGATGAGGAAGCGATTGCGGATCTTGAGAAGGATTATCTGGAGCTTTCGGGGTTTGAAGTGGAGATCGAGAACCGTGGTGATACAGGTCTTGTACGTGCCATGAAGGAGGATTTTGATCTGATCATTCTGGATCTGATGCTTCCGGAGGTGGACGGTTTCGATATTTGCCGACAGGTTCGTGAGGAGAAAAATACGCCGATCATCATGGTTTCCGCGAAGAAGGATGACATCGATAAGATCCGTGGACTTGGACTTGGTGCAGACGATTATATGACCAAGCCGTTCAGCCCAAGTGAGCTGGTTGCCCGTGTGAAGGCTCATATGGAGCGTTATAACCGTCTGGTTGGTTCCAATGTGCATAAGAATGATGTGATCGAGATCCGTGGCATTAAGATTGATAAGACAGCCAGACGTGTATGGGTCAATGGCGAGGAGACGACATTTACTACCAAGGAGTTTGATCTTCTGACTTTCCTGGCGGAGAATCCAAACAGGGTATTTACGAAGGAAGAGCTTTTCCGGGAAATCTGGGATATGGAGTCTGTGGGTGATATCGCCACGGTTACGGTTCATATCAAGAAGATCCGTGAGAAGATCGAGTTTAATACGGCCAAGCCTCAGTATATTGAGACAATCTGGGGTGTGGGATACCGGTTTAAGGTGTGAGTGTATCGGGAAATCTTCAGATGGAGCTGCTGTATGCGCGTATGAATGCAGAGCGAAATAAAGGTGTACATTTTACCAGGTGTTTTTGAGAGGAGTGGAAATATGCCGCTGTTGAAAGAAAAAGTTTATACGATAGAGGATATTTATGCTCTGCCGGAGGGCGAAAGAGCGGAACTGATCGATGGACAAATTTATTATATGTCGCCACCGAATACGAGACATCAGAGGATCTCGAGCATTTTGTCCAGAAAAATAGGCAACTATATAGATGACAATAAAGGGAAATGTGAAGTATTTGCTGCACCGTTTGCAGTGTATCTGGATGAGAAAACAAATACTTACGTGGAACCGGATGTTTCCGTTATCTGTGATTCTGATAAACTGGATGACAGAGGTTGTAAAGGAGCTCCGGACTGGATCATTGAGATCGTTTCTCCTTCAAGCAGGCGTATGGACTACTACACGAAGCTGTTTAAATACAGGACTGTCGGTGTGAGAGAATACTGGATCGTGGATCCGACGAAGAATCAGATAATGGTATATGATTTTGAGAATGAAGATACGGAACAGTATACATTTCAGGATTCGGTTAAGGTTGGAATTTATGAGGATCTGAGGATTGACTTTACTGAGATGTGATAAAACAGAGGGGAATATCGTTTTGATGATAGCCCCTCTTTATTATTATCTGGACGAAAGGGAGAATTATGGAAGACAGATTATATAAAAAACTGGAGGCATACGGCAGAAGTGATTTTTACCCATTTCATATGCCCGGGCATAAGAGAAATCCACTGGCTGTGGATGGAGATTTTCCGGTAGAGAGGGATATTACGGAAATCAACGGGTTCGATAACCTGCATCATGCAGAGGATATTCTGAAAAGGGCCCAGGAGGATGTTGCACGGCTTTATGGTGTGCCGGAGAGTTTTTACAGTATTAACGGAAGTTCCGGGGCGATTCTGGCGGCGGTGTCTGCGGCTGTAGATAAGGGTGGTCAGATCCTGGTGGCAAGGAATTGCCATAAAGCAGTTTACCACGCAATCTACCTCAGAGATCTGGGTGCTACGTATATTTATCCACATGAAGATCCAAAACTGGGGATAAACGGAGGAATCTCACCGAGCTGTGTGGAAATGTATCTGGCAGAGAATCCGGAAATCGAGGCGGTTCTGATCACTTCCCCGACTTATGACGGGATCGTGTCAGATGTGGCGAAGATCGCGGAGGTTGCTCATCATTATGGTGTGCCGCTGATCGTGGACGAGGCTCATGGGGCACATTTTCGTTTTTCGGATTATTTTCCGGTGTCTGCGGCGCAGCTTGGTGCGGATGTGGTGATCAACAGTGTGCATAAGACGCTGCCCTGTCTGACCCAGACGGGGGTGATCCACCTGTGCAGTGATCGTGTGAGCCGGGAAAAACTGAAGCGTTTTCTGGGAATCTATCAGAGCAGCAGTCCTTCTTATATTCTTATGAGCAGCATTGATGCGTGCATGGATAAGCTGGAGCGTGAGGGGGATGAGATGTTCCGTGTGTTTACGGAGAATCTGGAAAAAGCACGCAGGCGTCTTTCCGGGTGTAAGTATATCCGGCTGGTAACGCCGCAGGCCTGTGAGTGCCAGAGAGTTTTTGATTTTGACAGATCTAAGATATTGCTTTCTACTGTGAACAGTTCGCTGAACGGCCGGGAGCTGCATCAGATCCTCCGGAGGGAGTTTCATCTGGAAATGGAGATGGAGGCGGAGAATTATGTGCTGGCGCTGGCGGCTGTGGGTGATACGGCGGAGGGCTTTGAGCGGCTTTGTGATGCTATTGAAGAGATCGACCGCCGTGAATCGTTAAAATACAGAGAAGAGGCTGTGGCGAAGGAGCCTTTGAAAAACGGAAAAATGAAGCAGGTCATGCGGATCTCCCAGGCTATGGATGCGGAGAGTGAGCGGTGTCCGCTGGATGAGTGTATCGGACGGACATCCGGGGAGTTTGCGTATCTTTATCCGCCGGGGATCCCGCTGATCGTTCCGGGGGAACAGATTTCTGGACATTTCGTAAAAAATGTGAGAAGATACCTGGAACAGGGCTTTGAGGTCCAGGGCCTGAGCGACCAGACAAGTGAGACTGTGTGCGTTGTGAAGAATGAAACATGAGATGTATGACAGTGATAACTGAAAGTGAAAATTCTGTGTATTGCTGATCTGTGGGAAGGCAGCAAACGGATTGTCTGCTTTGGCTATGGGATATATTGGATTGGGCTGAAGTGTGAGCAGTAATGCGCGGAAAGCAGAGGAGACAGAGTGGGAAAGATTTTTTACATTATGGGAAAAAGTTCTTCCGGTAAGGATAGTATTTACAGGCAGCTGGAGGCGGACCAGGAGCTGGGACTGAGGCGGCTTGTGATCTATACCACCCGGCCGATCCGTGATGGAGAAGAGAACGGAAGAGAATATTTTTTTGTGGATGAAAATAAACTGAAGGAGTTCCGGAGAAACGGGAAGCTGATCGAGGCCAGGACTTATCAGACGGTTTATGGTCCGTGGACATATTTTACAGCGGATGACGGGCAGGTTTCCGTGGGAAATGACAGCTATCTGGGAATCGGTACGCTGGAGTCTTTTGTGAAACTTCGGGAGTATTATGGGGATGATGTGATGCGTCCTGTTTATATAGAAGTGGAGGACGGGGAGCGTCTGGAGCGTGCCCTTGCCCGTGAGAGAACTCAGGAAGTGCCGAAGTATGAGGAGATGTGCAGGCGTTTTCTGGCGGACCAGAATGATTTTTCAGAAGAAAATATTCTGAAAGCTGGTATATGGAAGCGCTTTCAGAATCATAATCTGGATGAATGTGTGAAGGAAATTGGAAATTATATAAAATCTGTACAATAGGGAAAAATAGTTTTTTTTATACAGAAGATTATGTTATAATTAGATGAAAGATGTCCGCCGGGTATGACGGAGGACACAAAAGGCAGAAAGAGGTGATTCTTATGGCAGGATTTCATGACATCATCGGCCATGACGATATAATCAGGCATTTGAAGAATGCGATAGAGACAGGGAAGGTGTCCCACTCTTATATTTTTACGGGAGAACCGGGCTCCGGCAAGAAACTTCTTGCGGGGACTTTTGCGGCAGCACTGCAGTGTGAATCAGGAGAATCTGAACCGTGTATGACCTGTGATTCCTGTAAGAAGGTGATCGGCAAGAATCATCCGGATATTATCACAGTGACACATGAGAAACCTGGCAGTATCAGTATTGATGAGGTGCGTGAGCAGGTTGTCCATGATGTGGATATCAAGCCGTACTGCAGTCCGTATAAGATCTATATCATTCCGGATGCGGAGATGATGACAGTACAGGCACAGAATGCCCTTTTGAAAACAATCGAGGAGCCGCCGGAATATGCGGTAATCTTGTTGCTGACCAGCAATATCGACAGCCTTCTTCCTACCATCCGTTCCAGGTGCGTGCGTCTGGATCTGAAAGTAGTGGATGATGGTCTTGTGAAAAAATATCTGATGGAGCATCTTCAGGTGCCGGATTATCAGGCTGAGATCGATGCGTCCTATGCACAGGGCAGCATTGGCAAGGCGAAGGAGGCCGCTACTTCCCAGGAGTTTGCGGATATGACGGCCAATGCACTGAAGATTTTGAAATATGCCAATTCCATGGAAGTTTATGAGCTGACAGAGGCAATTAAGACTCTGACTGCTGATAAGAATAATATCAATGATTACCTGGATATTTTTCAGTTCTGGTTCCGCGATGTTCTGATGTTTAAGGCAACAAGGGAAATTGACAACCTGGTTTTTAAACAGGAGATTAATTTTATCAGAGAGCAGGCCAGCGAGCGTTCTTATGAGAATATCGAAAAGATCCTTGAAGCACTGGAGAAGACCAAGGTGCGTCTCCGTGCCAATGTTAATCTCGAACTTGCCCTGGAGCTCCTGTTCCTGACAATTAGGGAGAAATAGAATGGAAATGGTAGTTGGAGTTAGATTTCGTAACGTTGGTAAGATTTATTATTTTAATCCGAAGAACTATAAGGTGAAGGTCGGCGATCATGTGATCGTGGAGACTGCCCGTGGTGTGGAGTATGGCCGTGTTGTTCTGGAGCCGCGCAGTGTGAAGGAGGACGAGGTGGTGCATCCGCTGAAGGAAGTTCTCCGTGTTGCGACAAAAGAGGACGAGGAGCATGAGGCTGAGAACCGTCTGAAGGAGAAAGAGGCTTTTAAGATCTGCAAGAAGAAGATCCGTGAACATGGGCTTGAGATGAAGCTGATCGATGCGGAGTATACGTTTGATAATAACAAGGTGCTGTTTTATTTTACAGCGGACGGGCGGATTGATTTCCGTCAGCTTGTTAAGGATCTGGCGTCTGTGTTTAAGACAAGGATTGAGCTTCGTCAGATCGGTGTCCGTGATGAGACGAAGATCCTTGGTGGTATTGGTATCTGTGGAAGGACGCTTTGCTGCCATACGTATCTTTCCGAATTTGCACCGGTTTCCATTAAGATGGCGAAAGAGCAGAATCTTTCTCTGAACCAGACGAAGATTTCAGGTGTTTGTGGACGTCTGATGTGCTGTCTTAAGAATGAGCAGGAAACTTATGAGGAGCTGAACCGGAATCTTCCGGGAATTGGTGATATAGTGACTACACCGCAGGGTATTACCGGTACAGTTCAGAGTGTGAATGTTCTCCGTCAGATGGTTAAGATTGTTGTGGATGTTAACGATGAGAAGGAGATCCAGGAGTTTCCGGTTCGTGATCTGAAGTTCCGCCCCAAGAAGAAAAAAGGTAAGGGTGGTGCAGGTTCTGCTGACCACGATGAGAAAGAGGCTAAAAAGGGAGATTCAAAACCGAATGAGAAGTGATCTTGTTAAATGCGGTGAGCGTGTGGATGATCTTCAGAATGGGTTGTTTGTGATCCAGGATCCGAAGAAGTTCTGTTTCGGGATGGATGCGGTTTTGTTGTCTGGTTTTGCCCGGGTGAAGAAGGGTGAGGTTGCACTGGATATGGGGACTGGCACGGGAATTATTCCGATTTTGCTTTCTGACCGTACGGATGGGGAGCATTTTACGGGTCTGGAGATCCAGCATGAGTGTGCGGAGATGGCTGACCGTAGTGTGAGGTTTAATGGCCTTGAGGACAGGGTTCGGATCGTTGAGGGTGATATCAAGGAGGCTGCCGGGATTTTTGGGGCGGCTTCTTTTGATGTGGTGACGTGTAATCCGCCGTATATGATCGGACAGCATGGGTTAACGAATCCGCATGTTCCCAAGGCGATTGCGAGGCATGAGATTCTTTGTACTTTTGATGATGTGGCCTGTCAGGCTGCCCGGGTTCTGAAGGACCGGGGGAGGTTTTTTCTGGTGCACAGGCCTTTCAGACTGGTGGAGCTGATGGCGACTTTGACGAAGTATAAGCTAGAGCCTAAGAGGATGCAGCTGGTGTATCCTTTTATTGATAAGGAGCCGAATATGGTGTTGATCGAGGCCTGTAAGGGCGGGAATTCCAGGATCCAGGTTGAACGGCCGCTGGTGGTTTATGAGAGGCCTGGGGTTTATACGGAGGATGTTTTGGAGTTGTATCGGATGGTGTGAATGTTGTGATGTTGTGATGTTGTGGCTTAGGGTGGCTGCCTGGTTGGTTGTTTGGTTGTGAGAGATTGGGGTGGCTGCTCGGGAGGTTTTGGGCCATCGGCGCTGCGCTGGATGGCTGGGAGGTGATGGTGGCTGTGGAACTTCGGTTGGTGAAGGGACGGCGAGGGGAGGCAGGCTGCTGGTGGTGACACGCTGCGCCCCCTGCTCGGCTGCGGCGCCGGTTTGCTGCCATTCGCGCAAACTCGCTTCGCTCAAACAGTGCGCTCGGTGGCAGCAGCTATCCTCACCTCGCTGACAGGGGCTCCGCTAACGTCACCACCAGCAGCCTGCCTCCCCTCGCCTGAGATTCAAAGCGAGAGATCGCAACGCGTAGCGCATTGAGTATCGAAGAATACAGACACCTTGCCAGAAGTGAATCACTGAGAAAGTGAAGAAATAAAACAACATCGGCACAGCGTAGCGCGCTGAGTATCGAAGAATACAGACACCTTGCCAGAAGAGAACCACAGAGAAAGTGAAGAAATAAAACAACATCGGCACAGCATAGTGCGCTGAATACCGAAGCATACAGACACAAGTCAACAAATAAGAACAACGAATCCCTTGCACTACTTAAAAAAAGCCCAAGGGGTGTGCAGAGGGGGCGCGGCTTTGCGGCCCCTTTGCGGTTTTCAAAGTTCCCAAACTTAAACCCCCCCGCGGTCAAGCGGAATATCCCCCCGCGGTCAAGCGGAATATCCTCCGCGGTTAAGCAAAACAACTCCCCCACGGCCAAGTGGAAAACAACTCCCCGCGGTCAAGCGAGAAAAGAGGCAAATTATGAAACAAAACGGAAAACTATACTTATGCGCCACTCCCATAGGAAACCTCGAAGACATCACCCTTCGAGTTTTAAGAACCCTTCGGGAAGTGGACTTAATCGCTGCGGAAGATACCCGCAACAGCATAAAACTTTTAAATCATTTTGACATAAAAACCCCCATGACCAGTTACCACGAATACAACAAGATCGACAAAGGTCACGTTCTTGTGGAAAAAATGCTCTCAGGCACAAACATTGCGTTGATCACAGATGCAGGAACTCCAGGTATCTCAGATCCTGGAGAAGAACTTGCAGCTATGTGTTATGAGGCGGGAATCGAGGTGACTTCGCTGCCGGGGCCTGCTGCCTGTATTACGGCATTGACTTTGTCAGGTCTGCATACCAGGCGTTTTGCCTTCGAGGCGTTTCTTCCGGCGGATAAGAAAGAGCGAAAAACGATTCTGGAAGAGCTTTCCAGCGAGACGAGGACTATTATCCTGTATGAGGCGCCTCACAGGCTTGTACGGACCCTTGGCGAGCTCAGAGAGGCACTTGGTAACCGCAGGGTGACTCTTTGCAGGGAGCTGACCAAGAAACATGAGACGGCGTTTCGGACGACGATCGATGATCTGATGGATTTTTATAAAGATGAGAAGCCACTGGGTGAGTGTGTCCTTGTGATCGAGGGCAGAAGCCGCAGTGAAATGGAAGCGGAGAAGCGTGCTTCCTGGGAGGAGGTTTCCATTGCGGAGCATGTGGCGATGTATGAGCAGCAGGGGAACTCCAGGAAGGATGCGATGAAGCTTGCCGCTAAGGATCGGGGTGTTTCCAAGAGGGATATTTATAAGGCTCTGCTGGATGGAGAGGATTCCAGTGAATGACCGGACGAAAATTGAGGCAGGGAGCATAGGAAACATATTTATAAACAAACGAAAAGCTGCATGTTGTGACCCGAGAGCGGGGAAACATATGCAGCTTTTTTGTGATCTTTGCCTGCAAAAAAAATGCCACGAGGAATATTCCAGTGAACAGTGACATAAAACGTACTGTGCGGATTTTGTCGAAATGATTTGCTTGCAGTATAGACCATATTGTGGTAAGCTGAGATTATCAAAACTTGAAAGCATATTTTTCTAAAAACAATCTTATTTTTCTATTATATTTCATATATCAGGCAGAGAGCCTGTCATCTCAGAAAATTCATGCTTTTTTCCATTTTTCAGCAGGAGTTTTCAGATGAGACTCCTTGAAATCAGAACAGAGGAGTCGTGTATGATTGTAAACGAAAACAGAACAAACAGCTCTAAACCACTGCAGTGGCACCCTGCATTTTTTGCTGATATTCAGATAGAACTGGAGGCAGAGCGGATTTACTATGTATCAGGACCTAAAATTCCAATCCAGGTCATTGTAACACAGCAGTTATCCAAAGAGAAAAATCTGTGGCTGAGAAGTCTGACGGACAGAATAAAAGATAAGGAAGATATGAAACGGCTTCTCAATGAATACAGAGAAAAGCAGAAAAATCCTTTATACGAATCAGTTATGCAGATGATCGTAAGGGCTAATGAAGAAAAATTCAAGGAGGCGGATTGTATGTGCGAAGCGTTAAATCGGATCATACAGGATCAGATTGAAGAGAAGATAAGAAACAGTTTACAGGCTGGTTATGATGAGGACTATGGAATGGGGATGCAGCAGGGGATGCAGCAGGGAGAACATAGTATTAACAGTTTGATCCTCTGTCTTGCGAAATTGGGAAGGACATCTGATATTATAAAATCTGCATCAGATCCGGAATACCAGAAGAGTTTATTAAAGGAATTCGGGCTTTTACAAGAGTAGCTGAATATTTTATACATTTTAAGAGCATATTGTGCTGGACTTTTGGATTGCATTTAATAAGATACTTTTTTGCCTGTATTTCCTATGATTTTGCGTGGAAATACAGGCTTTTTTGTGCTATAATAAACTCTGTATTCGTATGTAAAAAACGTTTATTTTACAGGTATAAATGACACTTCTGGAGCGGGTTTGAGAATTGCTTTCTGCAAAATTTGAAAATACAGTAGTTACTGAAATTAATGGATCAGGGTATGGTGCAGTAATTTCTGAAATTGCTGTGGTTCTGCAGAAATGAATTTTCAAACACGTCCGGACAGACAAGAACAGGAGGAATGACATGGGCGCAGAGAATACAGAATACGGCGCAGATCAGATCCAGATCCTGGAGGGACTGGAAGCCGTACGTAAGAGGCCTGGAATGTATATCGGAAGTACCTCCAGCCGTGGACTTCATCATCTCGTATATGAGATCGTGGATAATGCAGTCGATGAAGCACTGGCTGGTTTTTGTACGGAGATTCATGTAGATATCAATCCGGATAATTCCATTACCGTTACAGATAATGGCCGTGGTATCCCGGTTGGCATCAATCATAAGGCTGGTATTCCGGCAGTTGAGGTTGTATTTACCATTCTTCACGCAGGTGGTAAGTTCGGCGGTGGAGGATATAAGGTTTCCGGTGGTCTTCACGGTGTTGGTGCATCGGTTGTAAATGCACTTTCCGAGTGGCTGGAGGTTACTATCTACCACGAGGGTAAAGAATATAAACAGAGATATGAGCGTGGCAAGACCATGTATCCGCTGAAGGTTGTAGGCGACTGTGATCCGGAGCTTTCCGGAACGAAGGTTTATTTCCTTCCGGACAAGGAGATCTTTGAGGAGACCGTTTATGATTACGATATCTTGAAACAGAGACTTCGTGAGATGGCTTTCCTGACCAAGGGTCTTCGCATTGTGCTGGAAGATAAGAGAGAGGGCCAGGAGCGCGAGAAGGTATTCCACTATGAGGGTGGTATCCGTGAGTTTGTAAGCTACCTGAACAGAAGTAAAGAGGCACTTTACCCGGAGATCATTTACTGTGAAGGTGAGAAGGATGGTGTATCTGTAGAGGTTGCTCTGCAGCATAATGATTCCTATACAGAGAATACCTATGGTTTTGTAAATAATATCAATACACCGGAGGGCGGTACACACATTACCGGTTTCCGTAATGCGATCACCAATACATTCAATGATTACGCACGTAAGAATAAGCTTCTTAAGGACAGCGAGCCGAACTTAAGCGGTGATGATATCCGTGAAGGTCTGACCGCGATCGTCAGCGTTAAGATCGAGAATCCGCAGTTTGAGGGACAGACCAAGCAGAAACTTGGAAACAGCGAGGCAAGAGGTGCGGTAGACAGCGTTGTAAGCAAGCAGCTGGAGATTTTCCTGGAGCAGAATCCGGCAGTTGCCAAGGCTACTGTTGAGAAATCTGTTCTTGCACAGAGAGCCAGAGAAGCAGCCAGAAAGGCCCGTGACCTTACAAGAAGAAAATCCGCACTGGACAGCATGTCTCTTCCTGGAAAACTTGCAGACTGTTCGGACAAGAATCCGGAGAACTGCGAGATCTATATCGTAGAGGGAGATTCCGCGGGCGGTTCCGCCAAGACAGCGAGAAACCGTGCCACACAGGCGATCCTTCCACTTCGTGGTAAGATCCTGAACGTTGAAAAAGCACGTCTGGACAAGATCTATGGAAACAAAGAGATCAAGGCAATGATCACTGCTTTCGGAACCGGAATCCATGAGGATTTTGATATCTCCAAACTTCGTTACCATAAGATCATCATTATGACCGATGCCGATGTTGACGGTGCGCACATCGCAACACTGCTTCTGACATTCCTGTATCGTTTTATGCCGGAGCTGATCAAGCAGGGATATGTATACCTGGCACAGCCGCCTCTTTATAAAGTCGAGAAAAACAAGAAAGTATGGTACGCATACGATGATGATGAACTGAACAATATCCTTACCGAGATCGGACGTGACGGAAACAATAAGATCCAGCGTTATAAAGGTCTGGGTGAGATGGATGCGGAACAGCTCTGGGAGACTACTATGGACCCTGAGAAGAGAATTCTTCTCCGTGTGACCATGGACGAGGCTGCCACATCTGAGATCGATCTGACATTTACCACTCTTATGGGAGACAAGGTAGAGCCAAGACGTGAATTTATCGAAGAAAATGCAAGATTCGTCAAGAATCTTGATATCTAGGAGAATAAAGAAGAATGGAAGATAATATTTTTGACAAAGTCCACGAAGTGGATTTGGAAAAAACTATGAAAGAATCTTACATCGACTATGCCATGAGTGTTATCGCCTCACGAGCTCTGCCGGATGTAAGAGACGGCCTGAAACCGGTACAGCGCCGAGTGCTGTATTCCATGATCGAGCTGAACAATGGTCCTGACAAACCACACAGAAAATGTGCGCGTATTGTCGGTGATACCATGGGTAAATATCACCCTCATGGTGACAGTTCCATCTACGGTGCGCTGGTTAATATGGCCCAGGAATGGTCAACAAGATATCCGTTGGTTGACGGACATGGAAACTTTGGTTCCGTGGATGGTGACGGTGCGGCTGCCATGCGATATACAGAGGCACGTCTCAGCAAGATTTCCATGGAGATGCTTGCAGACATCAACAAAGATACCGTTGATTTCCAGCCGAACTTTGATGAGACAGAACGTGAGCCGGTTGTACTTCCGGCACGTTTTCCGAATCTGCTGGTAAATGGTACTACCGGTATCGCTGTTGGTATGGCAACCAACATTCCACCTCACAATCTTCGTGAGACGGTTAATGCCGTTGTTAAGATCATTGATAACATTGTGGAAGAAGACCGCGAGACAGCAATGGAAGAACTTCTTGAGATCGTCAAGGGACCGGACTTCCCTACAGGAGCAACCATCCTCGGAACAAGAGGAATCGAGGAAGCTTATCGTACAGGACGTGGCAAGATCCGTGTCCGCGCCGTAACAAATATCGAGACTTTGCCTAACGGTAAATCCCGTATCGTAGTTACCGAGCTTCCGTACCTTGTAAACAAGGCACGTCTCATCGAGAAGATCGCAGAGCTTGTCCGTGACAAAAAGATCGACGGAATCACAGACTTGAACGACCATTCCAGCCGTGAGGGTATGCGTATCTGTATCGATCTCCGTAAAGACGCCAATGCCAATGTAATCCTGAATCTGCTCTACAAACATACACAGCTGCAGGATACTTTTGGTGTGATCATGCTTTCTCTTGTTCCGAATCATGGAAGTATGGAACCGAAAGTTCTGAACCTGAAAGAGATGCTGGAGTATTATCTGGAGCATCAGGAGAACGTTGTCCGCAGAAGAACACAGTACGATCTCAATAAAGCCCAGGAGAGAGCCCACATTTTGGAAGGCCTCCTGAAAGCACTTGATAATATCGATGAAGTGATCCGTATCATCCGTGGTTCCCGTAATGTACAGATCGCGAAACAGGAACTTATTGAGCGTTTTGAGCTGACAGACGTTCAGGCTCAGGCAATCGTGGATATGCGTCTCCGTGCACTGACAGGTCTGGAAAGAGAGAAGCTGGAAGCCGAGTATGCAGAGCTTATGGAGAAGATCCGCAAGTTCCAGGCAATCCTCGCTGACCGTAAGCTTCTTCTCCGTGTGATCCGCGAGGAGATCCTCGCTGTTGCAGAAAAATACGGCGATGACAGAAAGACTTCCATCGGATACGATGTATACGATATTTCCACAGAGGATCTGATCCCGAGAGAGAATACCGTGATCGCAATGACCAAGCTTGGTTACATCAAGCGTATGACGGTTGATAACTTCCGCAGTCAGAACCGTGGCGGCAGAGGAATCAAGGGTATGCAGACCATTGAGGACGATTATATTGAAGAGCTGTTGATGACTACAACCCATCATTATCTCATGTTCTTTACCAATACCGGACGTGTATACAGACTAAAGGCATATGAGATTCCGGAGGCCGGCCGTACAGCCAGAGGAACTGCGATCATCAACCTGCTGCAGCTTGCACCGGGAGAAAAGATCACAGCTGTGATCCCGCTCCGCAAATATGAAGAGGGTCATTATCTGATGATGGCAACCAAGAAAGGTCTTGTGAAGAAAACTCCGATCAGAGATTACGAGAATGTACGTAAGACAGGCCTTACAGCGATTGTTCTCCGTGACGATGATGAGCTTATCGAGGTTAAAGCTACCGATAATAACAAAGATATCATTCTTGTGACCAAGGACGGACAGTGCATCCGTTTTAAAGAGACTGATGTCCGCAGCACAGGCCGTGCATCCATGGGTGTAAGAGGTATGAATCTTACAGATGGTGATGAAGTTGTTGCCATGCAGCTGAATACCCAGGGGGATTATCTGCTGGTAGTTTCTGAGAACGGAATGGGCAAACGTACAGCAATGAGTGAGTTTGTTGTCCAGAACCGTGGCGGTAAAGGTGTGAAGTGCTACAAGATCACCGAGAAGACCGGAAACGTTGTCGGAGCCAAGGCTGTGAACGAAGAGAACGAGATCATGATGATCACAACAGAAGGTATCATCATCCGTCTGCAGTGTGCAGATATCTCAGTTCTTGGAAGGATCACTTCCGGTGTGAAGATGATCAATCTTACAGATGGTGTAACGGTTGCAAGCATCGCTAAGGTAAGAGATAAAGATCCGGAAGTGGAGGTAAATTCCGAAAAAGCTGACGGAGAGACCAACGATAACGAGGAAGAAATATCCGCAGATGAAACTGTCACAGGCAGTGAAGAAGAATAAGGTCGAGGATAAGTCATGACGACAAAAAAGAAACGCAGAAAAAAATCTGTGAAAAAACTGAAATATTCCAACAAAAAACTGAATTTTGTCCATGTGGCGACACTGGCAGGAGTTATTCTGATACTGCTGGTGATCATCCTGGCAGCCAGAGGCTGTGGGGGAATCAGCCACAGAACCCCGGAGGGGCTTGTGGAAAGTTATATCAAGGTTGCGGTAGAAGGCAAGGACAAAAAAATGCAGGAATGTTATGGTGCGGATAAGATTTCTGATGAGGCAAAAACAGAGATTTCATCCACGGTCAAATATTTCCAGGCTCATGGAGCAAAGGATGTAAATATTGACAGCTGTGAGGCCATTTCTGAGAGTAAAAATTATACGTATGTTTATATCCGCTATAATCTTGTACTGCAGAATGACCAGGAATATCCGTGCATCAGTACTTACCTTGTAAAAGTGCAGGATAAGAAATATTATCTGTATTCGCCGGCTGAGATCTCAGATGAGATCAGCCAGCAGGCTGCGGCAGATTATCAGAAATTTATGACCACCAAAACTTATACAGACTATACCAAGGCTTACGAAGTCTTTCTGAAAAAGAATCCGGGATATGAGGACAAAATTGCAAGTAAACTGAACGGATAAAAACAGGCAGGAGGACATAAGAATGAAGCGAATTTTGCTGATGGTGATCAGGAATCTGATCTTTGTTCCCTACTGGTGGATCAAACTTTGCTGGTATGCGGCGCATACCGACGATTATCCTGAAGCAGAGAAATATGCATTCCTGAGACATGTGGATGATCATGCGATCAAAGGTGGAAATATCCATATTGATGTGCATGGGCAGGAAAATATCCCCAAAGAAAACGGATTTATGTTTTTTCCGAATCACCAGGGACTGTTTGATGTACTGGCGATCATTAAAGCCTGCCCGGTTCCTTTTTCTGTAGTAGCTAAGAAAGAAGTGGGAGATATTCCATTCCTGAAGCAGGTTTTTGCCTGCATGAAGGCTTTTATCATTGACAGAGAGGACCTGAAGCAGTCCATGCAGGTCATTGTCAATGTAATACGGGAAGTGAAGGCTGGTCGTAATTATCTGATCTTTCCGGAGGGAACCAGAAGTAAAAACGGAAATCATCCGGGGCCGTTCAAGGGCGGCAGCTTCAAGACTGCCACCAAGACGAAATGCCCGATCGTTCCGGTTGCACTGATCGATTCTTTTAAGGCTTTTGATACCGGCTCTACAGAGAGGATCACTGTACAGGTGCATATCCTTCCTCCGATGTATTATGAGGAATACAAAGATATGCATACCACAGAGCTCGCAGAAGAAGTAAAGAGACGGATCGAGAAAGTGATCGAAGAGAATACTATATAAAAACAGAAAAGGCTCTGATGAAGTTTAAATAAAAACATCATCGGAGCTTTTTTTTTGATATGTATATTGCACAAAAACGAAACGTTTTATTTGTGAATTGTTAAGCGTATACAACTAAAACATTTGATGGTAGCATATAAACACCTGTTAAATATGAATAAAAACACAAAAGAGGACTGTGAAATGAAAAAAGAAGAATATCTTTCCCTGATCGATGAAGTGATCGCACAGGGACCATATACCGATACGTGGGATTCTCTCTGTGAGCATCCTACTCCGAAGTGGTATGCAAGAGATAAGTTTGGAATTTTTATTCACTGGGGTGTATATAGTGTTCCGGCATTTGGAAACGAGTGGTATCCCAGAAATATGTATGTGAAAGGCTCCAAAGAAAATCTGCATCATATAGAGAAATATGGAACTCTGGATAAATTCGGATATAAAGATTTTATTCCGCAGTTTAAGGCAGAAAAATTTGATCCAAAAGAATGGGCAGCACTTTTTAAAGAGGCAGGAGCGAAATTCGTAGTTCCGGTTGCAGAACACCACGATGGATTTCAGATGTACGCCAGTGACCTCTGCCGCTGGAATGCTGCTGAGATGGGACCGAAGCGTGATATCCTGGGAGAGCTGAAGACAGAAGTTGAAAAAGAAGGCATGGTTTTGGGAGCTTCTTCTCACAGAGCGGAGCATTACTGGTTCTTTAACGGAGGACGTCAGATCCCGGAGGCAGATGTCAATGATCCGGAATATGCGGATCTTTACGGACCGGTAGCAGGAATCACCCGGGATATGAGTGATATCTATGACAATCCGCCATCGGAAGAGCATATGCAGGACTGGCTTGTACGTACCTGCGAGATCGTAGATAAATATCATCCATCTATCGTATATTTTGACTGGTGGATCCAGCAGTATGCATGGAAACCGTATCTTCGTAAATTTGCGGCATATTATTACAACCGTTCTGCTCAGTGGGGAAAAGAAACTGCTATTGATGCAAAATTTGACGCATATGTTTACGGCAGTGCGGTCAATGATCTGGAGAGAGGTCAGTTAGACCATATCACACCGGATCTCTGGCAGAACGATACTTCTGTAGCGAAGAATTCCTGGGGCTATACCATCGGAAATGATTACAAGAAACCTTCAGATGTAGTTCTGGATCTGATCGATGTAGTCAGCAAAAATGGCGCACTTCTTCTCAATATCGGACCGAAGCCGGATGGCACGATTCCGGAAGAAGATGCACATATCCTGAGAGAAATGGGAAAATGGCTGAAAGTAAACGGAGAGGCAATTTACGGAACCAGATACTGGAAAGTATTTGGAGAGGGTCCGACGGTGGTTCCGGAAGGCCATTTCACAGATACTTATGACAAGCATTTTACTTCTGAGGATATCCGTTTCACAAGCAAGAGCAACCATATTTACGCAACGGTACTTCACTGGCCGGAAGACGGAGAGATCCATATCAAATCTCTTGGAAATGATATGAAACTTTTGAAATCTACGATCAGGGATATTGAGATTCTTGGAACAGATCTGCATCCGTCATATGCAAGAAACAAAGAACTGGATATTTCCTGCGGAAGAGGAGCGGTTGATGCAGGGGATATGCCGGTGGTACTGAAGATCACGATAGAGTAAATTATCGGAGAATAAACGGGGGATACTGTCGGAACTGTTCCGGCAGAAAAATACAGGAAAATCAGCAAAAACTTATGTATAACAGAAAGGTTATGGGGATTACACTATGGGAAACAAAAGATACACAGGAAACTGGAACTCTGTAAATACACATACCGTTCCAAAATGGTATGAGGACTGTAAATTCGGAATTTTTATTCACTGGGGAATTTATTCTGTACCGGCTTTTGCGCCACATACATGGGAACTGGGAGAAGTTGATTCCAAAGAGTGGTTTGCGGATAATCCTTACGCAGAGTGGTATTATAATTCTCTGAACATAGGAAAAGGCCCGACATATGAGCATCATATGGAAAAATACGGAAAAGATTTCAAATATGAAGATTTTATTCCTATGTGGAAAGCTGAAAACTGGGATCCGAAACAGTGGGCAGAGATTTTTAAAGAAGCAGGTGCAGAGTATGTTGTTCTGACAACCAAGCATCATGATGGATTCTGCCTGTTCCCGAGTAAGTATACACACTTTAACTCTGTGGAAATGGGACCGAAGAGAAATATCACCGGTGAGCTGACAGAGGCTGTCCGGGATGCAGGTATCCGTATGGGGCTGTATTATTCAGGACTGATTGACTGGCAGTATGCAAATGATCCTATTTTTGAGGATGATGATCTGTTTGGAACAGCCAGCCCGACATTTGCATATGCAGATTATTCATACAACCAGATGAATGAACTGGTAGATGATTATGCACCAAGCGTTTTCTGGAACGATATCGGATGGCCGAAACAGAGCGAAGAGATGATGCCGTATTTCTTAGCACATTATTACAATAAGGTTCCGGAGGGTGTGGTAAATGACCGTTTCAACGGACGTTATCACGATTTCCTTACTAAGGAATATAAATCCGGTTCTGTAAACAGAAATGAGAAATGGGAGATGTGCCGTGGAATGGGCTTATCCTTCGGTTATAATGCCAACGAAGGCGATGACAAGCTGATCTCTGTTCCGGATCTGATCTCACTTCTTGTGGGAACAGTGGCAAATAACGGAAATCTTCTCCTGAACATCGGCCCGAAGGCAGATGGAACTATCCCGGAGGAGCAGGTAAGAAGACTGAAGATCCTGGGTGCATGGCTGAAGGTAAACCATGACGGTATTTACGGAACACGCTGCAGTGACCGTGAATCTGAGCTGCTTGAGAGTGGAATCGAGCTCCATTATACACAGAAAGACGGAAATCTGAATGTGTTTGCAGATCATCTGAAGGAAGGTGCCAATGAATTCCTGATCAAGGGCTATCACGGAGCGCTGAGACCATTTGATCCGGCAGTGAAGGTAGAAACTGAAGATACTGCAGAAGGACTTCTTGTGAAGATCCCGGAATATAAAGAAGATATGTATGTGGTTGGATTAACCAACAGATTCTAAATGATGAACAGGAGAACCGGATGTATGTCGGTCCTTTTGTTGCTGCATGGGAGAAGATCGTGGATATCCGATCGATTCTCAGGGAGGGAGCTTTTATGTTTGGGAAAAAAATCGCAATACTGTTATCAACGGCAATGATCTTGACAGGGTCCTGTGTATCTTCTGTGGCTGTACATGCACAGACTGGTTATGCGGCTGAATATGCACAGGAAGCATCGGCAGCAGGCGTGCAGAGCACTGCAAAGCTTGTTGCGAAGGGCTCCTGCGGAAGCAAAGCTGTTTACCGGTTGTACTCCAATGGAAACCTGCAGATACAGGGAAAAGGGGAGGTTAAGGTTACCGATGATTTTTCATACAGATCAGCAATGATAAAAACAGTAACCGTTGCATCTGGGATCACGGGAATCGGTGACAGAACCTTTTCAGGCTGCAGAAATATGAAGAGGATTTCGCTGCCGGGAACTCTGCGGAGTATTGGGATGTGGGCATTTAGAGATACTGCGATCACCAGGATCAAGCTTCCTGATGGACTGAAAAGCATTGGTGCATATGCTTTTTACCAAAGTAAGCTTACGAGTCTGGATGTACCGAAAACTGTGACAAAAATTGATGAATATGCTTTCAGTTACTGTAACAATCTGGAATCTGTCAGCATTCCGGGAAGTGTGAAAATATTACCGGAATCGTTATTTGAGGCGGATATGAAGCTGAAAAAGGTTACGCTTGGACAGGGCGTTTCCAGGATAGAAAGAGCGGCCTTTCGGCATTGCGGTTTGACAGGAGTAAGTTTTCTGGACAGTGTCACGGTTATTGGTGAAGGTGCGTTTTCTTTTTGTGCAGATCTCAGAAAGGTGTCGTTGCCGAAGAAGCTTACAGAGATCGGGAACGGTGCATTTAATAATTGTCGAAAACTGGGGAATATTACAGTACCTGCCAGTGTGAAAAAGATCAGAAGCCATGCTTTTTATGATTGCCTGGCAATGAAAAAGATTACGATCCTCAACAGTAAAACAGTGATAGAAAAAGAAGCGATCGGCTATAATTTCAATAGTGGAAAAAATAAAACTTTTGTCATTGCCGGAAAAAAGAGTTCTACTGCTCAGACTTACGCAAAGAAAAATGGGTTCCGTTTTTTGAACAATACTGCCGCAGTAAGGACCGCAAAGATGACCGGCGTGCCCAAAACAAAAACCATACTTCGTGGAAAAACATACACGATCCAGGCAGTGACCGTGCCGTATTACAGCGACGAGAAGATTCTTTTCCGTTCCTCGGATCGCAGGATCGCTACGGTAAATTCCAAAGGTGTTGTAAAGGGAATCCGAAAAGGGACGGCCGTGATCACCGTGCAGAGCGGAGCGAAAAAACTGACCTGTAAGGTAACGGTTAAATAATTCAAGGGATATTAGCAATCCGCATTTGTTATTTGCTCATAGTTATATCTTATATATTTGAGCACGCAAAACAGACTGGAGCTTGATAAGAATATATATCAGGTTCTCAGTCTGTTTTTGTATGTCTGGAGAATTATGTCGAAAAAATTTCATTGCAGAATAATGATATAAAAGCGTATAATTAAATGGAAGAAATAGTGGTTATCGAATAAAGATGTTTTATCAGATAGAAGGGGGCGGGATTATGCCGGTATCGATGAAGACATTGTTGGAACAATACACAAAAATATTACAGAAAATATATGGGAAACATTTGAAAAGTGTTATTTTATACGGCTCATATGCCAGAGGAGATTATAGAGAAGATTCTGATATCGATATTATGATTCTCCTTGATCTGTCTGATATAGATATTAAACAGTATCGTCATGAATTGGCAGGAGAAACTTTTGATTTTAATATGGATCATGATCTTGATATTAAGCCAATTGCAAAAAGTGAAAAACATTTTCTGAATTGGGTTGATGTTTATCCATTTTATGCAAATGTAAAGAAAGAGGGGGTAAAATTATTTGATGCAGCCTGATGAAAAAGGAACGCAGAAAGATCTTATTTTTTATCGGATTGAAACTGCCCAAAGTGATATTAAAGCTGCGGAAATTCTTTTGAATGCAAAAGAATTTCGAGGTGCTAATAATCGGGCATATTATGGTATTTATCATGCAATTTCAGCAATACATGCACTAGATGGAAATGCATATAAACGTCATAAAGATGCATTAGCAAATTTCAATAAGAATTATATTAAAACAGAGATTTTTCCCAGAAAACTTGGACGAAAAATCGTAGAAGCAGAAGAAATCAGACATGCCAGCGATTATGATGATTTTTATATTGCAACAAGAGAAGAAGCAGAAGAACAGATAGAAACGGGTAAACAATTATTGGAATTGATAGAAGAATATATCAAAAGAAAATTAAAGGACAATAATAAGTGATGATCGCAAAAAATACCTTCCACAGTAACTCTGTGTAAGGTATTTTTTTGTAGTGCGCCTTGCGTGGTAATGTAATGCTAAATGAGATGGGCAAGGCGCAGAATCCGGGTGGTCTACTGGAAGATGCAGCAAAAAAAGAATACGTTTTCACAAAATAAGATTGACTTTTTTAAAAACTCTTATTATCATATAAAACATATTTAATTACTATGAAATAAGGAATAATAAAAAGTTCTGTTACACAGATGACGTTGAGCAGCTTACAGGACTGGCAGCGGGCAGACTTTTTTTTAGAGGGAGGGGACGGGTACATGTCCATCAAGAAGATTGCAGAAAAGGCAGGGGTTTCACCGGCGACGGTTTCCAGAGTTTTGAATAATCCCAATTATAAATGTTCTGTTTCCGGACTCCGGGATAAGATATGGAAAACAGCCATCGAGATGAATTATGTGCCAAATGAGGCGGCCCGGAATCTGAAAAGAGGTGTTTCCGCGAAGCAGGAGAAAACCTGGTACATCAATATTCTGATGACAAGAACCGATTCTTCCACCACCGATCCGTTTTTTCCGGAGCTTCTCCGGGTGATCGAAAGTGAGATCCATGATAAAAACTGCATCCTTTCCAAAGTATGGTATATGTCGGTATTTTCTGATGACCGGAAGTGCCGTAGGGAGAATCTGGACCGGCTGGTTGATGGAATGTATGGCGAGGTAGACGGGAAGAGGGACGGACTGATCATCATAGGCAGATGTAATAAGGAAGCCCTGAAAAAACTGAATAAGAAATATAAGAGCGTGGTGTCGGTGAACCGGAATTCCACCAATTATGAAGTGGATGAAGTCCTTTGCGATGGAAAAAAGATCGCGTCAGCGGCAGTGGAATATCTGATTTCCCTGGGGCATAAAAATATCGGATATATTGGTCAGTGCCACAGCGAAGACCGGTACAATGGATATCTGGAAACCCTGAAGAAGCATGATCTGGATGTGATTCCTGAGTATGTTATTGAGACGAAACAGACAGAGGCCGAAGGATATGAGGCCATGGAAAAATTCTTCCAGTCGGACGACATGCCAACCGGAATCTATTGCGCCAATGATATTTCGGCGATAGGAATGCTGAAATGTCTGAATAAATTCCGGAACCGGTATTATATGCCTTCTATCATATCCAGTGATGATATTCAGGAAGCACAGTTTACCAAGCCGATGCTGACAACGGTAAGTCTGCCGAAAGAGGATATGGGAAAATTCGCACTGTATCTGCTGCTGGACCGACTGAGAGGCGGACATTCCGGTATTGTCCGGATGGAACTGGAAGGAAAGCTGGTGATCCGGAACAGTTGCAGCAGTGTGGAGGACAGTATGTGGAGCGATTATTGTATCTGAGGATTGCTGATATGATGAGATATGAAATATTTACAGCTTTGACAGAATATATGCGTGAAAACGTTTTCAGATATTCCTATTTAATTAATGGGAATAATATGGTTTAATGTATTCAATCAGGATAACGTTTACAGAAGGTCGCAGCAGTGACAAAAAGGAGTACATAAATCATGAAAAAAAGACGCATCGCAGGTGTCTGTATCGCACTGGCAGCAGTGGTACTGGCAGGAACTTTTGCAGTATCAGGAAACAATACAAAGGATAAAAATCAGGTAGAGATCATCAATGTGTCCTATGATCCAACCAGAGAATTTTATGAGGAATACAACAAGATCTTTGCAGATTACTGGAAAGGGGAAACCGGCCAGAGTGTGGATGTGATCCAGTCTCATGGCGGTTCTGGAAAACAGGCGTTGGAGATTTCCAACGGACTTCCGGCAGATGTGGCAACACTTGCCCTGGAATACGACATTGATGCAATCCAGAATTCCGAACTGATCGACAATGGCTGGATTAATGAGTATCCGGATGACAGTGCTCCTTATACTTCCACCATTGTATTTCTTGTTCGGAAGGGAAATCCGAAGAATATCCACGACTGGGATGATCTGACAAAGGATGGTGTGGGGGTGATCACTCCCAATCCGAAAACCTCCGGTGGTGCCCGCTGGAATTACATGGCAGCCTGGGCTTATGCCAATGAGAAATATAACGGCAACGAGACAGAGATGAAAGCCTTTATCAAGAAGCTTTACAAAAATGTCCTGGTTCTGGATTCCGGAGCAAGAGGTGCCACCACTTCTTTTGTGGAAAACGGACAGGGTGATGTGCTGATCGCCTGGGAAAATGAAGCGTTTCTTTCTGTAAGGGACAATCCGGATGATTACGAGATCGTAACACCGAGCATCAGTATCCTGGCACAGCCGTCCGTTGCTGTTGTAGATGAAAATGTAAAAAAACACGATAACGCAGATGCCGCAAAAGCTTATCTGAAATATCTGTATTCCGATGAAGCGCAGGAGCTGATCGCTGAGAATTATTACAGACCGGTCAATCAGACCATCTTGAAAAAACATGCAGATACTTTTAACCTGAGTGTGAAGCTGACTACTATCAAAGATTTCGGCGGATGGGATGCAGTACAGAAGAAACATTTTGCGGACGGTGGAGTGTTTGATGAGATTTATGAAGAGTAAAAAAGCATGACTGGCGAAAACAGACAGATCAGAGCTGCTTTTTGCGGGATGCAGGTAATGGCATGGCGCACATGTTGACGATATATACATAGCAGAAATGGAAAAGAGGGGAGACAGAAATGAAGAAACAACAGAGTAAACGGGTGATACCAGGCTTTGGACTGACAATGGGAGTGACTTTGGCGATGCTGAGTATCGTGGTTCTGATTCCCCTTGCATCTCTGGCTGTATATTCAGCGCGGCTGGGATTTCGGGAATTTATCCAGGTGATCACACGGCCGAGAGTTTTGTCCGGATTTTATGTAAGTTTTATCACTGCATTTGCGGCCACGGTGGTGAATGCCATCATGGGACTGATCCTTGCGTGGGTGCTGGTGCGGTATGATTTTCCGGGAAAAAGGATCATGGATGGAATGATCGAGCTGCCTTTTGCGCTGCCAACTGCGGTTGCCGGTATCTCGCTGACATCACTGACATCCGACAAAGGACTGGTGGGAAGCTTTTTTGCAAAGTTCGGGATCAAGATCGCGTATACCAGGATCGGTATCACGGTAGCTCTGATCTTTGTGGGGATTCCTTTTGTAGTCCGGGCCATTCAGCCGGTGCTGGAAAAACTGGACGGTTCCTATGAGGAGGCGGCCCGTGTCATGGGTGCAAAACCATTCACCATTTTCCGGAGGGTTATCCTTCCAGAGCTTCTTCCGGCAATGCTTTCCGGAGCGGGACTTGCCTTCGGACGCTGCCTGGGAGAGTACGGAAGTGTTGTTTTTATCGCAGGAAACAAACCTTATTATACAGAGATCACGCCGCTGATCATCATGTCAAAACTTCAGGAGTTTGACTACGAAAGTGCAACATCTATCGCGCTGGTTACACTGGCGGTATCGTTTTTGATCCTGTTTGGCGTGAATCTGGTGCAGGCAAGAAATACGAAACGAATCAGAGGGAGGGACGCATAATGGACGAAAAAAAGAAGCAGGCTTCCGGGCCGGTGAAATGGATCCTCATTGGGATTTCCGTGATCTTTCTTTTTGTAATGCTGGTGCTTCCGCTGGTGGTTGTTGTGACCCAGGCGCTGAGTAAAGGCTGGGAGTGCTACGTGCAGGCTGTGACAGATGAGTATACGCTGAAAGCTCTGGCACTGACCATAGAAGCAACGGTGGCTGCTGTTGTATGCAACACGATCTTCGGCCTGTGTGCAGCGTGGGCAATGACCAGATTTCATTTCCGGGGAAAAAAGCTTCTGACGACGCTGATCGACATTCCGGTTACGGTGTCACCGGTCATCGCAGGTCTTATTTATATTCTGGTTTTTGGAAAGCAGAGCCCGCTTTATTCTGTTCTTGACAAAGCAGGGATCCAGATCGTGTTTGCAGTTCCTGGAATTATCCTGGCAACGATTTTTGTTACGTTTCCATTTGTATCAAGAGAGATCATTCCGGTGCTGGAATCTATAGGGTCCGATGAGGAAGAGGCGGCAGCACTGATGGGAGCAAAAGGCTGGACGATCTTTACCAAAGTGACTTTCCCGCATATCAAGTGGGCATTCCTTTATGGCGTTGTGCTGTGTACAGCGAGAGCTATGGGAGAGTTTGGAGCCGTGTCCGTACTGTCCGGACATCTCCGTGGAAAAACAAATACACTTCCGCTTCATGTGGAAATTCTTTATAACGAATTCCAGTATGTTCCGGCGTTTGCGGTTTCTTCGATCCTGGTGATCCTGGCGGTGATCCTTCTGATCGCGAGAAATGTTCTGGAACATAAAGGAAAGGGGGAAAAAGGCGATGTACGTTGAGTTAAAAAATATCAATAAAACATATGGGGATTACAAGGCATCGGACAACGTAAGTTTTGGCATCGAAAAAGGTAAGCTGATCGGTCTTCTGGGACCAAGTGGAAGCGGAAAGACGACAATCCTCCGTATGATCGCCGGTCTGGAACAGCCGGACAGCGGGGAGATCATCATTGACGGAAGAGTGGTAAATGATGTTCCTGCCAGCGAGCGAGGCATTGGATTTGTGTTCCAGAATTATGCCCTTTTCCGTTATATGACTGTGTATGATAATATTGCGTTTGGACTGAAAGTACAGAAAGCGGATAAGAAGTATATCAAGCAGAGGGTTATGGAACTGGTAGAGCTGATCGGGCTGAAAGGACTGGAAAAAAGATATCCAAGTCAGCTGTCCGGTGGTCAGAGACAGCGAGTTGCTTTTGCCCGGGCCCTTGCTCCGAATCCGCAGCTGCTTCTCCTGGATGAGCCTTTTGCTGCCATTGATGCGAAGATCCGTACAGAGCTTCGAAGCTGGCTGAAGGATATGATCGAGAAACTGGGAATCACCAGTATTTTCGTTACCCATGATCAGGACGAGGCCATTGAGGTGGCGGATGAGATCATCATTACCAACCGGGGACGTATCGAGCAGAAGGGAACGCCGCTGGAGGTTTACCAGAATCCGGATACTGCGTTTACGGCGGGATTTTTCGGACAGACGTCGGTGATCGAGGATTATCAGGTGTTCAATCACTTCGAGGAAGTTCCAGGCGGAGAAAAAGCTATTATCCGTCCGGAGTTTGTGAAAGTGACCAAGAAGAACGAGGAGCAGAAATATAAAAGTTCTGCCACAGAAGGCATCGTAGAACGAGTCGCATTCCGTGGCAGCAGCCTGGAACTGAAAGTCCGTGTAGGAGACACTGTCCTCAGCGCCAGGAGAAGCCTGGACGAAGAACCTGTCCGGGAAGGCGAAGTTGTGGATGTTTTCGTACAGAGGATCTTTGTGACGAAGGGGAATGAAGCTGTGCTGCTGCATAATACGGCTATGGTTGAGGATTGGTTGGTTATATAAAAAAATGCCGCGGGAGCGGCATTTTTTTATGAGCAAGTAGCGCTAGCGGATTGCGAATATCATATGATTTGCCGCAGGAGCGGCATTTTTTTATGAGCAAGTAGCGTTAGCGGATTGCGAATATCATATGATGTGGCCGCGGGAGCGGCATTTTTTTATATATGTGAAATTTTCACACCGTAATATTCTGCAAGGGAATCTACCAGATCATCACGGATTTTTTTGTGGTCATTTCCATCCAAAGACATAACGCAGGATACCATATGGTGTTTTTTATCAACGACGCAGTATTGGCCGTAATTGCCGGACAGGATTAGTGTATCTTCCATAGGTCCCATATATATGAAATATCCATAACCATAGCTCTGGTAATCCGGATGCTCCGTCAGTGGATTGTAAGAATCGATATGTTTCTGACAGGCATCAATCACGAATTTTTTTGGGACGATCTGTTTTCCGTTCAGAGCACCTTCATGCAGAAGCAGATGCCCAAAACGGGCCAGTTCATCAATCGTCAGATACAGTCCATTAGCTGCCATGCAATGTCCCTGAGGGCAGAGGGTCCAGTCCGGATTCGGGATGCCAATTGGTTCAAACAGACGATATCGCAGATAATTCAACAAACCGGTTCCGGATTTTTCTTCCAGAAGAACAGACAAAATATAGGAACAGAAATTGCTGTACACGAAATGGGTACCTGGTGTATAGGGAAAAGAATCATTCTGGAAAAAATATCTTACCCAGTCTTTTTCTCTGTATCGTTCCGGACCGTCGCAGAAAAAGAGAGGATCTTTCTGACCGGATGACATCGTAAGCAGATCACGGATCTTTATTTTGTAAAGATTTTCGGAAGGATCAGATGGGAAATATTTTTCAAACCAGGGATAAATATATTCATCAAGAGTGATCAGTCCTTCGCGTTCTGCGATACCAGCAGCCATGGCAACAAAAGGCTTGCTGATAGACCATATATTTAATCGGGTTTTTACCGGAAAAAGCCTGAATTCTTCTTTTAAAACATCGTTTTTATATATCTGGGCATAGATAATATTGGAATGATGATGTTTAGATTTTTCAAGAAAAATATCTAAAATTTCCTGCATGATAATCCCCCCTGTAATTATTATTCGTAAAAAAGATCAAAGTCTGAGTAAAGTTCTTCCAGGTCATGAAGGCGTGTACTGATGGACTTGCACTTGCTTTTTCGGATTTTTGCAACAATGCTGTCAAAAAGACAATAGAGACAGGAAAAGGAGTTAAATCCCATTTCATTGAGATTGATCTCTGTAATGACCGCATGATCTGCCAGAGACCATGCCGGTGATGAAATACTGTCTGTGATGGCAAGGATCTTTGCACCATGGTTTTTGGCAACCTGTGCGTATTTCAGTGACCATTTGGTATAGCGGGCAAAAGAGAGCAGAAGAACAACAGTATCTTCAGAAGCTTCCGTGAGATATTCAAAATGGGGATCATAAAATTCATGAACCACCTTGGTATTTCCAAGAAGCTGATTCAGCAAGGTTCCCATCCAGAGTGCTGCACTGTAAGAGGAACGGGCGCCTACAATCAGACGTTTCTTCGCATTGGTCAGATAGGTAACGATCTGATCCATATCATCCTGACTCAGGTGTGAAGCCCAGTTTTCCATGGAATGGAGTTCTTTTGCAATGATGTTCTGATAGAAATTCCCATTGTCCAGTGTGTCATCTGCTGTAGCTGTGGGAATGGAAAGAATATCATTCTGTACAGTACGCTGCATTTCAGAAAAACTTTCAAATCCCAGAGAATAAGCGAGGCGTATGATAGTGGTTTCGCTTACGGAAATTTCCTTGCTGAGTTTCGCAAGGGTGGAATAACTGAATGAATCAAGGTGTTGTAATATATATTCGGCGACTTTCTTCTGACCGGCAGAAAGGAAAGATACTTTTTCACGGATCAACTGTTCTATTTTCATGAAAACCTCCTGTATTGTACGATTAGTATAATAAATTATAACAGGTGTAAAGTTTGATTACAATATAATGGAGTAAAAAATTCTTCTTGATATAAAAAAGATGTAAATAATGCACAAATTAAAGTGTGTATTTTTAATAATATTGTCAATAGAAATCTTGAAACCTAGATGTTAATATAGCATTAAATAATTCATATGACGTCAGAAAAAGAATTAATTGCACTATTAATATTAGAGCCAATAAAAAAGGGGGGCTTTTATGTCGTCAACAGTAAAGGAAATAAAAGAAAAAACAGGTTACCTGAAACGAAGTGATCTTTATACAATCGGTGTAGGACAGGCGATTGGATCGGGTGTTCTGACACTGATCGGACCGGCAATTCTTTTGACTGGTCAGTCAGCATGGCTGGCATATGTAGCTGCATGTATCTGGGGATTTATGATGATTGCACCAATTCCATGGATCACATCTACACTGAAACTTGGAGGAGGATTTTATTCTCTGGTAGGAGATATGGCCGGCAAACGAGTTGCCGGTATGTATGCAGTAGGATTTTTGCCACAGACGATCAATCTGGCGACTTATGGTGTGGCAATTGGTATGTATGCAAATTCCCTGTGGCCGCAGATCAATGCGAAATGGTTTGGAATTGCAGCCCTGAGTGTGTTCTTTGCCATCAATCTGTGTGGTGTGGATGTAATGGCGAAGGTACAGAAAATTCTGGTTACCCTGCTGTTTGTTGCACTTGGTCTGTTTATTGTTCTGGGATGCCTCCAGCTGAAAAATCCGGTGTTTGAGTTTACAGCACCAGACTTTTTCTCCAATGGTCCATCCGGATTCTTTTCCGCAATCATGCTGTATGTATATTCAACAAACGGATATTCCTGCATTATGAATTATGGTAAACAGGCAAAAGAAGCACATAAAGATATTCCAAAGGCACTTCTGTACTGTATTCCGACACTGATGGTTGTATATGGCGGTGTTGCAATTGTAGCAAGTGGTGTGCTTCCTCTGGATCAGGTAGCCGGACAGCCGCTTACCCTGGTTGCAAAAAATATTTTAAATCCGGCACTTTTCACAGTATTTATGATTGGTGGTCCGGTACTTGCACTGTCTTCATCCATTAATTCAACAATTTCCAATAACTGTATTCCGGTTGCACAGTCCTGTAAAGATGGATGGCTTCCGAAATCATGGGCAGCTCAGAACAGAAGAGGGGCTTACTGGAAACTGATGACATTTACTTATCTTATGGGAATATTACCTGTGTTACTGGACTTTTCTATCAGTGATGTTGTAAATAATATTATGCTTCTGGCATCAGCACTGGCATTTCTGCAGATTTATGCTTATTTCCAGCTTCCGAAAAAACATGCAGAAGCATGGGAAAAATCACCAATGCATATTTCTAACGGAAAATATTATTTCCTCTGCTGTTTGAGCCTGTTTGCATATATCTGCATTTTTATCAATTCTTGCAGAAGCCTGAAACTTCCGGTAGTAATCATCAGTCTGATAGCCATTGTAGTATGCATGGCTTACGGATGGTTTAGAAGTGTAAGTCCTGATGTAAAGATGGAAACAAGTGTGTGGGAGGATTAATGTTTATGAATAAAGACCAGAACCTGATCAATGAATTTGCTATCAAAACTTTAAAAGAAAATCTCAATGTTATGTATGCGCAGATATGGCGTGAAGGACAGTTAACGGCAGAATATAAAAGAATGCCGGTGAAAACCCGCCTGAATACCTGGTCTGCATGCAAAGGCGTGGTATCCTGTGCAGTGGGAATTGCACTGGATGAGGGATTGATTCAGCTGGATGAGAAGATCGTTGATATTTTTCCGGAGTATGTTCCAGAAAAAACAGAAGGATATCTTGGTGATGTGACCCTGGAAAATATGCTGACAATGACCACCGGTCTGGAAAGCTCACTGTTTTTCTGTGACTGGCCGGAACGTTATACAACACCGGACTGGATCAGATATTTCTTTGAGAACGCGAAGGTTGTAAATAAACCAGGAACCCAGTGGCTGTACAGTAATTTCAACACATATATGATCAGTTGTGCCATTGAAAAACGTGCGGGTGTCAACCTTCTGGAATATCTGAGAAATCGATTTTTTGAACCATTGGGAATTGGAAATCCGGACTGGACTTTGTGTCCGAAAGGTCATGTACATGCTGCGAATGGTCTTTATGTAAATATTGACGAGTTTACCCGGTATGGACAGATGATTCTTCACAAGGGAAATTATAATGGAAAACAGCTGGTGCCAGAGTCGTACATGAAGAGGGCAACGTCCAATCTGGTAGACAATTCAGCGGCAGGAAGTCCGGGAAATCTTTATTCCGGTTTTGGATATGGATATCAGTTTGTCATGAATCCGGAAGCCGGTTCCTATCGATCCGATGGAAATTATGGTCAGTTCTGTCTGGCGTTTCCTGACAAGGATGCAGTAGTAACTGTAATGTCTCTGGAGGGGGATTTCCAGAAAATAGGAAATCATCTATGGACTACAGTGGTTCCGGAATTGTAATATACTCTGGTTGACAAAACAGAGTGGAAAGCATAAGATAATAGTAGCTAAGAAATGTGATGAAATTCAAACATTGGCAAAAACGAAAACCCCGGAAGTGTGCGAGCCTTCCGGGGTTTTCTATTCCGTTATGTAAGGTGGCTTAAGCCACGACAAACGCATGAGTAAATAAATTGTGAACACACCCCTTTTCTAGTAAAAT